>Ga0247839_1006176_pt1 | contig 13990 bp, 12 predicted proteins | sample LaCruzMarch2015__6_FD_192405 | JGI IMG/M metagenome (GOLD analysis project Ga0247839, IMG submission 192405) | Freshwater microbial communities from meromictic Lake La Cruz, Castile-La Mancha, Spain - LaCruzMarch2015_16m | ecosystem: Environmental > Aquatic > Freshwater > Lake | place: Spain...
CCTGTGCTTTGGCGCAACTAGAAAAAGCGCCCGCGTTTATTCAAGCTCGCAAAGACAACTTTAAATTCTTAAAAGAGCGCCTTAGTTCTTGCGAGGAGTTTTTACAGCTGCCAGTGGTTACTGCGGATTCCGATCCTTCTTGGTTCGGATTCCCGATTACAGTTAAGGAAGGCTCCCCTGTTTCCAGGTTGGATCTAACTACTTATCTAGATCAAAACAAAATTGGGACAAGGTTATTATTTGCTGGCAACCTTACACGACAGCCTTATATGCTTGATGCCAAGTATCGAGTAAGCGGTGAATTAACCAATACCGACAAAGTAATGAACAATACCTTCTGGATTGGTGTGCAGCCAGCATTAAGTAAAGAGATGTTGGAATTTGTTGTTGAAAAAATTGAAGTCTATTTGGGTGTAAATTTCTAATGCCTGGAAATTTATTATTATTTGGCGGATCCGGTGTTATTGGGAATGCTATAGCTGATAAATTCAGGAATCAGGGTTGGAAAGTTTGTGCTGTGGGTAGGACCGCGCATCTACACCTCGAGTACCCCGTATTTTGCTGGCCAGAGAATGAGAAATTAATTCCTCATAATATTCAATCTTTAGGCCCTTTTGAAGCAGCATGCTGGGCTCAAGGAGTCAATTTGAATGATTCGATTTATCAATTTGATGAGGAAGCTCATCTAAAAGTTTATCAAGCCAATGTTCTTTATATTCTGAGGACTCTTAATCAACTTATTCAACAAAAATTACTTTTACATCCTGCTCGACTTTGTATTATTAGCTCAATTTGGCAAAATATTTCTAGGCAACAGAAGTTGAGTTATGGTGTTTCAAAAGCAGCTTTGCAAGGATTGGTGTTATCACTAGCAAATGATATGGCCAAGGATGGGGATTTGGTAAATGCTATTTTACCCGGCGCACTTGATACACCAATGACAAGAGCCAACTTAAGCGTAAAACAAATTACCAAGATTGAGCATTCCACTGCATTCGAGCGCTTAGCAAAATTAGAGGATGTTGCTAACAGTGCATATTATTTATGTTCCCCAGAAAATACTGGGGTTACTGGCCAATTTATTAAGGTTGATTTAGGGTTCTCGGATGTTAGAAACTTTTAAAATTCACTTTAGTTCTGGGAGTTACGAGGTTGTAATTGGATCTGGGCTTGCAACTTCTGCAGCGGCTGAAGACGCCCTTAATATTTTGCAAATAATTGACTCAAATGTGAGTGAATTATGGCCCAAAGCGTGCAAAAAAAATGCTATTAAAATTTTAGCAATAGAAGAAAATAAAACTTTATTTAAAGTAGCTGAAGTGATAGAAAGTTTACGCACTCTAGGGGCAAATAGGCAGTCCCTACTATCAGTATATGGAGGCGGCATAGTTCAAGATCTTGCAACCTTTGTGGCTTCTTCTTATATGCGCGGAATTCAGTGGATTTATAGCCCAACGACTTTATTGGGTATGGTGGATTCATGTATTGGTGGTAAATCCTCTTTAAATGTAGGTATTTATAAAAATATTGCCGGTAATTTTTACCCCCCTCAAAAAATCACAATTGATACAGAGTTTTGTAAAACTTTAGAAGCTAAAGAAATAATAGCCGGTTTATGCGAAGCTTCTAAAATATGCTTTTCTTCCGAAGGTAGCGCCTTTGATGATTACTTAGATATATTTGAGGGGATTTTTTTTCCTGTTACGCAAGAGCAATTACAACAACTTATTTATTTAAGTTTATTAACTAAGAAGCGCTATATCGAGGAGGATGAATTTGATCAGGGTGTTCGCTTGTTGCTTAATTTCGGGCATACATTTGGACATGCAATAGAGGCTAGCACTAACTTCTCAGTGACCCATGGGGTAGCGGTGGGACTTGGGATGTTGGCCGAGCTCGAACTATCTAGGCAGCTGGGTTTGTTGGCGATGCCCATTTCCAGGGTGGAAAAATTGCAAAACTATATTACTGAGTTAATGGCCCATGTCCCAGATTTGCATAAAAATCTCACAACCTTGTCAATTGAAAAAGCAATGGCATCTTTTAAGTCGGACAAGAAACATGGAAAAGATTTTTATCATCTCATTTTGACAAATAAGCTGGGTCAATTGGAGCGCGCTTCTATCCCTAATACACTTGAATTAGATGCCCGTATTGAGTCTATTTTTGTCAAAATTCAGAAAGGATTCAATTTTGAAATTTAGTGATCAGATTGCAGACTGGTTGGTTGAGTTGGGTTATAGCCATTGCTTCTTAGTGGGGGGTGGCAACATCATGCACCTGATTGAAAGTATCAGCAATAAAATGACTTGTGTGCCAGTTATGCATGAAGTAGCAGCAGGTATTGCTGCAGAGTATTTTAATCAAACATCTAAAAGCAAAAAGGCGTTTGCTCTCGTGACGGCCGGACCCGGTCTAACAAATATTGTGACTGCATTGGCTGGTGCCTTTCTCGAGAGTCGTGAGCTCTTAGTTATAGGTGGCCAGGCTAAGACTGCTGATTTGGCACGTGGCCAATTAAGACAAAGAGGAATTCAGGAGATTGACGGTATATCTATCGCGAGACCATTAACAATTGTCTCCAAGTTAGTGGATCAAGTATTAACGGCTAATGAATTTTGCGATTTAATTGGGGCTGGTAAAAATAAACGGCAAGGACCAGTTTTCTTAGAAATCCCTTTAGATGTTCAAGCTCGTCAGGTTGAGAAATCTCCCATATCGATTCATTCGCTTTCCACTACACCATTAAAGACCCCTGATGCGATCATTCATAGTATTGCAACTAAAATTAGAGGCGCTCAAAGACCAGTGATTTTATTGGGAGGTGGTATTTCTAGGGCATGTGCACGGGAATTGAGAGGCGAACTCCAATTTCTTGATTGTCCGTTTATGACGACGTGGAATGGCGCAGATCGCATCCCCTCATCACAGTCAAATTATTTCGGAAGACCGAACACCTGGGGGCAGCGATATGCCAATATGATCCTTCAGCAATCTGACTTCTTGGTGGCTATTGGCAGCAGGTTGGGGCTCCAACAGACGGGTTTTAATTGGCAACAATTTGTCCCTAATGGTGAAGTGGTGCAGGTAGATATTGATATAGCGGAGCTTGAAAAAGGCCATCCACGAGTAGATCATCCAATTCATGGCGATGCAGATTTATTTTTGAAGGATTTATTGAGGAATGATCTTGGCGTCCATACGGAATGGATGGCATATGCCGAGAAAATTAAAAAAAATTTCCCGTTAATTGAAAAATCAAATAAGACTCGGGAGGGGTATGTATCCCCATTTGAGTTCGCAGTCAGATTGTCTGATGTTTGTTCTAACTCTGATGTGATTGTCCCCTGTAGTAGCGGCGGTGCTTTTACAACGATGATGCAGGGGTTCCAGCAGAAGGAGGGGCAATTATTGGTAACCAATAAAGGCCTTGCCTCAATGGGGTACGGGCTTTCAGGTGCTATTGGCGCTGCAATGGCTAATCCTAATGATAGGATCGTTTTGGTTGAGGGCGATGGAGGATTTGCGCAAAATATGCAAGAAATTGGAACGGCAGCAATAAATAATCTCAATATAAAGATTTTTATTTTTGATGACTCTGGCTATGCTTCCATTCGGATGACTCAAAAGAATTATTTTGGCGGAAGATATGTTGGTTGCGATACTCAAACTGGATTGGGGATGCCCAATTGGGAGAAGTTATTTGCGGCGTGGAATGTCCCTGTGCAAAGAATTACTCAGGAATTTGTAGGGCAAACCCAATTTATAAGTAGTTTTAATGCGAGAGGGGTGTGCGCATATATTGTCCCCATTGACCCCGAGCAATCCTACTATCCAAAAATCATGAGTAGGGTCACACCAAGTGGTGAAATGGAATCAAATCCTTTGCACCTGATGGCGCCTGAACTTACGGTTGAGCAATCGTTACAATATTTAAAATTTATAAATATTCAAGAGTAAATATCTTTAACTGATTGACGCAATTAATAGGTGCAAAATGAATAACAAAATATTTGAAGATCTGTTTGTATTGGAGATGGCTAGCAATCATCAGGGCAGTGTTGAGCGTGGACTCGCAATTATTAATCGATTCTCAAAGGTGGCACGCTTCAACAATGTGCGTACTGCGATTAAATTACAGTTCCGTGATATAGATAATTTTATACATAAAGACTTTGTTGATCGTGACGATATTCGTTATGTCAAAAGATTGGCAGATACCAAGATGTCAAAAGAGGGTTTTGCTCAGTTGGTAGATGCAATTCGTCAAAGTGGATGTATACCTATGTCCACCCCCTTTGATGAAAAATCTGTGGATTGGTGTGTTGAGTTCGATATGCCCATTATTAAAGTTGCGAGTGCAGATAATAATGATTGGACATTGCTTGAAAAAATTGCCCATACACGTCGGCCAGTAATCATATCAACCGGGGGAATGACCCAAAAAGACATGGACGATGTGGTATCTTTCTTTACACATCGCTCCATCCCGCTGGCACTAAATCATTGTATTGCGGCCTATCCTCATGAGGATAAAGAGTGCGAACTAAATCAAATTGATTATTTACGCCACCGCTACCCTGACATCACGATTGGATACTCCTGTCATGAGTATCATGATTGGACTGCTTCAATGTACATTGCCTATGGAAAGGGCGCGAGAACTTTTGAGCGGCACATAGATATCAATGACGACGGTTTTAAGGTGGCTACCTACTCATCCCTGCCCGAGCAAATTGATACTTGGTTTAAAGCATGGCACAAAGCCGTTGAGATGTGCGGAACATCATCTTCTCAGCGTCGTAACTTTATTGATCGTGAAATCGCATATTTGGATTCATATGTTCGAGGTGTGTATGCTAAGCGAGATTTAGTTGCAGGGCAAATTCTTACAGAAGACGATTACTATATGGCTATACCCTTGCAAAAAGGTCAAGTTTCAAGCCGTGAGTTAATGCTTGGTAAGTTTGGACATAAGCTATTGGCATCATGCAATATAGATCAGCCGATAACAGTTGATATTTTGGATACCCCGTACTCCGGTAATGAGACTTTGTTAAGGGTATTTAAAGAGCGCGGGATCTAAATTAAGCTCGATAATGACAAGCCTGATGATCATTGGAGGCTCTGGGTTTTTTGGAAAATCCTTCTTAGATGCGTATCGAAGAGGATTGCTTGTGCCATGGAATGTAAATGAAATTACGATTATTTCTCGAAGTGCAGCTAACTTAGCATATTCGGATCCAGCCCTCATTAGCTCATCAGTTAGGCTAGTTAATTTAGATATCACTACAGCGTCGACTCTACCAAAAGCTGATTATATAATTCATGCGGCAGCCTCCACTGATGCAGCCCGCTATTTAAAAAGACCCATTGAAGAGCACAGAAACATACAGTCGAGCATATTTAACTTTTGCAAAATATTAAAAGATACACAACTTAAAAGCAAGATTCTCTACACAAGCTCTGGAGCTGTTTATGGAGCCCAATCTGAATATCAAGAGTTGATTTCTGAAGAGTCTACCGTTGGAAGGATAGAAGATATGCCTTTAGTCAAACGGGACTATGCAAAAGCTAAGCGTGATGGTGAATTGGCGGTGCAGCGATTAGGTTGTGATGGCCTAGACGTTAGTATTGCACGATGCTTTGCATTTGTGGGAGCATTTCTGCCGCTTGAGCAGCATTTCGCAATCGGAAATTTTATAGAAGATGGATTAAAGAATCGCCCAATACTAGTCAAAAATACTAGCAGGGTATACCGCAGTTATATGCATACTGACGATCTTGTTCGCTGGTTAATGACAATAGTTGAAAATAGCTCTAAAAGCTGCCCAATTTATAATGTTGGCTCTGATAAGGCTATATTAATTAATGATTTAGCAACAAAAATAGGAAAAAATTTTAATGTGCCTGTCAATGTGCCTGATTTCACATCGACACTGGTTGACCGATATATTCCATCAATTAAAAAAGCAAAAGATATTTTAGGGTTAGAAATAGCAATTGATTTAGATGAAGCAATAGATAGAACCATAAGGCTTCTTAGGGTCTGATCAACAAGGAGCAATAGAAAAATATGAAAAAAATAATTAGAAAAATCCTGGAAAAAATAGGTTATAGAATAAATTCCATAAAAAAAAATCAATATTGTGATGTTGGGAAACTAGAGAAGGCTTCTATTTATATTGAAAGATACAGGGAGATAGTATCAGATCCCTTGAATTTAGTAATCAAAAGAGTGCCAGAGGCAGGCTATATTGATAAAAATGGTTATGTGATTTTGCATAATGGTCACAGGGTTCCGGTTTACGGTGAGCTAGCATACTATAGTGAATTTAGTGACATTTTAATTATTAACAGAGGGGTTCATGAGCCTCTCGAAGAGTTTTGTTTTCAAGCAGTATTAAAAAAAATCAAAAAACAAAACCCTAAAATGCTAGAGTTAGGGGCGTATTGGGCTCATTATTCTATGTGGTTACTTAAAGAGTTCCCTGCTGCTGAATGTTACTTAGTAGAGCCAGATAAAAAAAATATCGAATGCGGTAGAAATAACTTCAACATCAATGGGTTTAAAGGTGAATTTATTCAGGATTTTGTAGGTTCTATTGGCTTCAAGCTTGATAAATTTATAGACGAGCGAAAAATTGAAAAGTTGGAAATCCTGCATTCAGATATTCAGGGTTATGAATTGGAGATGATTGATGGGGGTGCAGACACACTAAAAAATCACAAGGTTGATTATGTCTTTATTTCAACTCATAGCAACTCCTTGCATGAATTAGTTGAAAAAAATCTAGTTAGTTACGGCTACGTAGTGGAGGTTTCATCAGGCGAACACCATACTACAAGTGGTGATGGTTTTATATTGGCCCACTCTCCAAATGTAACGCCAGTATTTGATGGATTTTTTCCGTTGGGAAGAGTTCAGATTGCAAAATCCAATCCAAAGGAATTATTAAATTCCTTGGTATCGTTGGGTCCAGAATACATTGTCTAAGTGTAAATTTTTAGGATAAATTATAAATATGACCATCATAAAAAAAATTATAAATAAAGTAGTTCAATTATCAAGCAACAAACAAAACGACTGTATTTCAAATTTATTCAAAGATTTAGAATTAATATTTTCATTGCCAGAAGAGGATTTAATAAGACTAGTTAATCTTAAAAAAGACTCAAAATCCCAAATTTTTCAAGATTTATATGTCTTATTGGAGTCAGGATTTCGTAAAAATGGTTACTTTGTTGAATTTGGCGCCACAAATGGAAAAGATCTTAGTAATACTTATCTTTTAGAGACCCAATTTAATTGGACTGGCATTTTGGTTGAGCCGGGCAGAGTTTGGCATGATGAGTTAAAGAGGAATAGAAAATGTAATATTGATACTGATTGCGTATGGAGGGACTCAAAATCATTACTCAACTTTAACGAAACTAACGAGCCAGAGCTATCAACGATAGTTGAATATAGTGGAAATGATTGGGCTTCAGATAGAAGAAAGAGTGGAACTTCCTATCAGGTTAATTCAATTTCACTAGAAGATCTTTTAGAGAAATATAACGCACCATATTTGATTGATTATTTATCGATTGATACTGAGGGTAGTGAATACGAAATTCTCAGTAATTTTAACTTCGACAAATTTAAATTTAAAATTATTACCTGTGAGCATAATTACACTTCAATGCGTAAGGATATTTATAATTTATTGGTCAGTAAAGGTTATCAAAGAAAATACAGAGGAATTTCTAGGTGGGATGACTGGTACGTACTCAGAAATAATGAATGAATATAATGGAAAGCAATAATGCAAATATAAAACTACATCTGCTGCTTGATAAGTTATGGGTAAGTATAGATCCTGCCCATAGAGCTAAATTTATTTTGATAATAATATTTAGTGTCTTTAGCTCGTTATCAGAAGTTATAAGTATTGGAGCTGTTATACCTTTTTTGGCTATATTAAGCAGTCCAGATTTAGTTTATAAAAACTTATTCATAAAAAAAATATCGTTAACATTTGATATCAGTTTAGATTATGACCTAGTTTCAATAGTAACAATTTTTTTCATTATTTCAACTTTATTATCTGGTCTTTTAAGAGTAATAACATTTTATCTTCAGTCGCGTTTAAGCGAACAAGCAGGCCTAGATTTAAGCATTAGAATTTTTCAGCGCACACTGTATCAGCCCTATGCGGTGCATATTAGTCGGAATAGTAGCGAGGTTGTATCGGGAATTTTTAGCAAGGTAAATAGTATTGTCGGGAATACTTTAATGCCGGTTATGGTAATTTCAAGCTCTATTATTTTAGTTGTGTTTATTATAGTCGCCCTTTTCATAATAAATCCATTGATTTCTTTTATGGCTTTTATTGGGTTTGGTTTTGTGTATTGGTCAGTTATTCTATTAAGCAAGAGACGGTTAGCTCAGGATAGTTTAAAAGTTAGCACAGAGCTGAATATCGTTTTAAGGACTTTAAATGAAGGTCTTGGGGGAATCAGGGAAATTTTGCTTGACGGAACTCAGGAAATTTACTGCAACTTATATAGAAAATCAGACTCTGCACTAAGACATTCGCAGGCAAATATTGGCATGATTGCGACCATGCCAAGATACGTAGTGGAAACTCTAAGTATAGTTTTGCTAGCAATTCTTGCTCTAATTATGAAAAATTCAAGTAGTGGGATATCTGATGCGATACCCACTTTAGGAGCTTTAGCCATAGGGGCGCAAAGATTACTCCCTGTTATGCAGCAATTTTATCTGAACTGGTCATATTTAAAAGGGGGGGAATCAAACTTGAAAGATGCGCTTGACCTTCTTGAGCAACCATTACCTAGTTATTTTAATAAACGAATAAGCCCAATACCCTTTAGCAATAAGATCCAATTAAAAAACTTGTCATTTTCCTACAGCACAGAGTCTGGAAGAGTTTTAAATAATATTAATTTAGAAATTATAAAAGGAAGTAAGGTTGGAATAATTGGAGAAACAGGAAGCGGCAAAAGTACCTTAGTAGACATAATAATGGGTCTTTTAATGCCAACAGAAGGCTCTTTAATTATTGATAATGAACTTATAGATCACAATAATTTTAGGGGATGGCAATTAAAAATCTCGCACGTTCCTCAAAGAGTATTCTTAACAGATGCATCTATTTTAGAGAATATTGCATTCGGTATTCCAAGACATTTAATTGATTATGAGTCTGTAAACACTGCAGTTAAAATGGCGCAATTACAAACAACAATTGAGAGCTTACCTCAGGGTTATGAAACTATTGTGGGGGAGCAGGGAGTTAGGCTATCTGGAGGTCAGAGGCAAAGAATTGGGTTGGCTCGTGCGTTTTATAAAAATTGCGATGTAATAATTTTAGATGAGGCTACAAGTGCCCTGGATAATAAAACTGAAGAATTAGCAATGATATCAATTGGAAAATTAAGAAAAGAAATAACAGTTATTATGATTGCTCATAGATTAACAAGTCTTAAGGGGTGCGACTACATCATAAATATTAATAAAGGGGAGATAACAAAAATTCAATCTTATGATGAATTAATTTTGTAATAGATTATGATTATAGTGAAGGTTTCATCCGGATCAAAAGAATATTCAAATATTCTTTTGCGTCAAACACCGGGCAACAAAGGTTTTTGGAAAGACTGCCATTTTATAGTTAATCAAGAAGTGGAAAGATGCGATTGGTGGGTGGTGTTACATGTTTCGGGATTAAAGAATATTGAAACTACCATGTGCAATAGAGAAAATATAATATACTTATCAATGGAGCCGAATGAAAATTTACTGTCAGTAGACAAAAGATTTTTATCACAATTCTCTAGAGTGATGATATGTGACCGTGATGTAATGCACAATCATTCTATATTCGGAAATGCATTGACTTGGTGGGTTGGTATAAGGGTTCAGAATTCAAAGCAAGGACATAAAATATCCAGTGATTACAGTTTGAGTTATGACAGTTTAAGCTCCATGAATCCTCCAGTCAAAACAAAGTTAATATCCTTAATTATTTCAAATAAGAAAACATTACCAGGGCATAAAAAAAGATTGGCATTTATTGATGCAATTATAAATTCACCTCTTAAGAATTACATTGATATATTCGGAGATGGATATATTCCAATAGTTGATAAATGGGATGCTATATTGCCTTATAAATATCATTTAGTACTTGAGAATGCAAATATTCCAGATTATTGGAGTGAGAAAATAGGTGATGCATTTTTGGGATTTAGCTATCCAATTTATTATGGTTGTCCAAATATAAATAATTTTTTTTCTGATAAAAGCATATCAGTTATAGATATTGTAGATACTAAAACAGCAATATCAAAGATAATGGATATAATTAATAGCGATAAAAATATTAGCGCTTTAGCATATATTATTGAATCAAGGAATCTAGTACTTAATAAATATAATGTATTTAACCAGATATCAGAAATTTGTAATTCAAAAAACTATATATTTAATAAAATAAAATTATACCCGAACTGGTATTTTAGATTACCACTATTAAAAAAATATATTAAATATATTCTTATAAAATTAAATATATCTAAATGAAGGTAAAAATATATATACTAAGCAGAGATAGGCCAATATATTTATATCATGCGATAGAGTCAGCAATTAGTCAGAATGTAGGGGATATAAATTTTGAAGTTGTAGTGTCGGATAACTCTGTTGGAAATTCAGTTTATACGATGATTTGCGATGTTTATGGTGCTCATCGCGCTTTTAAATACATCAAGAGGACTCCTTCATTATTGGGTGAACAGCATATTAAGTTGGTAATAGATGAGGCCGAGTCTGACTCTGATTTTTATACAATATTTCATGATGATGATGTTCTCACAAATAATTATGTAGCTCAGTGTACAGATATCCTAAAAAATAATTTAAAAATATCTGCGGTTGCTTGTAATGCTTTCCTAATTGATCGGTTTGGTAAAAAAATTGGAGCATTGGCATTTAAAAATAGTAAAGTCGATACTATCATTAGCAATAAAAGAGAATTTCTTACATTTTACCTGCCTTTTTCTGGTGGAAGCGCTCCCTTTCCGAGTTATATGTATCGCAGTGGTAGATTTAATGTTGATAGTTCAATTTTTAGCGCGGCAGGAAAATTTTCTGATGTCATATTTCTAAGCTCGAAATTAGACTTTGGCCATATTTTCTGGCTAGGGAAGCCTCTTATAAGTTATCGTGTTCACGATCAAAATGATTCTGGTTATGAAGATATTATATCTAGAAAAAAATTAGTAAATTTTATGATTTCATGTGGACTCAATAAAAAATCATTAAAAATCATTGCATATAGAATTTTATATATTAGAAATAGGATAAATCAAAAAAATAGGAGTGCTCAATTTATGAATAAATTGAGTTCAAGTAATAATTTCCTAAAGATTTTCTATATAAATCTCTTGTGCAATTTCCCCCTTCAATATTATTTTCTTAATAAGCTCAAAGAGAGGCTGGTTGGAAAAATATGCAAATAATAGATCCATTGGTTAGCATTATATTGCCAACAATAGATAGATATGAGGAAGTTAATAATTTCATTAAAAGTCTATTGAATTCTGATTATAAAAATCTAGAATTAATTGTAGTTGATCAAAATTATGATTCGAAGATTGCTGCTTTACTAGACATATATTCTGAGTCAATTTTTATTACACACCTAGTTGCTCAATTTCGTGGTGCTTCAAAAGCAAGGAATTATGGAGCTAAATATGCAAGGGGATCAATACTTTTTTTCCCCGATGATGATTGTGAGCTATTTGCTAATACAATTTCTTTGGCAATAGAAACATTCGAAAACAAGCAGTCAGAGGTTGTTTTTGGTCGATGCGTTGATAGAGTTAAGGCAGATTCTGTCATAAATTTCTACAATGAATCAGACTACCTTACACTTTTAAAATATAAAGGTATGTTTATAGAAACAACATTATTCGTTTCTAAGTCAATTTTTATGAATTTTCAATTTGATAGCAATTTAGGGGTTGGTACATTTCATGGCTCAGAAGAAGGACATGATTTAGTTTTAAGAATGTTGTCAAAAGGGGTTCGAATTTTCTACAACTATAACTTGATTGTTTATCACCCTAATAAAATAACAGGACATTCTCAGCCCTACGAAATCAAAAGAGTCTTTACATATAGATGTGGGTTTGCAAGGCTATGCCTTAAACATCGGCTCTATAAAGAGTACTTTAAGCGTTTAATTCTTGTTGGTCTTTATATCCCATGGCTAGCTATAAGTTCGCCTAAGAAATTAAGATACTATATTTCAGAACTGCTCGGACTGCTTGTTGGGGTGGTAATTAGTTAGTACTTTATGAAATTTAATAATATTTCTAGTTACTTTATTTGTACCCAAAGTTTATTTTTACTTTCATATTTTTTTCATAGTGACTTAATAGGCGATTATGATGTGAAGGGGGCAATTTTTCTACAGTGCATAGCAGTCATGAGTGCAATTTTAGGAATATTCACATATCCAAATATAAGACATAATACTTGCAGTGAAAGTCATTATAAAATTCAATTTCACTTAAATAATAAATTTTATTTCTTCGCCTACTCGATGCTTATTTTTGGAATTTTAGTCGCATCTATTCAAGTTTTTAGCTATATATCACCATATGATTATTTTATAACTCTATTTGAAGGTAAATTCGAAAGGACAATTAGGGATTATTACTTATTGGAATATAGCCAAGGCGGGTTACCTGGATACTTAAAATTATTTAGTAATGCGCCGCTATCAATATTTTTATTATCATCGGGGTTGATAATATTTTCGAATTTTAAAAATTCTCCTAAAATTATATTTCTACGAAAAATTTCATTGTTTTTTTTAATCTATAAAATTCTTCTTTCTCTAGATAGGCTTTCTATAATGGCAGTTTTAGCAGTATATGTGTTTGATTTTTTCCAGACTAGAAAATTTACAATATCTAAAATAGCGTCATTGGGAGCCTTCCTTTTTCTGGCCGAGTATATTTCAAGTAAACGTCTTGAAGGCTTTGGAATATTAGATTTTATTGTATATTACTTAAAAATGGCCTTAGTAAATTTTCAATTATTAATCGATACGCTTTCTACCCCTCATACATATGGATTTTCCACCTTCTTATCTCCACTAACTTTTATATTAAAAAACTGGGGTATTAACATCGATATGCCAATGTCTTTTGATTGGGAAAATAACCCTGCGCAATTTTTCACATCTTACTTATATTTAGATTTTGGATTTTTGTTTTTTATTCCATTTTTCTTTTTGGGTTATTTTTTTCAATATCTTGATACTCAGGTTCTAAATCAGAAAGCTATTATAGTTAAATCCCTTTACTTTACTTTTTTATATGGCACCCTCTCCTTTCTATTTGTTCCTGCAATCAGAGGCCCAGATTTCTATTTTATAATTTTGTTTTCATTAATTTCTACTTCTAAGATTTTTTTAGTAAGATCTTGTTATTTAAAAAAATGAGAAAATTAAATGTAAAACTTGCTTATAGGGCGAAAATAATTGATTTTTTATTAAAAAATACTCTATCTCCCTTTATAAAAGATAAGCTACCTAAAGATGTAAATGATGTTTCCCCCAAAAATATTTTAATTTTAGATTTTCATTTAATCGGCGATATGGTGATGTTGACACCATTATTAATAAACATTAGACAGATGTATCCTACTTCTGTAATTGGCTTGGTTGCAGGCCCATGGGCAGATGCAGTTTTGCTTAATCATCCAAATTTAATTAATTTTCACTTTCCTATTGTGTCACCGTGGGTTAAAAATATTTCATTATTTGAGGGCTTAATAAATATTTTTAAATGTCTGATATCAATAAGGATGACCTTCCCCCTAAATTTCACCTTCAATGAGTATGGTATTACATTACTTACTATTGGAGAAAAAAATGATGAAGATCCCAAAACAGCAGTACACCTTCGA
>Ga0247839_1006186_pt1 | contig 13971 bp, 16 predicted proteins | sample LaCruzMarch2015__6_FD_192405 | JGI IMG/M metagenome (GOLD analysis project Ga0247839, IMG submission 192405) | Freshwater microbial communities from meromictic Lake La Cruz, Castile-La Mancha, Spain - LaCruzMarch2015_16m | ecosystem: Environmental > Aquatic > Freshwater > Lake | place: Spain...
CGTCATGATTTAAGCTCCGGATCTAAATCAAGGGAGGGATAGGTAGCTGCCTTTGGGGCGCGGCCTAGCATTGCAAGCAAATGATTCGGCCCACCATTACGCCACCAGCCCACCAAACCATCGGGCAGGGCAGTAACAACCAAAAGGAATAGTGCCCCTTGAATAAATAACCAAGTTTCAGGCAACTGCTCACTAATCAAACTCTTAGCAAAATTGATCAGCAAGGCGCCTAAAATCGCCCCAACCAGGGTGCCGCGGCCGCCCACAGCAACCCAAATAACCATTTCAATAGAAAATGGTACCGCCATAAATTGAGGCGAAACAATACCCGATTGCACCGTGTAAAGCGCCCCGCTAATGCCCGCTAAAGCACCAGCAATAACAAATACAAGTGTTTTGTAAGCGGTGGGATTGTAACCGGTAAATCTAAGCCGCTGTTCATCATCCCTCAAGGCAATTAAAGCATCTCCAAAGCGGCCACGAATCAACCATTTGCACAACAACCAAGCCAGAAATAACACAAGCACAGTTAATAAGTATAAATTACGCTGCATGCCGTCGCTGCCAACTAATTCACCAAGGAAGCGGGCGGTGTCGGTTTTAAGGCCATTTGTGCCATTGATTAAACGCTGCTGACCATTAAAAAAATTGTAGAAAACCAGCAGTGCAGCTTGGGTGAGGATTGAGAAGTAAACCCCCTTGATGCGATTACGAAACACTAAAAACCCCAATATTCCCGCCACCAATGCAGGGATTATCCAAATGGCAAAAAATGTAAAAATTCCCGAGTTAAATGGCTGCCAAAAAGCTGGCATGGTTTTCACACCATATAAACCAAAGAATTCAGGCAATTCACCAGGGGCAAGGTTTTGCAGTTGCAGGTGCATTCCCAAGGCATAGCCACCTAGGGCAAAGAAAATTCCCTGGCCAAGGCTTAGTAAGCCCGTGTAGCCCCAAATCAAATCAATACCCAAAGCCACAATGCCAAGGGATAGAAACCGGCCCAGTAGATTGAGTCGAAACGGCGGCAGTAAAAGCGGCAGAATTAAAGCTATGCAAACAAAAACAAGAAAAGGCAAATAACGAAAAATCAACTTCCTAGGCATTGATGTATTAACTAAATTCATCACCTATACCTCCACCATGCGTCCCCGGGGTGGGAATAACCCGGCCGGACGGAACTGCAGGAACACAACAATCAAGGCAAATACCAGCACCTTTGCCATCGAAGTTGTGGCAAAAAAAGTAATAAGTTCATTTAAAGCTGCGGGCATGGTGGGCCAAACCAGCAGGAGGGAACCAGAGCCCAACACATAACTAAGCACCCCAATGCCAAGGGCCGCCAGCACGGTGCCCAGCAGTTTGCCAACACCACCCAGCACCACCACCATGAAGCAGTCAACGATGTAATTACCACCAAGATTGGGGCCAACGGAACCCAATAGGGTTACGGCAACTCCTGCCACACCGGCCAAACCTGATCCCACCAAAAAAGTGAGGGCATCTACGGTTTCAGTGGGGATACCCAAGCAGTTGCTCATCGAACGATTTTGGGTAACGGCACGAATCCGAATACCCCATACGCTTTTTTGTAAAAACCAGTTCACTGAAACCAGAGCAATAATAGTTAGGCCAATAATAAATAATCTCGCCACGGGCATATTTACAGAGCCGATATCAATGGAACCCCGCAACCATTGGGGCGCTGTAACATCAATATTCCTTGCGCTAAACCAGGCTTGATCTAATACCCTAACGCTGCCAAGGGAAGCAGCTAAGCCAATACCTATGGCTGCAGCTAATAACCAATTAACAAAATTAAGCAGCGGTGCCCAACGCTGCTGCCACCAATGGCTTGGCAGGAAGCGAGGCACAAATAGGCCGAGGGCCACTGAAAGCAGCAGGCCAAGGGCAAAGGCAGTTGATACCGATCTCACAAACTGCTGCAGAATCAAACTCACCCCCCATGTGGCCAGCAAGGTTTCCAGGGGCCTGCCATAAAGCCTGCGTATAACAGTTGCCTCCAGCAATAAACCAGCTAAACCACTAACTAAAAATGCCAAGGGTATTGAAATTAATATATAAATCGGAAACAAGCCTTCCAAAGGGCCTGTTTTTAAAAGATTTTGCACCACAAATGTAGTGTAGGCCCCAAGCATCATCAATTCACCATGGGCCATGTTGATAACACCCATCAAACCAAACACCACAGCCAAACCAAGCGCGGCTAACACTAAAACCGAGCCAATTGCCAAACCATTAAAAAGGGTGTCGAGAAATAGATTCATGCCAGCTCAAAAAACAAAAAAAGCATTTAATCAAATCCATGAAAAAGAGAGGGGGCAGATGCCCCCTACTCTATAAATTAGTCCAAATAAATTGAATTAATTTATCCAGTGATCACATTTTGTACTTACCGGCATCGGGGCGCTTCTGTGTCCAGTCGCAGGTGAAACCTTTGGTTTCAGGAACATATTGGTTCCAGGCCACTGGTTTTTTGAAGCCCTGGTTTTCGAGAATCTTAAACATGCCATCCTTTTGCACCTCACCGATCAGCACTAGCTTCTCAACGTGGTGATTGGGTTGAACGGTTACCTTGCCCTCCGGCGCATTGAAGCTAACGCCAACCAAGGCTTCACGAACCTTGTTGTCGTCTACACTCTTAGCCTTTTCGGCCGCTGCCGCCCAGAGATAAACCATCATATAAGCGGCTTCTGCAGGGTCGTTTGTAACCCGCTTATCACCATATTTAGCTTTGAAATCAGCGGTAAACTTCTTAGAAGCCGGTGTATCTAAGCTCTGGAAATAATTCCAGGCAGCAAATGTGCCCTCCAGATATTCGGGGCCAATGGCGGCAATCTCCTCTTCTGCAATCGAGAAGCTCATAATGGAATAACCATTGGCAGGAGTGATGCCGGCAGCCTTCATTTGCTTGAAGAATGCAACATTACTATCACCATTCAAGGTGTTTACAATAACACCGCCCTTAGGCAATGCCTGCTTAATTTTAGCAATGATTGGGGCCACTTCAGTGTTACCCAAGGGCAAATAATCCTCTCCAACCAACTTGCCACCTTTAGCTTTTAACTGCTCCTTCATGATCGTGTTAGCCGTGCGGGGATACACGTAATCCGAACCCACCAAGAAGAAGTCTTTACCTTTATTTTTCAGGAGCCAATCAACGGCTGGTTCAGCCTGTTGATTTGGGGTAGCACCGCTATAGAAGATGTTTTTGGAACACTCCTGACCCTCGTATTGAATTGGGTAAAAGAGGAAGTGATCCTTTGCTTCATAAACCGGTAGCATTGCCTTGCGGCTGGCGGAAGTCCAACCGCCAAATACAACTGCAACCTTATCTTGATCGATAAGCTTCTTGGATTTTTCAGCAAAGGTGGGCCAATCAGAGGCGCCGTCTTCCTCAACTGGAACGATCTTTAATTTTTTACCATCGATAACAACGCCACCTTTAGCATTGATCTCATCAATAGCCATTAATTCAGCTTCAGCCACCGTATTTTCAGAGATGGCCATGGTGCCACTGCGGGAGTGCAGGATGCCCACCTTTACTTCACCATCAAATCCCCCTTCAGCCTTTTTTTCACCACTGCAAGAAACAACCGAAAGACTGGTGATCAAAGCTGTTGTACCGCCTAGGGCACGAACAAAAAGCTTGTTAGAGCGAACGGACGCCATGCAAAAACTCCAAGTTTTGACCCGCGATGCGGCGGTGTACGTTTTGGAACTTATGGCTAGGCGGGGGATGCGGTTGTAGCGATTGAAACCTTCCTAGGGGTTTGGTAACTGTTGCAACAGGAATTGCTCCACTTGCTCAACACCTTCACCTGTTTTTAGGTTGGTAAAACACCAGGGCCTTGCAGCACGCATGCGTTCGGTGTCGCTATTCATCAAAGCCAGATCAGCACCCACCATGGCTGCCAGATCGATCTTATTTATCACCAACAAATCTGAACGGGTAATACCGGGGCCCCCCTTACGGGGGATCTTATCGCCGGCGGCCACATCGATCACATAAATACAAAGATCCACTAATTCGGGGCTAAAGCTGGCAGCAAGGTTGTCGCCACCGCTTTCCACCAGCACTAAATCAAGATCTGGGAAAGCCCGCTCTAATTCCTCCACCGCTGCCCGGTTGATCGAGCAATCCTCTCGAATGGCCGTGTGGGGGCAGCCTCCGGTTTCCACGCCACGGATTCTTTCGGGGGCCAAGGCACCCACCCGCGTTAAAAACTGGGCATCCTCTTGGGTGTAGATGTCGTTGGTAACAACTGCAATTTGCAGCCGTTCCCGCAAACGCTTGCATAGGGCTTCCACCAGGGCTGTTTTGCCGCAGCCCACCGGCCCAGCCACCCCAACCCGCAAACGACTCATCCCACCACTTTATTTGCCCGTTGCAGCAATGGCTCAGACAGGGTTACGTCAATTGCTTTTGCTGTGGTGCGATTGAGCAGCAGTTCCGTTTTTGTGAGTGGTTCAAACGCCATTTTCGCTGGTGATTCGCCTTTCAATACCCGCACGGCCAATTCACCAGCTGCAAAACCATCGTCGTAATAACTCCAACCGATCACCCCCAAACAACCGGGCAGATCAATATCAGGGGGATCTACGGAATAAACGGGGATTTTGCGTTCCAGCCCCACTTTGCAGATCGAACTAAAGGCTTGGATAGTTGCGTAATCACCAATTTTCACAAAAGCACCAACCTTGTCTTCCGCCAGCGCTTGAGCTGCTTGCAACACCTCACCGGAATTAGCAACGGGCTGGGTTTCCACTCTTATGCCGCGGCGGGCTGCCTCCTGCAGCAACACTTTCGCTTCAAATTCGGAATTGGGCTCCCCTGGGTTGTAGATCAAGCCAACGGTGCTCAAATTTGGATCCACTTCACGGGCAAGATCTAACTCTTTACCCACTGGGTTGGTGCCAACGGTGCCCACCACATTTGGCTTGTGTTGGCCCACACCGCCAGGGGGTGTGCCAGCTCCCGCACCCCAGGGATTGGAGCAGTAGCAAAACACCACCGGCAAGGTAGCTGGGGCCACCTGCATGGCAGCCTGCAGTGGTGGCGTGCCAATTGCCAGGAATAGATCTACCGGTGCACCCACGAATTGTTTAGCCACCAAAGTGGTGTTAGCCAATTCACCGGCTGCATCTTTTTGAATCACATTGAGGGATTTACCCTCCACATAACCGGCCTTTGCAAGGGCTGCCATGAAACCCTTGCGCACTGAATTGGGCGGTGCCGCATCAATGAATTGCAGCATGCCAATGGTGGGACCTTTAACCCGCTTATTTCCACCAATTTGGGAGCAGGCAGCCAGCAGCACTGTTCCACCTAAGCCAGCTCCGGCCAGCCCTAAAAATGAACGACGATCCATTCCCATCAATCAAACATCGGATAACTGCACTTTGGCGGAGCCATAAAGTTCCCGCAAGCTGGCAACGCTGAGGGCTGCTTTTTCGGCGCCGCTCCAATCGCCCACCACCTGGCCCTCATGGAGCATCAAAAGGCGATCGCCGTGGTTTAGGGCCTGCTCCAAACTGTGGGTAACCATCAAGGTGGTGGTACCCAAGCGCCGCACTAACCGCTCCGTTAATTGCATAACTAGGGCCTCCGCCTTGGGATCTAGGGCAGCGGTGTGTTCATCAAGCAACAGCAGCTGCGGTTCCGCCAAGGTGGCCATCACCAGGCTGATCGTTTGTCGCTGGCCGCCAGATAGTTGACCAATCGGTGTATTCACCCGATCGGCAAGGGGTAAACCAAGGCTTTCCAACAGCTCTTGATAACGGCGCAGGTCGGCTTGATTGGGATGGATGCCGAGCAGGCTTTGCAGGCGAAATGGGGAATGGCGGCGCGATTCAGCTAAGCGCAGATTTTCAGCGATGCTGAGGCCAGGGGCTGTGCCATCTAACGGATTTTGCATCACACGACCAATCCAGCGGGCCCGGCGGTAATCGCTCAGCTTTTGTAGGGAGCGCTCCCCCAATTTCAAGCTGCCGGCCTGGGCGGGAAGGGTGCCAGCCACCAAATTGAGCAGGGTCGACTTACCGGAGCCATTGCTGCCGATTACCACCAAGAATTGAGCCGTGGGGCACTCAAGGTTGAAATCCTTGAAAAGCTGCCGCCAACCACCGCCGGGTTGGCTGTGGCCCCAGGCCAAACCTTCAATGTGCAAACTCATAACCGCCGGCCCCCATCGGCAAGGCCCGGTAAACGCAGCCGGCCAAGGGTTAAGGCCCCAAGCAGCAGTAGGGCTGTTATCAGCTTTAAATCCACCGGCTCCAAACCGAGTTGCAAAGCAATTGCAATCATCAAACGAAACAGGATTGAGCCCAGCACCACAGCAGCAAGGGCCATGGGGATCGTGCGCGGCCTACAAATCGATTCACCAACAATCACAGCCCCAAGGCCAAGGATTAAGGAACCAAGCCCCATGGTTACATCGGCAAAACCCTGATAGAAGGCAACTAATCCACCGGCTAGGGCCACCAAACCATTGGCTAAAGCAATGCCGATGGTTAGGCCCTTGGCACCACTAACACCATTGGCCCGGGCCATGGTGGGGTTATTGCCAAGGGCCCTCAAAGCAAGCCCTAAATCTGTGGCGAGCAACAGGGCAAGCAAAGCGATTAAGCCCAGCACCACCAAGCTCAGGGCAAGGGCCCAATCGGCATCGCTATCAAGGCCAAAATCCAAACCGATCAAAGGGATATTTGATCTATCCATCAAACGCAGGGTGATCGAATAGAGCCCTGTGCTGGTGAGGATGCCGGCAAACAAATCATTAACGCCAAGGCGGGTGTGAATCAAGGCGGTAACGCAGCCGGCTAAGGCACCACTAAGCACTGCCGCAATTAGGGCAACAGCGGGATTGATGTTGTTAGTGATAAGTACTGCTGCCATGCCCCCACCGAGGGCAAAGGATCCGTCTACGGTGATATCAGCGAAATTAAGTACCCGCAGGGTGAGGTAAACGCCAAGGGCAAGGCCGGCATAGGCAAGGCCCTGGTTGTAAGCACCAAGCCAAAGTGAAAACATTGCCAACAGCTTCTAAACCCCATTGTGCTGCCCCTAACCGCAATTGCTTGATTTCAGCGCGATCGACCCCCTAACCCTTGCAGCCTTAATCGCCTGCGGCCTAGCGGGGGGATTCATCAACACGATTGCCGCCAGTGGTGCCACCGTTACCTTGCCCACCATGATCAGCCTGGGGCTGGCGCCAGGGCTGGCTAATGGCACCAACCGGTTGGCGGCTGTTGCTGGTTTGGCCACTGCCACCTGGCGCTTTCAGCAGGCTGGTGCAATCCCTTGGAAGCTAACCCTGAAGGCCACAGCTCCAATGGTGATCGGCGCCAGCATTGGCGCCTTTGGGGCAACCGCCTTAGCTGATCGCTGGATCAGCTTGGCCGTGGCTATTTCACTCCTATTTGTGTTGATCACCCTGATCACTAAACCAGCAGAGCTTTTAAAAGAAGAGCCCGTGGTTGCAAATAACCAAACCACGGAGTTGGGGCCCCTTTTCTATGGCCTAATGGCCCTAACAGGGCTGTGGGCCGGTTTTATCTCCCTGGGTTCTGGGGTGATGACATTACTGGTGCTAGTGCTAGCCGGCAAAATACCGCTAAAAACAGCAAATATCCTCAAATGTTTTGTGAGGTTAAGTTCAAGTTTAGTGGCATTAGTGATATTTGGTTTGCGCGGTGATATCAATTGGCTTTGGGCCTTGCCGCTATCGCTATCGAGCATGGTTGGGGCAAATTTAGCTGCAAAACTGGCCCTGGGCAGCCAGGCAAGCCAATGGATATTCCGCTCTTTAATTGTGGTGGTGTGTTTAGAAGCGGGCAGTTTTTTATGGCGGCTTAATCCAGGCCTACCGGCCTAGCGCTCTGGAGAGGCGGCAGCCGCTGGCATCAAAGGCAGGCTAACCTTGCCCAAAGCAGTTCAAACGGGCGCTAGCCAGTGGCCATAATTAATGCGGAGGAGTTAAGCAAAACCTATCGAATTAGCGAAAAGCAACCGGGATTTGCCGGAACATTGCGGCATTTAGTGCAACGCCAACACCGGGAGATAACTGCGGTAAATAAAATTAGTTTTTGCATCGAACCGGGTGAAATTGTTGGTTTTCTTGGCCCTAATGGGGCAGGAAAAACAACAACTTTAAAAATGCTCACGGGCCTAATTCATCCCACTAGTGGCAAACTCTCAGTAGCTGGCCACAAACCATGGCAACGAAAAGCGCGATTTTTAGGCCAGATCACCCTGGTGATGGGTAATAGGCAACAATTGTTGTGGGATCTTCCAGCTCTTGATTCATTAAAAGTTAATGCGGCTGTTTACGGCATCCCAGAAAAAGAAGCGCAGCGCCGTATCAATGAACTTGCGGAAATGTTAGAACTTGGCGAAGAGCTGCTAAGGCCATTGCGAAAATTGTCGCTGGGCCAGAGAATGAAAACGGAATTACTTGCAGCGTTACTACATCAACCTGCCGTGTTATTTCTTGATGAACCAACCCTGGGCTTAGATGTAAATGCCCAGGTGCGGGTTAGGGAATTCCTGGCTGATTACAACAAACGAACGGGGGCAACAATGCTGCTCACAAGCCACTACATGGGCGATATCACCACCCTGTGTCCACGGGTATTACTCATCCATCAAGGTGAATTATTTCATGATGGTTCCCTCAGCGAACTAACCCAAAAACTTGCCCCCTGCAGCCAAGTGCGCATGGAACTAAGCAAAATTCATAGCATTGAGGATTTCCGCGGCTACGGCGATATTCACTCCCTGGAGGGCCACCAGGTGCAGCTGTTAATACCTCGCGCTGAACTATCGGAACGGGTAGCAGCATTACTAAAGCGCTTTGAAGTGGTTGACCTAGAAGTGAGTGCCCCGCCGATAGAGGAATTGATTGGCGGCCTATTTCGCCATAGGGATAAGTTATGAAATGGGCATGGCGGGTAGCTCGGGCGCTGATAACAAGCCAATACGCCCTGATGCTGGAATATCGAGCAGAAATTATCCTCTGGGCACTTTCAGGGGTGCTGCCTTTGATAATGCTGGGGGTGTGGAGCGGCTCTGGCGCAGCTAATGCTGCGGGCATATCAGCGCAGCAGCTGAGTCGCTATTTTCTTGCTGCTTTTGTGGTGAGGCAATTTACGGTGGTGTGGTTAATAAATGTATTTGAAGAAGATGCTCTGCAAGGCAGATTATCACCTTTTTTACTGCAGCCGATATCGCCTTTATGGCGCTACCTAACCGCCCATTTAAGTGAACAGGCATCTCGCATTCCCATTGTTGCGGTGCTGCTAGCACTGCTTGGAATAGCTGCACCTGGCTTAATCTGGCTGCCATCAGCGGGGGCGCTATTTTTTGGATTTATGGCAATTATGGCTGCATTTTTACTTAGATTCTTACTGCAACTTGTATTAACTACTTTCTGCTTTTGGAGTGAAAAAGCAGCTGCAATTGATCGCTTACTTATGATTCCATATATGTTTCTTTCGGGTATTGTGGCGCCCATAGATACCTTTCCACCTGCCGTAAAGCGGCTTGCGATGGCAACCCCCTTCCCCTGGATGATTGATTTTCCTGCAAGGCTAATAGCAGGTGAACCGGTAAATATTGCGCTTGGTTTTGCGGCAATCACTGCCTGGTGTTTATTACTACTGCCAATTTGCCATCTGCTCTGGCGGGCGGGCCTAAGGCGTTACTCCGCCATGGGAGCATGAAGGAAATAAAACGCTATTGGCGCAGTTTATGTTGCTTTTGGAGTAGCTCCATTGCAGCTGAATTTGAATATCCGCTCAATGCCTGGGTTGAATTGTTATCTGTGCTTGGCAATTTAGCTGGCAGCATATTTGTGCTGAAGCTGTTATTTGGCAATGGCGTTTCCCTGGGGGGCTGGAGCTGGAATGGCTCATTAATAGTATTAGGTTTATATACAATTTTAGATGGATTTACAACCTGCGTGTTGCAACCAAATCTGAGCCGCATCGTGAATCATATCCAAACGGGCACCCTTGATTATGTATTACTAAAACCAATAGATAGCCAATTTTGGCTTTCCACCCGCACGGTATCCCCCTGGGGTTTACCTGGAATAATTGCAGGCTTTTGTTTAATTAGCTGGGCATTAATCAAGCCGAGTTCAAGCATTGGCTACGGCCTGCCATCCGGTGGAGCCATGCTGCTTGCCATTGCACTACTTATAGCTTCTTTAGCAATACTTTATAGCCTCTGGTTTGTATTAGCAGCTCTAAGTATTTGGTTTATCAAAGTGTGGAATGCCACCGAAGTTTTAAGGTACACCTTAGTTGCTGGTAGATATCCCGTTAGCGCCTATCCCCCTGCGCTTAGGTTAATTTTTACTTTTGTATTACCGGTGGCATTTCTAACAACTATTCCGGCAGAGGCGCTACTTGGTAAAAGTTCAAGCATCTGGGCAATCGGCGCTTTAGGTGTTGCAGGAATTTGTTTAACCGGCAGCCGCTTATTATGGAATTATGCGCAACGATTTTACACCTCCGCCTCTAGCTAATGGGCACCTCGAAAAATTGATACAGATCTAGATAGAGGTTCGGTTTGAGTTATAATTCTCTGAGATAATTGACTATTGCCAATGGGCCAAAAAGGTTTCTGGGACGAACAAGAAAGAGTATCAAAGCTCAAAAATAAGAAGCCTGTTCTAACCTGCCTTTCGGAATCAATTCCATGGGAAGCATTTCGCCCATTACTTGAGAAGGGTTACAGTCAAGAGCGCAAGAGCAATGCTGGCCGTAAAAGAATTGATCCCTTGATTTTATTTAAAATGCTGGTTCTCCAGCAACTTTTTAACCTGAGTGATGAGGAGGTTGAGTTTCAAGTTAATGACAGGCGTTCGTTTGAGGAATTTGTTGGTTTGGGCGTAATGAATGATATTCCAGACGCAACTACAGTGGCTTTTTTTAGAGAGCGTCTCCTTAAGGCGAATGTAATTGATGAGCTTTTTGAAATGTTTGAGAGCTACCTAAGAGATCAAGGATTAGAAGCCCGTGGTGGTCAAATCATTGATGCCACACTTGTTCCTGTCCCAAAGCAGCGCAATAGCCGGGAAGATAATAAAGAGATAAAGGCAAATCGCGTACCAGATGGATGGAATGAAAGCCCAAAGCGACTGCAGCAAAAGGATTTGGATGCGCGTTGGGTTAAAAAAAAATGATATCAATCACTATGGTTATAAGAACAGTATTTGCATTGATGCTGAGCACGGTTTTATCAGACGCTTTGTAGTTACCCCTGCAAATATTCATGACAATTATGTATGGGCAGATTCTGCATATTCTGGCGAGCGTCTTAAAGATTTACTAATTAGCTGGATTTGAAAGTAGGATCCATGAGAAGGGCTGTAGAAATCACCCTCTAAGTGCAGCTGCAACAGAGCGCAATTCCATTAGGTCTCAAACTCGAGCTCGAGTAGAACATGTATTTGGTTATCTTGCCACATCAATGAAAGGCAAATTTACAAGAAAAATCGGGCTTGAAAAGAATAAAGCTTGATGGAGCCTAAAAATCTTTCATTTAATTTCTTGCGATACCTATATCTTTCAAGTAATTCATTGGTTAGCATTTAATTAATTAATTAAAAATAGATAAACTGTAAATCTATTTTCACTATTGAAATGAGTTTGTCTGATTACCATTTGCCGAAAGGCATTTTTAATGAACAGTTCAAGCTGGGAAATAGCTCTTTTTTCGAGGTGCCCAAAAGCAGTCGCCTTTCACTAAAGTCTGATGCGATTATTAGCGGCGGCACAAGCACGAGCCTCTGGCCTCATCATCAGGGTTATCGTATTAGAAGCTTCTAGATTACTTAGTGCTTGATTATTGATTGCTGTTAACTCATCGGGTGAATAGCGATCAACAAATGATTTTGCGTAGCAATTACAAAATGATGGTGTTGAACCTAATTTCGACGCTTTAAGGCAGCCTTGAGATATCCCTGACTGAAAGTCTGTAACAAACCTTCTAATTTGCTGCGGGGTAGGCTGCCTTGGGTTTGTTTGTTGGGCGATAACTGGGGCGGAGCCTACTAGAAATACGATGAAAACAAAAATTTTAGTCATTGATAAACTCAAGTCTTTTGTTGGTTTAGTTGAGGCCATAAAAATTTCACTAGGGGCAATTGGTCGATACAATAAGAATTCAAAATCAGACATATCAAAACACAATTTACTGGCAAAAATAGAAGACAAAAGATAACTTTCAAAAAACTACTTAGCCGGAATTGTAATAAGGTTCATTGCTGCCTGGTAGTTTTGTGTTTTCCCCTGGGATAGATAAATATCTGCTGCTTTTAGCAAATAGGGTTTAGATCCTTCGCTCTTGCCAATTGCTAATAAAGATTTACCCATTTGGAAGAGAGCATCAGCACTAGATGGATTAATTTCTAAAGACTTCAGTAGGTCTTTGATAGCTTCTTGATGTTTTCCAGTATTTGCAAGGCATATTGCGCGTTGAGTATAAGCTGATGCAAATGAAGAATCTTGGTCTAAAATATTTGTTAAAACAGTAATACACTCATTATATTTTCCTAAGCGAAGCTCCAGTACAGCAAGGTTAAAATAATTTGCACGTGATGGCTGAATTGTAATTGCTTTTTCGATATCTTTTCTAGCCCCTGCAAGGTTGCCAATTTGCTGATATATAGAAGCACGATTGATAAAAACATATGGATTTTGATCTATAGCTTCAGCTTCATTAAAAAATTTAATAGATTCCTTGTTGTTACCTAGACTACCGTGTGCTACGGCTAAGAGGACCATAAGGTTGCTTTTCTCATTGCGCTTAGCTGATTTTTCTAAGCTTTCTAAATCTGCAATCGCAAGAAGCGGCTGCTTAATTACAATATAAGCTTTTGCTCTATTTAAACGTGCTACGTCAGAATTGAGTCCCTTTGCAATCATGATCGTCCAAGATGCAATCGCTTCATTATAGTTACCAGTCTCGAAATTGGAAGCTGCAGTTGCCTCTAAACTTTCTACAGATTCTACGGCTTGCAAATTGGGCGTTTGAACAAAAGGAGAAATTAAGACCATTGCTACGATACTAAGCATTCTAATTGCCTGTCTTAATTGTATTTTTGATTTATATCTAATAGCTAAATGTAGTAAATTTAATAAGTGAGACCCGGCTAATGCCGGGTCTCGGGAAGAAGAACAATTAAAAATCGTTAAAGCCAACATTAGAATTGGAAAAATATTCCTAAGCGACCTGCCACTGAAGGAGTGCTGCCGAAGGGCGTTGAAACTGAAGGTGAATAAGAGAGTGCACCATTGAGCCATATTTGATCTGCTAATTTAGCAACACAACCAACAGCCCCAGCCCAGGATGAACCGTATACACCAGTACCCATACCGCAACCGTACTTATTTGATCCAGAAGTAAGATTTGGTATTGAGGAAAGAGCAGCTGCGATTGCACCTACTTGACTAACTTGTTCATCAACTTGCTTTAAAGCCTTATTATAATCAGCAACTGTGTACTGACTAGAGCTCAAATTACCAACAGAGTCAGTTGTAACGAAACGTTGGCCCCCACTCGGAGAAGCGATTCCTGGAATTGTGACTGTTGAGGTGCCATCTGCAGCACCCAAGGTAATTTGTTTACCTTGCAGGGTGGTATTACCCTGCACACCCAGGTTGCCGCCAATGGTGGTGTTGCCACCGATGGTTGCAGCGCCGGTGTTAGTAAAGGCACCAGTGTTGGCAAGCAGGCCGGTGTTGCCGATGCCAGCAGTCGTGGTTTGACCCGTTACACCAAGAGTGCTATTGATCTGGGTGGCACCACCGATGGTTGCAGCGCCGGTGTTAGTAAAGGCACCAGTGTTGGCAAGCAGGCCGGTGTTGCCGATGCCAGCAGTGGTGGTCTGGCCCGTTACACCAAGAGTGCTATTGATCTGGGTGGCACCACCGATGGTT
>Ga0247839_1006198_pt1 | contig 13962 bp, 16 predicted proteins | sample LaCruzMarch2015__6_FD_192405 | JGI IMG/M metagenome (GOLD analysis project Ga0247839, IMG submission 192405) | Freshwater microbial communities from meromictic Lake La Cruz, Castile-La Mancha, Spain - LaCruzMarch2015_16m | ecosystem: Environmental > Aquatic > Freshwater > Lake | place: Spain...
TGGCTGGCGTATCCGATCATAGCCATCACCGCGATTTTCGTTTTTGCTCTATCGGATTCCCTCGTACGCCGAGTCACCGTGAACTCTTCAGATTTGCTAATTGTTTCGCCGGTTGTACTTGTTAACGCCTTTATGTTTTATAACCTCTTCCAAGGCGAGGGTTACGATGCGCTACTAAACTTTCTCTTCCGCGGCTTCTGGCAGACCACGCTTTTGTATGCACTCCTTATTTGGGGGACAGCTCTGATTACCGGCGTCGCGAAAAGGCCAAAGAGGTGCCAACTTGTCACCGTCCGCTAGAGGCACGTCTCCCGAGTTTTTGGCATGATCAGGGCACTATTTGTTGGCAGCCTTGCAAACCCAAGTGCTTCCGGTCGGCAACGGAGTTGGGCGCTACGAGCGTGCGGGGTGAATGTTATTGAGGTAGATATCGGCGACTTTAAGCCTACAGCAGAGCGGTTGGTGGGCAACGCCGCCCGGCTGTTGAAAAGGCCTAGATGGACGCTCGATGCACCACGTCTCGAAGCGACGGTGGCGACATTGTGCAAAGAGCATCGCCCCCAGCTAATCTGGATTGAGTGGCCACGAACGTTTCGGCCCGGCGCAATTGAAGCACTTCGCAAACTCGCAGACAGCCCCGTGATCATTTCCTTTCAAGACGACAATCCTTTTGGAGATCGCCAAACGGATCGATGGCAGTGGAAGGCCTATTTCCGCAGTATCCCGGAGTTCGATCTGCATCTCATCAAGCGTCCGGAGGATGCGCGTCATCTAGCGGATTTTGGAGCAACCCACACGCGACTTTGGGAGCACGGCGTTTATACTCCACTTTATCACCCCTCACCGGCAGAAAAGCGCTATCCGGCTAGCTTCGTCGGCACTTGCATGGATGACCGCGTGCAATTCTTTGAGACACTTCTTATGGCGGGCCTGCCAGTCCATGTCTTTGGCACACGTTGGGAAACACGCAGCACGCTGCCAGCTAGGTTCCCACATCTTTTCCACGGGCCGGTGTTCGGAGAGGCATACGCTGACGTGTTGCGCACGTCCGATATTGCGCTAGGACTGGTTTCCCACTCCAACATGGATGAGTGGACAATGCGCACTTACGAGGTTCCAGCCTGTGGGACAGCACTACTAGCCGAGCGCACACCGACTCATCAACGCTGGTTTGAGGAGAATAGGGATGCAATCTTTTTTAGTGGTGTCGAGGAATGCGTTTCACGTATTCAGTGGGCACTGGAGCACTCAGATGCTCGCATTGAGATTGCTTCGAACGGAGCGCAAAAAGCATGTCAACCAGACTGGCGTCTGGATACACGTATGGCAGTGCTGTTGAAAAGTCTTTTTCCAGACTGGAGCCATTCTACAGAAGTTCCATGACCTTAATTTTCCTCTGCCATCCGCCCACGCTGGGCTCGACGAGCATGCCTCGATTTGCGCGGATGATCGGCGAGGGCATGCGGGGGCGTGGGCATGCAGTGGAATACTGGACCTCACCTCACGTTTTTGGCCGGCTGCCCGTGCCCAAGCCGAGTCTCCGCAAATGGCTCGGTTACATCGATCAGTTTCTCATTTTCCCTTGGGTCTTGCGCCGCCGGGCCAGCCGGTGTTCAGCCGATACAGTGTTTGTGGTGGCCGACCAGGCATTGGGCATGTGGGTGCCGGTTATCGCAGATCGCCCGCACGTGATCCATTGTCACGACTTTCTCGCCCAGCGGTCGGCTCTGGGGGAGTTTCCCGAGAACCCCACTGGTTGGTCGGGCCGGAAATACCAGGCGTTGATCCGGCGAGGTTATCGGCGGGGACGATGTTTTCTGTCCGTCTCGCGTAAAACCCAAGAGGATCTACACCGCTTCCTTGAGCGGGAGCCCGATTCCAGCGAGGTGGTTTACAATCCGCTCAATTATCCGTTTTCGCCGCTTGATTCGGTCGTGGCTAGCGCGACGCTGGGCGCCGAACTCGCTGTGATTGGTTCGGCGGATCTAGATCCGGGCAACGGGTTTTTCCTCCATGTCGGCGGCAACCAGTGGTATAAAAATCGACACGGGGTGGTGCAGGCTTACTCGGTCTATGCCAGAGGCCCCGGGATTCCGCTCCCGTTGCTGCTGGCCGGGGCTCCGCCCACGGCGGAGTTGCGCGCCTTGGCAAACTCGGTGCGCCATGGTCGAGTTGTGTTTGCCTCGGGACTTTCCAATGACGCCATTCATGCCGCCTATGCCACCGCAACCGCCCTCGTGTTTCCATCGCTTGAGGAGGGATTCGGTTGGCCAATTGCGGAAGCGATGGCATGCGGATGCCCGGTGATCACCACCGATGCCGCGCCGATGAACGAAGTCGGAGGGACGGCGGCTATTTATGTTTCTCGCCGCCCGGGCGACGGGGCCGCCGGCGATGCTGCCTGGGCACAAGAGGCTGCCGCCCGTTTCGTGGAGCTCGCAAACGCCCGTTTGGCACAGCGCTCTGCCTGGCGGGAAGCAGGACTCAACAACATCGCGCGCTTTTCGCTCACAGCAGCCCTCGACGCTTACGAAATGGCTTACAAGAGCCAGCTTCCCTTACACTCTCTTCACGAATCACCAATCGAAGAAAGCGACCTTTGAACCTTCATGACTAAACAACAATTTCTCATCGTTGGCGCCGGATTTTCCGGTGCAATCTTGGCCCGGAAACTCGCAGAATGCCTACCAACTCAGGTAACGGTCATCGACGAACGGGACCACATCGCCGGCAACTGCCACACAGAGCGTGACTCCGCCACTGGCGTGATGATCCACCAATACGGTCCGCACATCTTCAATACAAACCGTGCGGACGTGTGGACTTACGTAAACCAATTCGGCGAGATGGGAGCATACACCAATCGCGTGAAAGCGATCACGAAGCGGGGTGTGTTTTCGATGCCAATCAATCTGCTGACGATAAACCAGTTTTTCGGCAAAACGTTTTCGCCACGGGAGGCAGAGGCATTCCTTCGGACGCGGGGCGACGCCTCCATCGGCGAACCGCAGAACTTCGAAGAGCAGGCGCTTAAAATGCTCGGCCCCGAACTCTACGAAGCGTTCTTCTACGGCTACACCAAAAAGCAGTGGGGGTGCGAACCGACCGCGCTTCCTGCCTCAATCCTCAAGCGCTTGCCCGTGCGTTTCAACTACGACGATAACTACTACGCAGCCCGGTATCAGGGCATTCCCGTCGACGGCTACACCCGAATGATCGAAAACATCCTCACTCACGAGCGGATCACCGTGGAGTGCGGTCGCTCATACGAAGACTCGATGCGGGCGGAATACGATCACGTCTTTTACACCGGCCCATTGGACCGCTACTTCCGTGGCGCTGCAGGCCGCCTAGGCTACCGGACGGTTACGTTTGAACGTTTTGAGGCGGATGGCGATTATCAAGGCAATGCCGTGCTGAACTATCCCGAAATGGATGTCTCCTACACCCGGATTCACGAGCACAAACACTTCGCACCGTGGGAATCGCACGAACGCACCGTTTATTTCCGCGAGTACAGCAAGGAAACCACCGACGAAGATATTCCCTACTACCCGAAGCGGCTGGAGGATGATATGGCAAAACTTCTGCAGTATCGCGAACTGGCTGCGGCAGAGTCCGGCGTGTCGTTCCTTGGTCGCCTTGGGACCTATCGCTACATGAACATGGATCAGGCGATTGGCGAAGCGATGGACTTTGCTGCCGTGGTCATCGAAAGTGTGAACGCTGGCCGCCCACTGCCGGCCCTCTCCAATACACATCCGTGAAGATTTCCTTTGTCCTCGGGCACGAGCTGCCTTTCCCCCCTGAAAAGGGCGGTGGCGTGAACTCTCTCCTTGCGGGCCTTTGCAAGGCACTCGCCACGCTTGGCCATGAGGTGACTGCGTATTCGCCGATGGTGCCCGGTCGCCCCGATCGCGAGCTGCGGGATGGTGTCCGCCACGTGCGGGTTAAGGGAGCGGAGCGCCGGCCTCGCAATCTCGCCAATGTGGTCGCGGGCATTCCCTACGCCCTCCGGGTGGCGCGCGCGGTCGAGCCCTGCGACGTGCTCAGCGGCCACCTCTGGCATGGGTTTTTCTTTTCCCGCTTTCCCCGCGCCCGGGTTGTCACCCATACCATCCATCGCGACCCGAAAAAGTTCCTGCTTCTCTTCTCGCTGCTTGATCGAATTTATACTGGAAGCGATGCCGTCACCGCCGACGCCGGCCGCGTCGTACCCCGGCTTGCGGCCAAGTGTCGCACGATTTACAACGCCGTAGATTTTACCGATTACCCGGAGCCGCCGCCTCGTTCCAGGGACGGGCAGGTGCGCTTTATTTTTGTGGGGCGCTTTTCGGCCGATAAGGGACTCGAAACTTTTATTCCCGCATTCTGCGATGCGGCGGCCCGGAATCCCGACATTCGTTTCAAAGCGGTGGGTCCGATGACCGCCCAAGGTGGCGGGGACGCGACCTTGGTAGCCCGTATGCGGACACTGGTAACGGAGCGAGGTCTCACGGATCGCGTCGAGTTTGCGCAGCCGATCTACGACCGCGCTGCCTTGGACGAGGTGATCCGTGACGCCGATGTCGTCGTGCTGCCCTCGATCGGGGGCGAGACTCTGAACATGAGCATTCTGGAATGCATGCGCCTAGGGCGTGCCCTCCTGATTTCCGACCTGCCCGCGAACGCTCCGCTCACAGCCGACGGAGAGACCGGATTCTTCGCCCGCACGGGCGACTCCGCTGACTGGACCGCCCGCATTCTCGAACTCGCGCAAGACCCCGACCGTCTCGACCGCTTTGGAGTAGCGGCCTACCGCTACGGCCGGGAACGATTTTCCTGCGAGCGCATCGCGGCGGAATACGTAAACGACTTTGCGGCGATGCTCGCCGCGAAATCCGCCTGACCTTGCCATGAAGGTTTATACCCAGAACAGTCCCTATTCGAGCCCTTGGACGGCAGCGCAACGCGTAAAAATGGTCGCATGGGAATACGTATGGCTTCTTCTTTGCACATGGACACCGAAGCCCGCGAACCCTTGGCGGTTGGCCGTGCTGCGGGCCTTTGGCGCACGGCTCTATGGCCGTCCCTTTGTCCACCAGCGGGCACGGGTTCAAATTCCGTGGAATCTTACGATGCATGACCGCGCATGTCTCGGTGATCGCGCCAACGCATACTCCCTCGGGGAAATTGAAATCCACGAACATGCGACCGTTGCTCAGGAAGCATACTTGTGCACGGGAACGCACGCATTCGATCAGCCGGCGATGAATTTGCTAACTCGAAAGGTCACCGTGGGTGCTCATGCATTCATTGGAGCACGAGCATTTATCCAGCCGGGCGTCACTATCGGAGATTACGCCATCGTTGGTGCATGCAGTGTTGTCACTAAAGATGTGGCACCGAGAAGCGTCGTAGCAGGTATTCCCGCGAGGGCAATTGCCGAACGAGATTTGACGGCGTGGAACTTGTGAGCCTTCAGCCACGCATTCTGATTCTAACGGTTCTGATTTTTTGCGGGCAGATTTTTAACTCTCCCTGCCAAGAAGTCGATTCTCTTAACGGTTGGGGAATCGAAGGTCTTATTTCAACCGAGCATGTCAGGGAGTTCTCGCCGGCAGAATACCTTCAACTTCTCAAAACGTCAGACGTTCGGTGGGTCCGGGAGAGGTCATTCGGCGGCATTGATCCCGAATCCAGTATCCCATACGATACGAACATTCGCAGAATCTGGCGGGAGCAGAAAAGCAAAGGATTCGATGTAGTCGCGTTTTACAGCACCTTCTCGGAACTTCCGACTCATCACCCTTGGGACAAAACCTCCGTCGATCTGCTCAAGCTCTACGAAGAGGCTACAATTGTTGGGGAATTTGTTACCGAGCCCTCGGCTTGGGAGACATTCAATGAGCCCGACGCATTTTTTCTTTCGGATCCGCCGGACCGCGCGGCGGCAGCACAGAAAGCCATATACCTGGGACTAATAGATGGGGCAAAACGCCGAAATGCAGAACCGATTGTTCTCATGGGCGGTCTTGCCCACGCGCCGACACCATGGCTTCGAAGGGCTGCTGAAAATGGCTACTTTGAATACACCGACGGGTTGAACATTCACTTTTACGGCCATGCGCGAGACTTTCAGAATTTCGTCCGGGTTCACCGGGCGTTTGCTTCGAGCGTTGTAAAGGATCGAACCCTACCGATTTGGATAACCGAATGCGGAATGGATGCCGTCCCCGTGGGCGATCCGCGCAATGCCGCTGCACGGAAGTTGCAGGAGGAGTTCACGCTTGAAACTGCGCAGGTCGCAATTGACGAAGGGGTCGCTGTGTTTATGCCATTCATGTTCATCGCGCAGAACGGCGGAGGGCATGAAATGGTCACCAGCCCGACCGATACGTTTCCGGCTTGGGACGCATACCGGGATTTCACAAAGACCCGGAAGCTTGAAAACCCACCCTTTGCAGCCCGTCCAAGGAATCCAAATCGGCTGATCTTGCAATGGCTCCCCGATTACTCGACTTGCACCCCTCACAAAGTAGGCGGGATCTACTGGAGTGATTACGGCAATAGTCGCGTTTCCGGGAAAGTCATCATTTACAACTTGAGCCCGGAGTCCGTTAAAGGTCAGTTCGAGGTGAGCTCAGCAAAACCGATTGCTTCAAGTCTCGTGGGCGATCACAAGTCTGGAGAAGTAATCGAAATCGAGCGGAACGGACAGGTTTCGATACCGGTCGAATTTGACGTTCCTGAGTCAGAATACTTTGAATCCGCCGTTGCCGTAGCATTCCGACCGACCAATTCAGAATCCAGTTCCCACCAAAAATCGACTGCTACCTTCGAAATTGGTAGCCGACCCACATCCCAAGTTTTGCCCAAGCGCTACGCGATCCACGGAGTGTTTCCGATGATTGAAGGAAATGTGGATTACGAGCCACTGTGGCCAGATTACCCAAACAAGGTTACAAGCGAAAGTGCTCCGTGGGTTGGACTCAATGGAATCAAAATCGAGCCAATTGCCGCAAGCGCTACCCAAAGCACATCGCTTGACGCTGGCTGGCTGTTTTCTTTTACGCCGGATCGCGAACTCGCCGCTCAGAAAACTGCACCGCCCGTGGCTATCACAAAGGTTGACGGGCTCCCAGCTGTGAAGAATGGCTTCCTTCGAATCAGAACCGAGCCTGACTTCGGCGGGCGAGGCTCGTTCCGTGTGGATCTCGTCGATCAAGACGGCCAACGGTTTACCATCGCGGAGAACTTTGGAAAAAACCGCTTCAACCCCACTCCGGGCGAGTTGCTGCTCTCCTATGAAGACCTTCATTTGTACGCGTGGGGACGTGTGATAAATCCCATGCAGTTCGACCCTAGCCAAATTCGAGAAATTCAGCTGCGATTCCACCTCATGCCGGGAGCACGGCCCATGCAGGTAAAAATCGATGTGGTAGGGTCAGAGGATTGACCAGGTTGTTCAGGTTTCCGCTTTTAGCTTTCGCATTGCCTCCATGATTTCCATCTTGATTCTGACGAAAAATGAAGAACAGGACTTGCCGGGGTGTCTGGACTCGGTGTCTTGGTGCGATGATGTTCATGTGATCGACTCCGGGAGCACAGATCGTACGAGAGAGATTGCCACCTCTCGTGGAGCGATGGTCGTCGAAAATCCGTTCGAGAGCTTCGGAACCCAACGCAACTGGGCAATTGACCATTGTGAAATCCGCAATAATTGGATTCTATTTCTCGATGCAGATGAGCGATCTACACCCGCGTTCAAGGCTGCTGTCCTGCCAGCGGTTGAAATGGCACCGGACCGCGTTGCTGGATTCTACTGCTGCTGGAAAATGATGCTTGGCGACGTTTGGCTTAAGCGGTCTGACAATTTCCCAAAGTGGCAGTTCCGGCTTTTTCGAAAAGGGCGCGCACGATTCACGGATTTTGGTCACGGTCAGAAAGAGGGAGCGGTGGATGGCGACCTCGCTTACCTCAGAGAACCTTACCTGCATTACGCTTTCTCGCGAGGCTGGGACGTTTGGGAGGCGCGTCACCGCAAATATGCTCAGCAGGAGGCGATCGCGCGTAGATCTCACACATTTCGATTTCAAGACCTCATCTCCCCTCACGGATCGAAGCGCAACCCGGCATTCAAGCTAATCGTTGGCAGCCTTCCGGGTTGGCCTCTTTTTCGGTTCCTCTATTCCTACGTCTTCAAGCGAGGGTTCTTGGAAGGGTCTGCCGGCTACACATACTGCAAAAAAATGATGTGGTATGAGCGAGAGATACAGAAAATATCACGTCACTCGCAGCGTCATTGAAAATGACAGTTACGCCGCTCCCCTACCATCAATCTCTAATATGAAACTCTCTCGCCCACTTCTGGCCGTGTCAATCATCGTGATATCCGCGATCGGACTCGAATTTGGTGTTCGCAGCACTGGGATCATCGACTTTCCGCTTTACGATGCGGATGAAGAGATCGGATATGTCCTTAAACCTTCACAGTCGGGACGGTTTCTGAATAAAAATTCTTGGACCGTTAACGCGGAATCGATCAATGCCGGCCCATGGAAGCCCAACGGAAAAAAGGACATTCTGCTCGTTGGAGACTCCCTTGTGTGGGGCGGCAATCCGATGGACCAATCAGAGCGGCTGGGTCCACAGCTAGAGAAACTCATTCCAAATTGGAGAGTATGGCCAATCGCTGCCGGCAGCTGGAGTGCAGGGAACCAACTCGTTTACTTTTCTCGTCATCCGGATGTGCTCGTCCAGGGCGACATTATCGTATGGGTTCTCAATGACGGCGATTTGGCAGAAAAGTCTGAATGGACGAGAGAATCGACGCATCCTCGAACAAGACCGACGTCAGCGTTGGCCTATGCATTTGAGAAATATGTAAAGCCCAGGTTGACCCAAATGCTTCCGGCCGAAAAACAGACAGAACCCGTCGAAGGGGTAATAAACCAATTCTTAGATGACGAAACAATAGACCGCTTCAGCAAATTTGTGGAAAATGAAGCCACATCAAGGGGTGTGCGGTTTCTGTTCATTGCTTATCCGGGGAAAGGTGTCGTCGAAGGAAATCAAACCGACGTCGAGACATACGCGCACTTCGTGAAGCGCCTTCGGGAAAGCGTGGGCGTGAACGGTCAAGTGTTCGATCTCAAAACTTCGACGTCGTGGAACGCAGATTTATACCGGGACGGGATCCACCCTAACGCCGAGGGCAACCGCATCATGGCAGCGGAGATAGCCAAACTTTTGAATTTGCAATAATCAAAAGGTTTTTCCGAGCGCCGGTATCATCAGAAAGAACTCCTCTACAGGCTTCCCGGCCGACCCCTTATCAAATTCGTCTACATGATGCTGCTGCGGCGTGCATTTCTCGACGGTGGCCCGGGCATCACCTATGCGGTGCTGCAATCGATCTACGAATACTTCATCGTGCTCAAGCAAGCCGAGATACGAACTAAACGCGGTGATGAGAACTAAACGGGATTTTGACATAGCATCGGCGCGGTGGGGACGCGCAGGAGATTGACGATTGGTGATGTTTGATTTTCGATTTTGGATGTGAATGCGAATGCGGTTTTCGCGCCAAGACGTCGAGACGCTGGCTTCTTGCAATCGGGCGCGGAGGCGTTAGAATGATCTCCAGTGAACGCAGCTCCTGAGACCTCATTCCCAAAAAAGCGCCGGAGCTCCAGCGCGGAGGCAGCCCGGGCCGCAGAAATCGAGCGGTTGCGGGGGATGTCGGTGGAACAACGGATCAAAGAGGCGCTTTCGCTGAGCCGACGCTTCCAGAGTTTCATCCCGGCACGCACGGATCACGCAGGTGGACGAGGAATCTGATCTTGTTTTTCATGCGGAAGCTGTCGTCAGGCTTTCACACAGCCTCGGACTCGACTTGGTGGGGGGTCGCTCTCTTGGTCGGCACGCAATTAGCTTCGGTCGTAGTCGCCGTATGGACGCTGAGTCTGCTCTGGGCCGGAGTGGCCCAAGTCGTGGCAGGAGTCGTACTGAATATTCCGATTCTTTACTGGTGCTGGGGCCGCATGATTGCTCACAACCTAAGTAAGCCTCGTTTTAACTTCAGGCAGTCGATCACGGGCGTCGTGCGTAGCCAGATGCTCACGCTCGAAAAGTTAGTGGACTTCCTGCGCCAGCAGGGAATTCGTTTGATGCTCGCACCGCTGGTCGGCACGGCGGCCGTCGCGATCTTTGCAACCACCCGAACGGGTGCCAATCTCGCCCTTCAGGGACTCTCCACCGTCACGGGACCTCTCATGCCCGAATTGATGCGCTTTCTTAGCCGGCGAGAACAGGAAAAAACTGAGTTGGCGTTCGGAATCGTCTGGGTTCCCCTGATTCTGGCGATGTGTCCGGGCGTCATCGTGCTCCAGATCGTTGTGAGCCCTCTCTTCGTGATCTGGACGCGGGGTAAGGTTGAGTTTGATCCTTTGCTCTTCGCCTTTTTCTCGATGAGCATCATCGTTAGTGCGGCCGTGCCGTTGGCTTTGGCTTTGATTGTCTCGTCGCTTACACTCTTGAGCTTATCGATCTCCTCCCGGAGGTCATCGAGGGTTTTTCCCCCGAATTCCACCGTAGGTGCGAATTCAGCCCAAGCATGTGCTTGCTTTTCAAGTCGAACGATCATGTTTGCGGTTTTACGCATACGTTGATTGATCTTCTTTGTTTGTCGCTTTGTTTGTCCCGTAAACCACTTGCTTTCAAATGATCCCAAGGCTTCCCCAAGCAGGTGGTCTATGGCATTCTCTTTCCCGAGAATTCCCCTCCTGATTCGGGTTTCGCTTATTTCGCGTGCCGAGTCAATATGTAAATGGAAGAAATTCGTCGGACCACCATATATTGCGGTACAAGGCTGTTTTTAGAAATTCTCAGAAATGGGTCGAAATAGCGACTTTTGATTAACTTTGTTGACGGTATTATGCCGTATTTTGGTGAAAAGTGGTGCATTCTGATGGTTTTTAGATCGCTCGTATTGCACCCGAATATCTACATATTGTGGTCGCACCGTCCGAAATCGTGCTGAATCCCTTCATTAAGTCTCTGCAAACCCCGATCAAGTTCTTGGAGACTCCAATCAACGACCTGCAAACCCCAATCAAGTCCTTGGAGATGGTTAGCAAGTCGTTGCAGATGGTTTGCAAAGACTTGGAAACCATCAAAAAAATTTTGGAGACCGTCATCAAGTCTTTGGAGATGGTCCTCAAAGACGTGCAGACCGTTATCAACGACTTGTTGGTGGTCATCAATTCATTGACGAGGCAAATCCGGGCAGCGAAGGCCGTCAATAATCAGACAGAATTTTCAGAATGGCACAGAATTGACCCCTGATGATGCGGGGGAGTTTCTTCGGTTCAGACCGAAGAAGCTCCTAGACCGGAGGTTTTTCACGTCATCTGCAAACCCGTTTGCGAGTGGCGTGAGGAATCTCCGGTCCTACGTCCGGAATTCTTCCGGACGACCCGCATCTGCATAATCCTGTAAATCTTGTCCATTTGCCTCGCGCGATGGCCAATCGCGTCTCGCCCTCCGGGCTGCTATGTCAAGCAGGCTGCCTCGCACGCTCCCACGTGCCGATGCTCGTTTAGTTCGCTCGTATCCGTTTTCGACTTTTGTTTTTTTAGCAGGGGAACTACTGTCTCACCGATGCATCCAAAGATTGACCAAGTGCTTTTGCACAAGTCTGACGCGCTACGCTCGCTGTGCGGGTCGCTGGATGTGAAGCAACTCTGCGTGTTTGGCTCTGCGCGTGGGGAAGCATTCGACCCGGCCACCAGTGACGTGGATTTCGTGGTTGAGTTCGAACGCAGCTCAGAGTCCGGCATTGCTGATCGATACATGCATCTGGCAGACGGACTGGAGTGCATCTTCGGGCGCCCGGTGGACCTGCTTACGAAGGGCTCCATCCGAAATCCAATCTTCAAGCAAGTCGTCGAAGAATCCCAGATCGAGGTTTATGCGCATTGACGCTGCCAAACTGATGGAGGACATCCGCTTCGCTTGCGTGGAAATCTTCACTTTCACCGCATCAGTGGATTTGAACGCATACCGCACCGATGCGATGCGGAGAGCGGCGGTTGAGAGGAAGTTTGAAATCATTGGTGAGGCTTGCAATCGGCTCAAGACCGTAGACCAAGGGCTGTTTAATCGACTCTCCAATGCCCAGGAAATCGTCAGCTTTCGCAACCGTCTTATCCACGGATATGATTCAGTAGATGACGCAATCGTCTGGGATGTGATTCAGACCAAGCTTCCGTTGCTGCTCGAAGAAGTTGAGAGATGCCGAACTAAACATGATTGACTTGATTTAGATGATTACGAGGAGGATACGGATGCGGGTCGTCCGGATGAGATCCGGACGGTGAACCGATGAATATGGCGTCGCTTGCAAATCGAATTTGCAGACGGCTCCAGTTTGATCGGGTTGCGGTAATTTTTTGAAAAAATCACCGCCCCGCATCGGAAAAAGTTCGTTTCGTGATCATTCGAGTAACTCGTGGTTCGTCGTGCTTTTTCGTGGCAAAGAATCATCCGTGTAAATCGGTGCCATCGGTGGTTAAACCGAAGTCGATATTTCGAACCACAGCCGAATCAGCGAGACATCTGCCTTTTTGTGCGCGTAGCTCATGCGGGCAACTTTTCACGGATATGCAGGTCAGTCACAAGTCCATCGGCATGTCTCATTTGTGGCAATGTGCCCTCTTTGAGGCAATTGAGAGAAAGTGCTCGGCAAAAAGAAAGTCGCCGGTTGTGAATCTTCTGTGTATCGTCACTTTATGAAATCTGAATTTACTGCCATCATTGAACCCGCCCCGGAAGGCGGATATTGGGCGATCTGCCCGGAGGTCGCGGGAGCCAACGGGCAAGGTGAAACCATCGACGAAACACGACAGAATCTCATTGAGGCAATTGAGCTTGTTCTCGAAGACCGCCGTTCCGATTTTCTTCGCGGGCTTCCAGATGATGCAATTCAAGAAAAGATTCTGGTTGGATGAAGCGAAGGGATTTGGAACGCCGCCTCCGAATTGCAGGGTGTTTTTTGAAGCGGGAGGGCGGCAATCATTCCCTCTGGATGAATCCGAAGAATGGAATTACTGAGGCTGTTCCACGACATAACGAAATCAAAGAACCGCTAGCAAAGAAGATTCTGAAGAAACTCGATGCCGAGTGACACAAGCCCAGAGAGTGAGGCTTTGGGCGCTTCGCTCTTGCCTTCGGCAAGTCTGTTTCCCTGCGGTCGGCTGCCCGAACCTAGATTTTACGGCTCACACGGATGTCCGCCCTCTCGGAACGGAACAACGCGCATTCGCGCAGTCCGCATTTTCGTTCTGTCTATTCTGTAAATCCTGTCAGCGCCGCAGGTTGTATTTTAGTTCTCAGCTTTTTCATGATCTCCATTCTCATTCTGACAAAAAACGAAGAGCAGGACTTGCCGGGGTGTCTCGAGTCGGTGGCATGGTCGGACGACGTTCATGTTTTTGACTCGTTCAGCACGGATCGGACCGTCGAGATTGCCGAAACCGCCGGGGCGAAGGTGACGCAGAGGCCGTTCGACAATTGGTCGGCGCACCAGAACTGGGGGCTCGCGAACATAAATTTTAAACACCCGTGGGTCCTGTATATCGATGCGGACGAGCGGGTCTCGGATGGATTGCGGAGCGCTGCGTTTACTGCAGCTCAACCTAACGCTGCCGAGAGTGCATTCCGGATTCAGCGAAGAGATTTCTTTTCAGACGGGACCTGGCTGAAACACGCGCAAATCTCGCCGTATTACATTCGGTTATTTCGACCATCAAAAATTCGCTACGAACGGCTTGTGAATCCGGTATCCATCGTGGACTGATCTGCCCTGAGATTGGTGGAGACAGGATTCCGTTATTTTTTGGTGTTTGTAGGGTTTAGTTGCGGGTGATGCAAGCCGACAGGCTTGACTGGCTTCCCCCTATGGGGAAAACTTTTCGCTCG
>Ga0247839_1006200_pt1 | contig 13948 bp, 11 predicted proteins | sample LaCruzMarch2015__6_FD_192405 | JGI IMG/M metagenome (GOLD analysis project Ga0247839, IMG submission 192405) | Freshwater microbial communities from meromictic Lake La Cruz, Castile-La Mancha, Spain - LaCruzMarch2015_16m | ecosystem: Environmental > Aquatic > Freshwater > Lake | place: Spain...
GTTCCCAGAAGATCAGCAATTGGATCAGGTTCTGCGACAGCACCACCCCCAGCATCGAGCCCATGAAGAGCATCATGCAGGTGTAAAAACGCCCCAGCGGGTCGCGCTCGGAGAAATACCAGCGGGCATAGAGGATGACCAGGAGCCCGATCCCCAGGATCATCAGCGCGAACAGCAGGCCCAGACCGTCCAGCCGGAAGCTCAGATCCAACCCCTGATGCGGCATCCAGACGTGCCGCTCGATCGCCGTCGCCCCGCCGAAGGTCGCCCCGACCAGCGGCGCCAGCCAGCCGCCGGCCGCGAGCGTCACCGCGCCCGCCGCCCAGGCCGAGGCCCGGGTCCCCAGGCGCGGGGCCCAGGCGACCAGGGCGGCGCCCAGGAAGGGCGTGATGACGCACAGCAGCAGATTCATGGGCGACCAGGGTTCGGGAGCGAGCCCGCATTGTGCGCGATGATCCCGGCGCGGTCACTAGCCGCTGCCCCCGGTCGCGCGGCGACGCTGTGGGAGCGGCTTCAGCCGCGACGAGGCCGCGCCGGCGCCCCGGCCTCGTCGCGGCTGACGGCTATGAAGCAAAATCCGGCAATTGCTCTCACAAAGACACAGAGACACAAAAAAATTGCTCTCACAAAGACACAAAGACACAAAGAAAAACAGATCATTCAAGCCGTTGGGCCGATCAGCGCCCAGGTGACCTCCGCGACCGACATATCGCTTTGAAAATCTTTGTGATCTTTGTGTCTCTGTGAGAGAACTGTCTTTTCGAGGGTTAGCCGGTCCCGCACCGGGCGCGATCGAAACTGATCAGAAATAACAATCTTTGCTACTATCTGTTACCAGTAACCGCTGCAGAGGCCCCAAGACCATGAATATCTCCCTGACCCCCCATCTCGAAAACCTGGTGAAGGGCAAGGTCGAGAGCGGACGCTACAATTCCGCGAGCGAGGTGATGCGCGACGCGCTGCGTCTCCTGGAGGAACGCGACCAGTTGCGCGACCTGCGGCTTGAGGAACTGAAGCGCGAGATTCAGCAAGGAATCGACAGCGGTGCGGCAACCCCCCTGGATATCCGGGAAATCAAGGCGCGCGGCCGTCGGCGGCTTGCCGCCCAAGACGGGCAGGGATGATCGAGCGATGGCGCTGGTACTGAAACGGTCGGCGGCCGAAGGCGACCTCGACGACATCTGGTGGTATATCGCGCAGGACAGTCCGCAGAATGCCGACCGGTTTCTCGATCGTATCGAGCGACTCTTTTAGTCTCGACCTCCGGTTCGGGCGAGTGCAGTCCGCGGCCTGCCCCATCCAAGGCACAAGCCCGGGACCGCTTCCGCCGCCGCCGGTCTTCGGTTAACCTGTACCGAAGCAACACCGGGAATCAGGGATATGCCGTCCACCACCGCGCCCGTCGGCCACCCGCCGCCGCCCCATCCGTTCCGGATCTTCCTCGCCTCGCCCGGCGACGTAGGCCATGAGCGCACGATCGTGCGCGAGGTCGTCGAGCAGGTGCGCGCCTATGGCCGCTTCCGCGGCCGGCTGGCCCTGGAATTGATCGGCTGGGACCAGCCGGGCGCCGCCGTCGCCATGCAGGCTGGTCTGACCCCGCAGGAGGCGATCGACCGCGGGCTGCCGCGGCCCTGCGACTGCGACCTGGTCATCGCCGTCTTCTGGGGGCGGATGGGCACGCCCCTGCCGCCCGAGTATCACAAACCCGACGGTTCGCCCTATGCCTCCGGCAGCGAATGGGAGTACCGCAACGCGCTGGACGGCTTCCACGCGAACGGTCGGCCCGCGGTGTGGCTGTTCCGCCGGACTGAGCAGCCGAGCGTCCCACTCGGCGACCCCAACCTGGAGCGGCACCTGGACCAGTGGCGCGCGGTCGAGCGCTTCCTTGCCGCGGAATGCGACAACCCGGACGGCTCCATCGCCAGCGGCATCAACCAGTACCGCGCCCCCGACGACTTTCGGGTCCAACTCGAAGGGTTGCTGCGCGAGCACCTGGAACGCCTGGTCATCAGGCTCGATCAGGCCGCGCCGGCCGTCCGGGAGGACCCGCCCGCCCCCGACGCACCGGCCGCACCGCCCGCGCAACCGGCCTACCGCGGCGACCCCTACCCGGGCCTGGCCGCCTTCACCCCGGAGCAGGCGCCCATCTACTTCGGCCGCGGCCCGGAGATCGACCAACTCCTCGCCCTGTTCACGGACCCGCGTACCCGCTTCGCCGCCGTCGTCGGGCTGTCCGGGGCCGGCAAGTCGTCCCTGGTCGCGGCGGGCCTGATCCCGCGGCTGCGCGAGGGGCTGATCGGCGGCGCGCCCTGGCTGGACTGCCGCTGCACCCCGGCGGAGCGCGGACCCGACCCCTTCCTCGCGCTCGCCACCGTGCTCAAGGGGCTGCTGCCGGGCGACGGCGGCACCGTCGCCGACCTGGCGCGCGACCTGCAAACCGACCCGAACCGCTTCGGCGCCGCCGCTGCCGCCCTGCTCGCGGGCCGCCCGGCGGGGGCCGAACTGCTGCTTTATATCGACCAGTTGGAAGAGCTGTTCGTCCAGACCGACCCCGCACTCACCCCGGGGTTCGTCGCCCTCCTGGCCCGCGCCGCGGACACCCCGCGGGTGCGCTGCCTGGCGACCCTGCGCGGGGACTTCTACGCCGCCGCCTGTGAGCAACCCGGACTGGCCTTCCTGCTGCGCCGCGACCGCGGCACCCTGCCGCTCGACCCACCGGGCCGCCCGGCCATGGCGCGGATGATCGCGGGCCCCGCCCGCGCGGTCGGGCTCGACCTGGAGGAGGGCTTAAGCGATCGCATCCTGGAGGACGCCGGCGGGTCCGCGGCCGGTCCCGGGACCCTGGCCCTGACCGCCTTCGCACTCAATGAGCTGTATCGACTGGGCGGGGCCGCCGGGCGCCTGACCCTGGCCGACTACAGCGCCATCGGCGGCATCGACGGCGCCGTCTGTCGGCGCGCGGAGGAGACACTCAGGCGCCTGGGCCCGGGTCTGGGCCAGTCCCCGGACGCGGCCTTGGGCGATCTCTTCGAACGCCTGGTGGAGGTCGATGAACAAGAGGTCGCCGCCCGCCGCCGCGCCGCCTGGTCCGACCTGCCGCCCGGCTCCCGGCCCCTGGCCGCTGAACTGACCAAGGCGCGCCTGCTCACGGCCGGTCACGGCGCGGATGAGGCACCGACGCTGGAACTCGCCCACGAGAGCCTGCTGCGCGCCTGGCCGCGCCTCGCCGACTGGGTGCGGGACCACGCCGAGGCCCTGCGCGCCCGCCGTGATCTCCAGCGCGCCGCCGCCGAGTGGCAGGCCGCCGGCCGCCCCGCCGCCGCCCTGCGGGTCGGTCCCTTACTCAAACGCTACCGGGCCGCCCCGCCGCCGCGCTCCGACCTGGCCGCGGACTATCTGCGCGCCTGCGGCCGGCGGGTCTGGCGCGGCCGGGCGCTCGGGGCCATGGGGCTCATGCTGCTCGCCCTGGTGGGCTGGGTCTGGAACCGCATCAACCAGCCTACCGGCTATCCGCCCGTCCTGATGGCGAAGGGCCTGGCCGTCGAACTTGGACTTGGGCGCCTGCCCGGGCCGCTGCGGCTGCTGCATGAGCCGGACCTGGTCGCCATCCCGGGGGGCCGCTTCCAGATGGGCGACAGTGTCGGCGACGGCTACGAGGACGAACGGCCGGTCCACGAGCGCACCATCGCCCCCTTCGAGCTCGGCCGCACCGAGGTCACCTTCCACGACTACGACCTGTTCGCCGCCGCCACCGGCCGCCCCCGGCCGGGCGACGAGGGCTGGGGCCGCGGTCAACGGCCGGTGATCAACGTCTCCTGGGAGGAGGCGAGCGCCTATGCCGCCTGGCTCGCCAGGATCACCGGCCGCCCCTGGCGGCTGCCGAGCGAGGCCGAGTGGGAGTATGCCGCCCGGGCCGGGACCACGACGGCCCGCTGGTATGAGGAGAGCGAGGGGGCGGATGCCGTACCGTGCCGGTTTATGAATGGGCAGGATCAGAGCCTCGATCGCTCGAGCTATTTTTCCGAGGGCGTCAAGAAGATGTACGCGAGTCAGGACGCGTGGAAACCCTTCGACTGCGACGACCATTTCGTCAATACCGCCCCGGTCGGCAGCTTCCCGCCCAACCCCTGGCGTCTGGACGACATGCTGGGCAATGTCTGGGAATGGGTGGCCGACTGCCAGTACGGGTATGCGGATGCGCCCGCGGAGGGTACGCCAGTGACGGAGGAGAGCGCTATATCTAGCAAGAAATGTGCCGCCCGGGTGTTGCGCGGCGGGTCCTGGGACCTCGGGGGCCGTAACTTGCGCGCCGCGGTCCGTCTCAGGTTCGCGCCGGACTACCGGGACAGCAATCTCGGTCTGCGTCTCGCCAGATCACTTTGACTTTTTTCTCTTGACTTTTTCCCTTTTCTTTTCTTTCTAAATTTTTTTTTCGTTTCCAGCCCCGAGGTTGTCAAACGACTCCGTCATTGCGGCATCCGGCGCCGCTCGTCTGGCCTATGGACTAAGCTAACAGGTGCGCGCACCGATTCGTGCGCTGAGGTGCGCGTTCCGCGCAGGAGCCCCCCATGGCCCAGCCCACCAACGCCCTCCCGTCCGCCGTCCAGCGCTGCCACGAACTGCTCGCCTGGCTTATTCCGCTCTTGGACCAGTTTCCCCGCAGCCGCCGCTTCACCCTGGGTGAACGGCTGGAGAGCGGCCTGCTGTTCGTGCTCGAAAACCTGGTGGACGCGACCTATTCCCGCGACAAGCGCGAGGCCCTGGCCCGCGCCAACCGGCGCCTGGCCGTCACGCGGCACCTGTGGCGCCTGTGCCTCGAACTGGAGGTCATCGGGCTCAAGCGCTACGAGTACGGGGCCAAGCTGATGTTGGCGCTGGGCGGGGAGATCGGCGCCTGGCTGCGCGCGCGCAGCGCGCCGCCGCCGCCCGCGGAGTCTGGCCCGACCGGCGGCGCACCGACGGCACCGGCATGAAGCGCCTCGGGGACCTGTGGCCGCGGCTCGTGGCCTTCGAGAACCTCTGGTTCGCCTGGCGGCGCGCCCGCCGCGGCAAGTCGCGCTCCCAGGGCACCGCGCTCTTTGAACTGGAACTGGAGCACAACCTGGTCGAGCTGCAGCGCGAACTCACGCAGGGCACCTGGACCCCGGGTCCCTTTCGGCTCTTTACCATCTACGAGCGGAAGGCGCGGCTGATCGCGGCGGCGCCCTTCCGCGACCGCGTGGTCCATCACGCGGTGATGGGCGTCATCGAGCCGCAGTTGGACGCGCGCTTCATCTCCGACAGCTATGCCTGCCGCCGCGGCAAGGGCACCCATCGGGCGGTGGCGCGCTACCAGGAATGGGCGCGCCGCTACCGCTACGCGATGAAGCTCGATGTCCGGCGCTACTTTCCGTCCATCGACCGGCTGCTGCTGCGGGACGCTTTGGCGCGCCGGATCAAGGATCGACGGGTCCTGGCCCTGCTCGAGCAGATCATCGATTCGGGACCTGAGTATCGCGAGCGGCCCGCGCCCTTTCCCGGCGATGATCTCCTGACGCCATTGGAGCGCCCGCTCGGCATCCCGATCGGCAATCTCACCAGCCAGTTCTTCGCCAACCTGTACCTGGACGATTTCGACCACTGGATCAAGGAGGTGCTGCGCTGTCCCGCCTATCTGCGCAGCGAAAACCCCATTCGCTGCGGGCGCCGCCTGCGGGGTCTGGCCGCGGCCTTGGCCGCGGGGCGGATCGGCTGGGAGCCGATCGACGCCTCCATCCATGCGTGGATCGGTCATGCCTGCCAGGCCGATACGCTCGGGCTGCGCAAAGCCGTGCTGGGTAGGCTAGTATTCAGTCGTGGGGGCGGCGCCTGAGCGCACCCGGGTGTTGCGCGGCGGGTCCTGGAACAACGAGGGCCGTAACTTGCGCGCCGCGGTCCGTAACAGGAACGCGCCGGACAACCGGAACAACAATCTCGGTCTGCGTCTCGCCAGCCCGCCCGTGCGTCCCAGGGCCGCCATGTCTCAGTCGAGGGAGCGCGGATATGGCGGGTGCGGCGACGGGTGATCATGAGCGCCGTTCCCGGTTCGGCAGGGTCGCCGGGCCGAACAGCGTGCCAAGGTCGGCGGAAACGGGGGTGAGTAGCCCACGCGCGAAAGTCCCCGTTTCACTTCTGCAACCGGTCGCTCGCCGACTCCCGCGACTGCCGTGCCCGGGACCGAACTGGTGTCCATTCACCCCGCGTCCGCGGTTCGATCATCCGTCCGGTGCAAGCCCCGACCTGCGGTCGCGCAGCGACGCTGTGGGAGCGGCTTCAGCCGCGACGCGTCCACGTTAGCATCACTGCCAGACCCCGCATCATGAAACTCTCCGCCAACATCAAACCCATCAGCCACCTGAAGGCCCATACCGCCGAGTTGGTCCGCCGACTCATGGACGAGCGCGAGCCGTTGGTCATCACCCAGAACGGCGAGGCCAAGGTGGTGATGCAGGACCTTCGCTCCTACGAGGAGACGCAGGAGACACTGGCGTTGCTCAAGATCCTCGCACTCGGCAACCGCCACATCGAAGCGGGCCGGGTCGAGCCGGCACGCGCTGTCTTTGCCAGGCTGCGCGGGGCCGACTGATGTCGCGCGAGGTCTTTGTGACGGATCGTCTACCGCGTGTCGGGTGACGAGGTCTATGTCTATCTGGTGGCCGACGGCCGACGGGAGATGCAGGCGCTGTTGACCCGACGCTTGTTGCGATCAGGATCAATGCTGGTGGGACCGCGCAAGCTGCCAAGCCGCCGTGAACTCGTCGCGGCTGAAGCCGCTCCCACGGGGGTTTTCAAACGGCCGGAGTCCAAGGCTTCAGCCTTGGCGCCCGCTCCAGGGCGTAAGCCTGGGACTCCGGCAAGAGGCCCGAGCGGCGCGGGCTCAGCCGGTCATGCCGACGAACCAGGCCCGATGGTCCATGCGGGCGGTCTGCTTGGCACGGCTGTGCGCGATCCGCCCCAAGTCGAGTGCGTGCAGGCAGGGGCCTACCGGGTGCTTGAGTGAGCGGAAACCGCGCAGATCCGCGCTGGTGCGGATACCGGCTGAGGTCTGTACCTTGATCATGTCGTGATACCTCTAACGATGAAGAACGGCCTTGGAGACGGCCCAATGCCGTTAAGTCAAGCCACGCTGGCTCCCACGCTCCTGCGTGGGAGCAAGGGCGGGCGCTCCGCGTCCATTGATCGGACGGGACGCGGAGCGCCCGCCCGGCATTCCCACGCAGGAGCGTGGGAACGAGACGCCGGCGCCGGACCGCCTCGCGCTTGACTCAACGGCATTGGGATACGGCCGGGACCGGGGAGGGCGTGCCATGCCCCGGCGTCCGACCACACCCGATAGCATACGCCATCGGCGCGAGAATGCTGTGATCGGCTGCCGCGCGGGGCGCGCCGTGGACGCCCGTCGCGGCTGAAGCCGCTCCCACAGCGTCGCGGCGCGAGGCTTTACGGCAGCGGCTCAGTCCCCCGCGACCGCCTGGTCGCGAAATTGCAGCGAGGCGAGCCGCGCATAGAGCCCACCCTGGCCCATCAGGTCCTCGTGGGTGCCGCTCGCGACCAGGTGCCCGTGTTCCAGGACCAGGATGCGGTCGACCTTGCGCACCGTGGCCAGGCGGTGGGCGATGACGATACTGGTGCGGCCCTTCATCAATTCCTCCAGGGCGAGTTGCACCAGCCGCTCGCTCTCGGCGTCCAGGGCGCTGGTCGCCTCGTCGAGCAGCAGCAGGGCGGGGTCGCGCAGGATGGCGCGGGCGATGGCGATGCGCTGGCGCTGGCCGCCCGACAGCCGTACCCCGCGCTCGCCCAGGAAGGTATCGAACCCCTGCGGCAGGCGGTCCAGGAACTCGGTGGCGTGGGCGGCCTGCGCGGCGTCGCACACCTGTGCATCGGTCACCCCGGTCAGGCCATAGCGGATGTTCTCCCAGGCGTCGGCGCCGAAGATCACCGGGTCTTGCGGGACCACGGCGATGTTCCCGCGCAGTTGCCGGGGGTCCAGGTCGCGCAGGTCGATGCCGTCGAAGCGGATGGCGCCCCGTTGCGGGTCATAGAAGCGCAACAGCAGTTGGAACAGGGTGGTCTTGCCGGCACCGGAGGGGCCGACCAGTGCGACCTTCTCGCCCGGTTCGATCACCAGCGCCAGGTCACTGAGGACCGGGATCTCGGGATGGGCGGGGTAGGCGAAGCCCAGGTCCTGGAATTGGATCTGACCACGTACCGGCTCGGGCAGGGGCAGCGGGTGCGCGGGCGGGCTGATCAGGGTCGGCGTGGCGAGCAGTTCCATCAGCCGCTCGCTGGCCCCGGCCCCGCGCAGCAGTTCGCCGACGATCTCGCTCAGACTGCCCACCGAGCTGGCGACCAGCACCGCATAGAACAGAAAGGCAGACAGTTCCCCGCCGGTCAGACGCCCCGCCAGCACCTCGCGGCCCCCGACCCACAGGACCACGCCGATGGCGCCGAAGGTCAGGGCCGTGGCGATGGACCCCAGGGCCGCGCTCAGCCGGGCGCGGCGCCGCGCGGTCTCGAAGGCGGCCTCCACCCGCTCCCCGTAGCGCGCCCGGTCGATCGCCTCGTGGCAGAACGACTGGACGGTGCGGATGGCGTGCAGCACCTCGTCCACATAGGCCCCGACATCGGCGATGCGGTCCTGACTCGCGCGCGCCAGGCGCCGCAGCCGGTAGCCGATCAGCCACAGCGGCAGGACCACGACCGGCACGCCCAGCAGCACCAGGCCGGTCAAATGGGGACTGGTCAGGGCCAGCATGACGAGGCCGCCGAGCACCAGCAGCGAGGTGCGCAGGGCCATCGCCAGGGTCGAGCCCACCACCGTCTGGAGCAGCGTCGTGTCCGAGGTCAGGCGCGAGATGATCTCACCGGTGCGGGTGGTCTCGAAGAAGCCCACGTCCAGGCCCAGCACCCGGCTGAAGACCGCCGTGCGCACATCGGCGATGACCCGCTCGCCGATCCAGGCGAGCAGATAGGAGCGCATCAGGATGGCCCCGGCCATCGCCAGGACCACCACCAGGAACAGCAGGAGCGAGCGGTTGAGCGCGGCCTCCGACCCGGTCTTGAGCCCGGAGTCGACCACCTCCCGGATCACCTGGCCGAAGGCGAGCACCGCCCCCGCCGCGACCATCAGGGCCAGGGCGGCGAGCAGCGCGCGCCCCAGGTAGGGCCGCACGAACCCGAGCAGCCGCAGCAGCGGTCCCAGGTTGCGGGTGGTCGGGCGTTGGGAGGGTGGGGGCGGGGTAGGGCGCATTGAGTTCTCGGCTTGGAGGAAAAGAATTTGTCCGCAAATGAACGCAAATAAGAAATAAATCAAAATCTGTGGACAACCGCTCTTTCCAGAATAAACAAATAGTCCATAGTTATGCCCTTCCCGTTCAAGACTCTTTCTTATTTGCGTTCATTTGCGTTCATTTGCGGACAAATCTTCTTTTTCCGGCCTCAGGCATCCGACGGCGCCGCAGCCTCCCGCGGCACCGCCTTGCGCCGCACCTTGCGGGGCTTGAGATCCGCCGGCGGCCCGCCCGCGGTGCGCCCCCGGGGCGCCCGCGGCGGCTTGGCGGGACGCCCCGGCGCGCCGTCCGAGATCGCGAGCAACAGCCCGCTGGCGGCGAAGGCGGTCAGCAGGCTGGCGCCGCCGTGGCTGATGAAGGGCAGGGTGGTGCCGGTCAGCGGGATCGACTTGGTGACGCCGCCGATATTGAGCAGCGTCTGGACCGCCAGCACCGTGGTGAGCCCGGCCGCGAGCAGCCGGCCGAAGGCGCAGCGCCCCGGGCCGGCGAGCGCGATCCCGCGGCTCAACAAGATCAGGAAGAAGAGCACCAGCACCACGCAGCCGAGAAACCCCAGTTCCTCCCCGATCACCGAATAGATGAAATCGGCGGCGGCGATCGGCGTGTACTCGGGGCTGCCGATGCCGAAGCCCTCGCCCCAGAGTCCCCCGGCGTACATGCCGGAGAGGCCCTGGAGGATCTGCCAGCCCTCGCCGGTCGGGTCCTGGAAGGGGTCCAGCCAGGCGTCGAGGCGGCGCTGTCCATGCTCGAAGACGGTCAGGAGCAGGGCCCCCAGCCCGGCCCCGGCCAGGAGTCCGTACACCAGATAGCCGATCCGCCCGGTACCGCTCGCCAGCACCACCAGGCCGGCCAGGCCCAGGATCAGCATCATCCCCAGGTCCCGTTGCAGCGCCAGGAGCCCGATCAGCACCGCAAAGAAGGCGAGCAGCGGCCACAATGCGCGCCAGGGCGGCAGCGGCAGCCGCGGGTGCCAGCGCGCCAGGGCCGCCCCCTGTCGTTCCAGGTAGGCGGCCAGGGCCAGGGGGATCGTGACCTTCAGCACCTCGGTCGGCGTGGTGAAGCCCAGGGCGTAGACGGCCCCGCGGAAGCGCTGTCCGGTCACGAGCAGCACGGCGACCAGGACCAGCGAAACCCCGGCCCAGACCCACAGACCCCGGGCCAGCACCCGGTAACGCCCGTCGGCGAAGGCCAGGGCGCAGACCGTCATGACGAGGAATCCCGCCGGCACCAGTCCCAAGGTCAGGGCCCCGGGGTCATTATGAAAGTCCCCCATCCGATATTGGGCCAGCAGGCCGAAGCCGGAGAGAAAGGCGACGGTCGCCGTCAGGACCTGGTCGCCGCGAAAACCAGCGGCGACCAGGGACAGATGCACCCCGGCCAGCGCGAGCGCGTAGAGCGCCAGCGGCAGCAGGTCCAGGGCACCGAGTTGCCGCCCCGACGCCGCGTCCGCCCCCAGGATCAGCACGAACCCCAGGGCCATGCAGCCCAGACAGCCCAGCAGCAGTTCCCGCTCGGCCCGGCGCCGGAACCAGGCCGCGGCGAAGCCGGTATCGGCGGACGCGGCGTTCAGGGTCCCACCCCCGGTTCCAGGGCCTTCACCAGCAGGTCGCGGGCGATGGGCGCCGCCACACTCGACCCGAAGCCGCCGTGCTCCACCAGCACCGCCACCGCGAGCTTGGGGTCCCCGGCCGGCGCAAAGCCGATGAACCAGCTATGGGCCGCCCCGCGCGGATTCTCCGCGGTGCCCGTCTTGCCGGCGATGGCCAGTCCCGCGTCATCGATGCCGCGGCCGGTCCCCTGCGTGACCACCTTGCGCATCATCCGCGCCAGGCGGGCGGCGGTCGGCGCCGTCATGTACTGGGCCAGCGGCGCGGCGGGTTCCTGCACGAGCAGGCGCGGGCGCATGGCAAGCCCCCGGTTGGCCACCGCCGCGGCGATGGTCGCCAGGTGCATGGGGGAGGCGAGCACCCGCCCCTGGCCGATGGACGCCTGGGCCAGGCCGTACAGGTCCCCGGCGGCCAGCCGCGGCAGGCGTCCGGTACTCAGGCTCCCGTACCGGTCGGTCCCCGGATAGAGCCGGACCTGGCGGTCGAAGGCGAAGCGCTCCCCGGTGCGGGCAAAGGCGTCCCGGCCGTAGCGTACCCCGAGTTGGGCGAAGAACACATTGGACGACTCGGCAAAGGCGGTCGCGAGATCCAGATTGCCGAAGCCCGCCCAGGCGCGCCCGGCCTTCTGGGCGCTGTAATAGTCGTGGTCGCGGATCGGCGGGTAGCGCCGCGAGGTAGTAAAGCCCCCCGCCGGGCAGTTCAGGGTGCCGCTGAAACCGGCCTCGAGCGCCTGCGCGGCCATCACTATCTTGAACACCGAGCCCGGCGGATAGAGCCCCTGGGTCGCCCGGTTCAGGAGCGGCGTGCCCGGCGCCGGCCCGCGGAACAGCTCCGGCCCCAAGCGGTTGGGGTCGAAGGCCGGGCTGGTCGCCAGCACCAGCACCGCGCCGTCCTGGGGCCGCAGCAGCACCACGGCCCCCCGTCGCTCGCCCAACTGCTGCAAGGCCAGCAGTTGCAGGTCGCTGTCGAGCGTCAGCGTCAGGTCCTGACCGCGCGGCTGCTTGGTCTTGGTCAGCAGTTGGCGACCCAGTTCACCCCAGGACGCCAGGGTCTGCGGTGTGGCCCCGTTGAGCTGGGCGTTGGCCGCCGCCTCGGCCCCGATGGCCCCGAACCGCGGATCACTGTAGCCCACCGTATGGGCGAAGGCCGGACCGAAGGGATAGACCCGCCGGACCCGCCCCTCGAGCTCCCGGCTCTGCGCCAGCACCCGGCCGCGCCGGTCGAGGATACGCCCGCGCAGGATGCGATGGGCCGGGTTGAACTCGCGCCGGTCGTGCGACTGCATGAAGGCGACGAACCGCGGCCGAAAGAGCCCGGTCAACTGCCAACTCGCCTGGTAGCCCAGCACCGCCAGGAAGGCCGCCGTCAGGACCAGCAGCGGCCACGGGAACCAGCCGCCCGCGCCCGCCGCCGCCCGCGGCTCGGTGAGGCGCAGCCAGGCCCAGGCGCGCCACAGCACCACACAGGCGGCAAGGAAGAAGGCCAGGTGCAGGACCAGGCGCAGCGCCGGCCAGGCGGCGGAACCGACCAGGGAACCGAAGAGGTGCAGCGGATCGACAGCGGTCACCCTGGGGGCGGTCCTGGTTGGGGAGGAAACGAGCATTATCCAGGAAAAGGCGGCGGGGCGTCCCGTTCCGAGAGGTCGGCGGTCCGCACAGCGGACCCTACAGCCCCGCGCCCGTAGGGTCCGCTGTGCGGACCAGCGACCTACCGTCCGGAATGTTGAAGATGCCGATCTATGCGCGCTTCGGCGTGGCCTATGCCTGGTTGATCGATCCGCAGGCATCCCCGTAGGATGGGTAGAGCGCAGCGAAACCCATCGTTTGCGCGCCGCTATTGATTGCTGGGTTTCGCTGCGCTCTACCCAGCCTACGGATCGGGCCTGAAGCGGGTCCCGGACGAACAATTGCGCACTCTCTAGGAGCGCGGGAACGAGAAACCCGCGCCGGGCTTAACGTAACCTCAAGGCACCGCATCCGCCTCGAACACCGGCGGCATCCGCTGCGCCAGGTCCGCGAAGCCGCTGCGGATACCGATCGCCGTGGTGCCCATGGCGCGACACGCGAAACCGAGCGGGCGTTGGGCCCCATCGACATAGAGGTTGAAGGGGATCTGGATACTGCGGCCGGTACCCGGATCTTTGAAGGTTTCGACGAAATGATACTGAGCCACCGCTACCATAGCGCCATCCGGCCCTGACAACTCCCCCCCGCGGAGCTTGCGCAGCTCGGCCCGCACCTCGGTCAACTCGACGTCATGGGTTAGTCCCCGACCGATCCAATCGAATGACTGCACCCCGCCTTGCACCGCGTCGTAGCGGCGGGTCATGGTGAACATCGGCAGGGCGCTGGGCGACATGTCGATCAGGCAGGACGGGCAGGGGGCCGTGACCTGGCGCTCCGCAACCGCGTCCCCGCTAACCGTGATGGTAGCGACCGCATCGGCCACGCGGATCGTGACGCCCGCCGGGACGCCGCCGTAATCGGCCAGCCCCTGGGCCGCCTGTGCCGTCTCGTCGGCGTCATAGGTCCAGCGGCCCTCGACCCGATAGGACCCGTCTGCCGCCACGATGACGCTCGACAGGGTCCGCCCGCCGTCGGCCCGGCGAACCGACTCGAAGCTCTCGGTGCGCGAAAAACGGCCGCCGTCGACCAGGAGCAGGCCCGCGTCCTCGAGGCGGTCGCCGTCGCTGAACCTGAACAGCCGCGAGCGCTCGATTCCCGGGGCGGGCGGCGGGACTCCGGCCCGGGGGCGAGGCGGATCAACCGATGCGCCGGCCATTTGGTCCGGCGGTGCGCAGTCGAGCTTTGTCATGACGAATCTCGCTGGGATCAGAGTTGCGCTTACTTGCAGTTGATCCAGGGCGAAAGCAACTGTGGGAGCGGCTTCAGCCGCGACGAGCCTCGAGGTGAAGGCGATGGAGACCTACTGCCTGGGCGCTGGGATCGCCGTGGATGAATGGATGACCGAGATTGGCGGCGGGATGAACTTCAAGCGCAAACGCTTTCTCGCCCTGGTGGAGCAAATCGGGCG
>Ga0247839_1006207_pt1 | contig 13926 bp, 11 predicted proteins | sample LaCruzMarch2015__6_FD_192405 | JGI IMG/M metagenome (GOLD analysis project Ga0247839, IMG submission 192405) | Freshwater microbial communities from meromictic Lake La Cruz, Castile-La Mancha, Spain - LaCruzMarch2015_16m | ecosystem: Environmental > Aquatic > Freshwater > Lake | place: Spain...
AAGGATTTATTAAAGGATTATTAAAGAATTGTTAAAGAATTATTAAAGAATTGTTAAAGAATTGTTAAAGAATTGTTTATAGAATTATTTAAGTTTTTTCAAAAAAGTATTTAAAGATTAGATAATCTTATTCTTAAATCATTTTTGAAAGATTTGTTAAATGAAATATTTATGGAATTATTTATAGAATGAAATAAAATAAAAAAGAAATGAAAATGAATTTAATTATTATTCCACATTAGATAAAATAGATTAGAATTGTCTATTACGATTAATGGTGTTTCAATATCGGCAATCCACGAAGGAAGACTATTATAGAAATCATTACTATATACGGCAATTGATTTCATAAATATACAACACGCAAGGAAATTGGTATTACTATTTTCAAATAATCTTATGATTTCTTTTGCAAAATCATAAAAGATATTATTATCATCTATATTTGAGAAATATTCTTGATTTGTTGATGACATTACATTAAATAAACGAATAATACTTTTAATTTGTTTTGTCGATAATTTTAAAAACCATTCACTATTATTATAAAATCCAGTTTTCTCTAATGCTTGTGAAACATCTGTGAAAGCTTGATTAACTGATAACCAATTATATCTCTCATTTTTATTCTTATGAATAAGATTATTCAATTTTATAAATAAATCAAGATTTTTTATTATCTTATCTTCAATAGGTTTCTTCGTATATGGGTTCCAATTTCCATTTGTCTCTATAAAATATCGTAATTCAATTGCTTTGAAGAAATAAATATTTGAACCATCTTTATATATAAATCTCTCCTTTTTATTCACCTCATTCATCTTATCAAATGTGAATGGGTCATTTTCATTCGTAATTTCCAAACCTTCTTTATAAATATGTTCTCTAATCCTATTTCTTTGAACCCTTATTCTCAAATTATCAAATAATTCTTTATGATTTTTAATAATTAAATATGATTTATAATTTATCTTATATATTTCATCAATTATAGTAAACAAATTCATCTTATTCATCTTAAATTTTAAATATAAATTCAAGAATATTTGTTTCTTATTAATAAGCATTAAAAGCAATTTCTTAAAAATTAATTCCTTCGTTAATATCTTATTCTCATATATATATGAAAAAATTTGAAATATCTCTATTGATGATTTTATATGTGAAGTTCCAATCGCATTATAAATAATATCATAAATATAATTACGATTGTTTGAATGTAATTTACAATATCCATCTTTACATTTGAAATTACAAATTCTACACGAATTTATATGTCTATATTTACAACTCATCTCTATTTAAATATTTATTTATTATTGTTTATATTTCTTCCGGTATTAGTATTCCAGCATTTATATAACTATAATAATTATATATCTTTCCATTCATCTCCACATATTTAATCCCCTTCTTACTAACAACCCTTCCCTTATTCCTCTTTGGAATTTGAAATTTACGATGTTTCATTATCTTAAAATCATCCTTAATATTTGATGTGAATGCTAAATCATTCTTATTCACTCCCAACGCCCACGAATAACATTTATAATCATTCTCTAATGGTTTATTTTGATATGAATTTATTATACAATCAAAAGAACTCGCCTTCAACATCTTTAAGAATTTATTAACAATCGCCATCTTCTTATTCGCCATTAATAAAATATGTTCGTCCGTTGTTATTCCCTTATCTAATGTTTGAATTGTGAAATCCTTCTCTAATTGCTGTTTCGTAAATTTCATTATATATCTATATACAACCACATTCCTATCCTTTAAAGGAAGAGTTTCGTGAGAACAAGAACGAATAGCACGACCTATAACCTGATCTATACGAATATTATTCCAATAAGGTTCCATTATTAAAACAGCACGAACATTTTTTAATGATATTCCCTCCGCACCACTCGCCGTAATACAAAAGAGTTTCACTAATTTCCCATATAATTGATTATAATCCTCTGGAAGTTTCTTAAAAACTTCCTTTGGAATATTCTTAAAATCTCCATTAAATAAATTCATCAAAAACTTCGTCTTCTCCCTATCCTGATCGAAAATCACATATCTCTTATTATCATATATCTCATCAAATATATCATCATCCGTTAAATAAAATTCTCCATCAACCTTCTTTAAATCAACTTGTTTATATCCATTCATATTTAAAAATTCCGTAAATAATCCAAGACCTTCCACAGACCTAAATTGAGAATAAACAAGACAACTTCCTTCCGTATTATTCATATCATCCAACATCGTCGAGAATTTTGGACTAAATTCCTTCTTCGTCTTCTCATAAGTTAAATATCTATTATCTAATAATTGTTGTATCGCCAATTTCAATTTCGCATCATAAATATCTATCGCCTTCGGTTCATCCTTCTTCACAATATCACTATTCACACTCGCATTTGAAGTTATATCCTCATCAATCTCATTCTTAATCGCCCTCTTTATATCATTAGGATATACTCTCTCAATATTTTCTGGAAATGCAAAATTACATACCATACGACTAAATGCCCTATATACTGAACTCTTATCATCAAACATTCCACCCTTTCCTTTATTCGCCGTATCCATCTTCCTCTCAATTGCTCTTACATCCGTATATTTCTTAAATTGAGTATCCGTCATATATAAATATCTCGTAATATCATCCAATCGTTTTGGAAATAAATCACTTCCACTTATAGAATAATAACTTAATGTTCCAAGAACCCTTCTCATAAACAAATCCTCATTTCTCGTCTTTGGGTCTTCTTCATCACTCGTATCAAGGAAAATTTGATTAAATTCATCACGAGTATTTGGAAGTGCTGAATAAACAGTTGTCGTAGTCTTTGGATTAATCTTTAATGATGAGGTTATTTGAGAAATCGCCGAACTTTCATCAAAACCCCAAATCTTCTTCGATATTAATTGTGTTTTCATATCCCTTTTATAACCTCGTGGAAGTAATGAAAGAAGGATTTTAGAATTCTCTTGGTCTATTCCAAATTCATCCACGATTTCTAATAAACCATCCTTCTCCAATTGTTTTATTAACATCTGTTCCGTCATCTTTGTAAAAGAAAGTTCATAAACATTCATATAACCTCTTATAAGATTTACTATCATAGATATTTCATAAGGATTATTAATTATCGGTGTTCCTGATAAAAGAATTATTCGACAATTTCTCGCATTCATTAATAAGATATAAATATCCCTTGCCAATTTACTCCCATTCACAACTCTACTCGCGAAATTATGAACCTCATCTATGATTATGAAAGAATTATCAAATGGAGATGTTCCAAGATTTTTAATAATATTTGCCGTTAATCCATTATAACTTATGAAGGTATAGCGATTTCTTATAATATGAGATATGATTTGATTTATAAAAGGTTTATCATCTTGTGTTGGTTTATCCTTTAATATCGTAGCATTTGGAATATCATCTTCATATAAAGGAACCCAGATTAATCCATCTTTCTTAATTATCGATTTATCTATCGCATATTTTTGAAAAAGAATTTCCATCGACTTTTGATTAGTTTTAGAAACCTTAATTAAAAACCAATCCTTTTTAAGATTTAATCCAATTGAACTTATTTTTAATATCTCATTTTCATAATTAACCGCAAGAGATGCTGGACTTAAAACAAACATTTTATTCTTATTTATATAACCCTCGGCAGCAGCAATAGAAGCACCTGATTTTCCTGAACCTAATTCGTGATATAATAAAGCTCCACGAAATGGACTATCAACCTGAATATAATCCTTTATTAATCTTTGTTGAGGAAATAAAGAAACTGATGTATCTGCTACATCACAAACACCCTCCTTACATTCACATTCCATCTTCTTCTTTTGTTGATATTTCTCTGGTGGAAAATTCTTAAAAATATTCTCACCATATCCAATACGATTTGGAAGCATCCATTTAATATTCGTTTGAGCTTCTTCTTCTAAAATATCTGGTAAATCTTCCTTTTTTTCTTCATTTATAACTTCATATAAATCAACTCCTAATTTCGATAATTCTCTCGCATTTATCTTTTGACCCTTAATAACCTCTATCTCAATCTCATAATTCTCCTCTTTAAGAATATTGTCTCTTGAAAAAGTCTTATTCGATACTAATGATTTTGGATTGGCATTATTATATTCATTCACGATTGTTAAATCTATTCGATATGATTTTCCTATATATGAAACTCGTTCCTTATAACGAAATCCTTTTAAAGAACGAGATAAGACAGATAGAAGAGTTTTTATTAAATCTTTATCTTCTACTGGTCGTTCTTCTTTTAAATTAACTTTGAGATTATGTGATTTTATTTGAAGAGGTTTATAATTTGCTATTTGTTGTTTCACTAAAAATTCCTTAATCATATCAGGAGTGATTTTATTCGTCGATGAATATTTATCTATTTGCAAACTATCAATTGTTATACGATAATTCGTTTTCTTATTTTCAAATATAATATCTAATGTTGTTGTTTCTTCTTTTATTAATTTCTGTTTTTTATAATATTCAATTACTTTATTAAATTTATCTTTGGAAATTTTTGCATCATATTTAAATTCTAACTCATAATCATCTGTGCTATTAAATAATGTTATAATTTCTTCTATTTTTGATATTATTTTAGTATCCATCTTATTAATAATAATATATTTAAGTTTTTGAGAGATATTTATAAATAAATGATTGAAATAATTATTGATAATCGTGAATGTGCCTTATGGAAAATTATTTGTGAAAGAGATTTATTTATTTATAAAGATAAAATAAATATTCAAAAAAAACAATTGGATATTGGTGATATTCATATCCTCATTAATGATGTTCTTTATTTATATGAAAGAAAAACTATAAATGATTTATTAGCATCTATTAATGATGGTCGATATAGAGAACAAAAAGAAAGAATGAAGGTTTGTGGTGCTGTTTCTTTAAATTATCTCATCGAAGGTGATAATATCATCTCTGGAAAAAATAAAAATCAAAAAAAATTAACAAGTGTTTATTATAATTCCATTTATCGTGATAGAATTAATGTCTTATTTATGAAAGATCTTGAAGAAACCGCAACATTCCTTTTATTATTAGCATCTAAAATGATTGAAAAACCTGAAAATTATTTAAATAATTTAAATGTGAATGATAATGTGAATGATAATGTGAATGATTATATAGATGTCTGTAAAATTAAAACTGAAAAGAAAATGAATATTGATAAAGACAATTGTTATTTATTACAATTATCTCAAATTCCATCCATCTCAAAAGAACTCGCAAAGAAAATTAAAGAAAAATATCCAACTTTAATGAATTTAATAATGTCTCTAAAAGAAAATAATGAAAAATTATTAACCAAAATTGATGGTATTGGTTCAAAAAAAGCAAAGATTATTTATGATTATTTAATTGATTAAAAAAAGGATTTTATATTTTTGACTTTTCTTGAATCAAATTTTAATTATACATTTTAAAGATTTCGTCATAATTTTATTTTTGGTTTAATAAATTTATTAATGATTTATTAAAGAATTGTTTAAGAATTTATTAATGATTTGATTAATGATTTGATTAATGATTTATTAAAGAATTGTTTAAGAATTTATTAATGATTTGATTAATGATTTGATTAAGGATTTGATTAAGGATTTTATTAAAGAATTGTTTAAGGAATATGTTAAAGAATTAATTAATGATTATTAATGAATTTTTTAAGGAATATGTTTAAGAATTTATTAAAGAATTTATTAAAGAATTGTTTAAGAATTGTTTAAGGAATTAATTAAGGATTATTAATGAATTGTTTAAGGATTTTATTAAAGAATTTATTAAAGATTTATTAAGGAATTAATTAAGGATTATTAATGAATTGTTTAAGGATTAATTAATGATTATTAATGAATTGTTTAAGGATTGTTTAAGGAATTAATTAATGATTATTAATGAATTGTTTAAGGATTTTATTAAAGAATTAATTAAGGATTTTATTAAAGAATTAATTAAGGAATTAATTAAGGATTATTTAAGAATTGTTTAAGGATTTTATTAAGGATTTATTAATGATTTGATTAAAGAATTGTTTAAGGATTTATTAAAGAATTGTTTAAGGATTTATTAATGATTTGATTAATGATTTGATTAATGATTTATTAAAGAATTGTTTAAGAATTGTTTAAGAATTGTTTAAGGATTTGATTAAGGATTTTATTAATGATTTTATTAAAGAATTTATTAAAGAATTTATTAAAGAATTTATTAAAGAATTGTTTAAGAATTGTTTAAGAATTGTTTAAGGAATTAATTAAGGATTATTAATGAATTGTTTAAGGATTTTATTAAGGAATTTATTAAAGATTTATTAAGGAATTAATTAAGGATTATTAATGAATTGTTTAAGGATTAATTAATGATTATTAATGAATTGTTTAAGGATTTATTAAAGAATTGTTTAAGGAATTGTTTAAGGATTGTTTAAGGAATTGTTTAAGGAATTGTTTAAGGAATTAATTAATGATTATTAATGATTATTAATGAATTAATCAAAAAAAAGATATAAAGATTATAAATTTCTTATTCTTAAATCAATTTTGCTTGAAAATGATTATTCTTCCATTTGATAATTTTATTTTTATTTCAAAAGTATCTCCTGTATGTTCTAATAAGTTTAATATTTCTTTTTTACAATTATTCGCACATAATCCTTTATAAGAAATATTAAGTCTCTCAATATAATAATATCCGTTTTCTAAAAACTCTCCATCTATTATTGGATATTTGGAAATTTGTTTCAATCTTTTTGCTGTGAATTTACATAAAATTTTATCAAGAATTCCTTTGTAAGAATTAGGATAAATTTCATCATTATTAATAGCACTTATAATAATAGAATATGTTAAATCTAATTCTAATAATTCTATTCTATTAATTTCTGTTTTAAATTTAATAATTATTTGATTATCAATTTCAATAATCTCATAATCATTTTTAGAATATCTCGTAACTTCCATCTTTATTTATTTAATTAAAAAACAAAAATCATTTTTTTATATCAATAATTCTTTCATCATTTAATTTAATTTTGAATTCATAATTCTTTGTTAATTTTTCCAATAATATTTTAATAATTTTCCAACTTTCATTCACAGACATACTATAATAAGAAATGTTGATTTTTTCAATATAACAATATCCATCTTCTAAATTCTCACCATCAATAACATCAAGATTACCTACCAAAACCTTCTTCAATTCTTTCGCTGTGAATTCACTCATAAAAGTTTCGACAATTTCTTTATGAGTGATTGGTAAAGCTTTATTATTATACTTTGCAATTAGAAAATAAGAATTTGTTAAATCAAGTTCTAACAAATCACTAATATTCATTATTTTCTTCCTGATAATCAAATGATTTTTAACAATCTCATAATCAAATTCAGCTAAATTAAACTTGAATTCGGTCATAGTTAGTGATTGATTTATTTTTATATGAAATCATTTTTTTATGATTTTTCTATATAGAAATGACAAAAATAAAAACAATAGAACAATTATTAAAGAGATTGGGAAAATTTAAAACTGCGAAGGATGTTATTGAAACACTTGATAAAGATATTGTATTAGATGATGAAGATAAAATTAATGATGTATCTAAACAAGGTTTTATATATGAAAGATTATGGGATATAACTATTAAATTTGGATTATTTAAAAAAGATTTGCAACATTATATTCAAAATGCGAATAAATTGAATATATTGGATTTTAAAGAATTGAATAAAATTTTTGATGATTATATTTCAAAAAATTTTATTAGTGGTAGTAGTGGAGGATATAGTGATATTACTTTTAAAAATAAGGATAATGTTTTTATATCATCTTGTAAATATTTTGCGAATGATGATAAGAAAGATATTAAAGATTATGAAATACAGAATTTATGTCCTATAATAGATGCTAATAAAGATATTGAATTTAAGATTTTATTATTTGTGAAGGATAAAGAAAAATTTCTTAAAAAGAGAAAAACTGATAAAAAATCTAGTAATATCTTAATTAAATATATAAAATCTAATGGGAATTTTAAAAATATATTTGATTTGAATAATTTAGAATTTTATTTTATTGAACTTAAAAAAATTCTTGAATATTTTAATTATTTAAAAACTAAAGAAGATTTAAATAATTTTAAAAAAGAATATTTGAAAGATTTTAAAAAAGTTTTTACACCTAAATTCCATCAAAGTTTATATATAAATCAAGTAAGTAAAATCATCCATAAAAAAGGAGATAATAAGAATATTCTTATTGGTGCTTTACCAAGAACTGGCAAAACATATATTATGGGTGGAATTATTAAGAAATATATTCAAGACTTTAAGAAATCATCTTATAATTTCCTAATAATCACACCAGCACCTACCGAAACTATTCCACAATACGAAGAATTATTTAAAAATTATTTGGATTTTAATAATTTATCTATTATTAATAAAACAAATTTTGAAAATTATGATAAAAATTCAAATAATATTTTCATATTTTCTAAACAAAAATTAGATAATGATGATAAAAAATATAATAAAGATGAAGATAATGATTTAATTGAATTATTAAAAAATGTTAATTATGATATTATATTTATTGATGAAGCACATCAAGGAATGACGACTGATAAATCAAAAAAATTATTAACAAGTCTTAAAAAAATTGATACTTATAAAATTTTTATAACTGCTACTTATAATAAACCTATTAATGAATTTGATATTCCTGATAATCATAGAATTATTTGGAATTTAGAGAATGTTATAAATTTAAAAAGAATTGCGAATGAAAATGATAATAAAAAATTTAATAAATTTATTGAAAATCTTAAAGATGAAAAACAATTTGATAAAAAAATAATTGATGATATATTAATAGATTATGATAAACATCTTCCAAATTTATTTAGACAATATAAAAATTATCCGGAACCTTGTTTAATTACTACTATTTGGAATAATGTTGATAGTATATATAAAGAATTAGAATTTGCGAATAATGATTTAGATAATTACACATTTAATATGGATACTATTTTTAATATTAAAAAAGATAAATTTGAAAATGAAGAACAATTAATAGAATTATTTCATTATTTTCTTGGATATTCTAGAAAAGGTATTGATTATAATTTAAGAAAGAAATATCAACAAATAGGAATAATTCCACGAATTAATAGTATATGTGAAAATAATTGTAGAACATTACAATCTCAATCTTTAACATCTCAATTATGGTTTTTGCCAACGAATAATGATAAATTATTTAATAAAATTCCTCAACTTTTAGAATTATTGAAACAACATTTTCAATTATTTTTTAATCAAACATTATTTTTAATCGCAATTAGTAGTAATAAAATTAAAGAAACTGATTTAAAAGATGATAATATTAAAATCGTAAAAAATAAAAAAGATATTTTTGATTGTGAAAATGATTGTGAAAATAAATATAAAAATATTGTTATTTTAACAGGTGAAAAATTTAAAGTTGGTGTTTCACTCCCTAATGTTGATATTGTTGTTTTATTTAATAATTCTATGTCTGCTGATAATCTATACCAAATGATGTTTAGATCTATGACTGAAATTAATGAAGATTATGAATGTATCCCTGATAAATATTGTCCTAAAAAGAAATATGGTTTTATAGTTGATTTAAATCCTCAAAGAACTATTGCTATTACAAATTATATTAGTCATTTATTAAATAAAGAAAAGAATGAAGAAGAACAACAATATAAAGTTCTTGAATTATTAAATATTGATAGAGATTTTTATAAATCTAAAATTTATGATTTTGATGAAGATGATAAAGAAAAAAGAAATTTCTCAAAAGATTTTTTTAATAAATTAAATGAAATTTATGATGGAACTTCATTAAATATTTATAAAGAATTAGATGATTTTTCAATTGAGATTGATTTAGATTATTTAGAAAATATTAAAGATAATCTAAAACAAATTAATATTGATGATAAAATAATTAAACAATTAATTCATAAAGAAGGAATTGATATTAAATTTAAAAATAAAATAATTGAATTTATGAAAAATAATGATATTAAAGATGATGAAGATGAATTTATTAATAAAGTTATTGATTATATAGTTGTTGTTAAAAAAGTTTTAAGTAGATTAATTCCAATTTTATCTTTTACATCTGGATATGATAATTATTGTATTTTTAATAAATCAAATAAATTAATTAAAAAAGAGTTGAAAGATAAATTAAATGATATTAATAAAAATGAAGATTTAAAAGCAATATTTATGGAATATATGGATAATGAATTTAATTTATTTAAAGGATTTGATGAATATTTTAAATTCTTTAATGAATTAATTAATAATGTTGATTTTAATAAAGAAATGAAAAAAAGAGTTATTAAGAAAATTGGTGGTTCTGGTGAATTTATAGAAAAAATGAATGAAATATCTCATAGAATTCAAAAAAAAATGTATAATATTAAAGATAATCCTGTTAAATTAATTACTTTTATAAATAGTTTCTTAAAACCTACTGAAAAGAAAAAGAATGAAAATGGTGAAGTTTTTACACCAATAGGATTGGTTGAAGATATGATTAATAAACTTAAAGAAGCAGACCCTAGTGTATTCGCAAATCCAAATTTAAAATGGTTAGATCCTGCTTCTGGAATGGGTAATTTCCCTGTTGTCGTATATATGGAACTTATGAAAGGTTTAAAAACTAATATAAAATTCATCAAAGAATTAAAAGATAAAAATAAAAAAGAAAAAGATGTTAATGAACTTATTAGAAGATGGATTTTAGAAGAAATGCTTTATATGGTTGAATATGATAAAACAAATGTATTTATGATGAAACGAATTTTCTGTGGAGATAAATATAAATTAAATGTATTTCGTGGTTCATTTATAAAAGGTGATAGATATGAAAAAGAAGGAATTGATATATTCTCATTAGACGAAGAAGATATTAAAAAATTTAAAGAAAATACCAACAAATTATTTTGTAGAAAAATAAATAATTTTGGTAGTAAATTTGATATTATTATGGGTAATCCTCCTTTTAATAGTGGTGGTATTAGTTCTAAAAAAAAAGATAGTAATGAAGATGAAAATAAAAATAAAAAAGAAACAATATGGCCAAAATTTGTTGAAAATAATTTTAAAATATTAAAAGATAATACAGGATATTTATTATTTATAAATCCTTTAAGTTGGTTAAAGTCAAGTCATCCATTACATAAACAATTATTAGAAAAAAAAATTATATGGTTATTATTATGGGATAATTCTTATTCAAAAAGTAAATTTAATTCAGAAAGTGGAGAAATTCCATTAAGTTTATATTTATTAATAAATAAAATAAATACAAATAATTTTAAGACAAATATTAATTCTATTCATAAAAGAAATAAATATGAAATTAAAAATAATTTTGTATTTTTAGATTTTAATTTGTCAATTCCTTTGGGATTTTTTTCACAATTATTAAAATTACAATTATTTATTATTAAAAAAAAAATAGAATTAATATTTAAAAATACAAAAAATACAAAAGTATTATTTGAAAAAAAAATAAATTTACCTGAAAAATATAAATTAGAAGATAATTATTGTATTGATACATATACAATAAAAGATGGAATTAAAATAAATAAAAGTAAGGAAAAACACGAAGATGCAAATAAAACTAAATTAATAATTGCTAATAAATCATCTTTAAATGGTATTTTTATAGATGATGGTAGATTAGGTATATGTGGTAATAGTAATCATTATATATTAGGAAATATAAAATATTTAAATTTTATTAAAAAAATATTAAGTTTTAAATTGATATTGATTGCTTCATTATTCACAAAATTTCATCAAGATTTTTTAGATACAGATATATTTTTATATATTCCAGATTTATCTAAATTAGGATATAAAGATATTAGTGAAAATAAATTTTACGAATTACTTAAATTAACAAAAGAAGAAATTAAAGAAATTAAAGATTTTAATATAAAAACTTATGATTAAAAATAAATGCTTTTATTTCCTATTATTTGTTAGTGTTGTTCTCATATCTTTTGATCCATCTTGTTTAGTGAATTGAGGAGTTGAATATCTATTATCTTTTGTTCCATCTGCTTTTAATGGAAATTTAAAATCAGTTGTTCGTTTAGTGCTCGCTCCTGTTGAATATGATTTAGGCATTTAATATTTAAATTATTTAAATTTTTAAATCATTTTTTTTATTTTTGTTTCTTTTAAAAAATGATTTCTTTCTTCTAAATATTCATTTAAAATATTAGTGAAGATTTGATAAATTTTATTATTATTAAACCATCACCTTTTATGAAAGATGATGGTTTTATTTTTTTTTAAAAACAAAAAACTTTAATTATTCAAATCGTTATAGAAATCATAATATTTCTTTTGAAAATCAATTAACGAATAAATAGTTTTAGTTCTGCTTCTATACTTTCCCAAAGAAGATATTTGAGAAGTTTCAGTAAAATCCACGAATATCTCTTTATTATTTTCGTAAATCTTGAATGAAACCACTCTTCCAGTTCTATCGTCATTTATAGAGATAAATTCACCAGATTTGTAATAAGGTGAATGATTGTAATTGCTTATAATCTCTGTCATAACCATAGAATTATCCATCTTTGGATAAATATTTAATTTAAATTTCAAAAATCATTTTTTATTAAATTCTACTTAAAAACAAAAACAAATTTATTTATTAAATATGATTTTAGGAGGTTTATTAATAAGTATTGCATTTATAACTTATTTATATTATAAACCAAAACCATCTCCATATGGAAGTCTTGGATATTATAAAAAAATATGGAGAGAATTATAATGTTCTTTTATAATAATCAATATTTTTTCTATATTAAAAGGTTATATTCCTTCTTTTATATTAAATAAATATGATTTAATAACTTTCCTTTTTGATAAATTAATTTTTCAACCTATTATTTCCGGTGATGATAATGGATTAATTATAATTTAAAGAACTTATTAATAATTCTTTTTTTATATTGATAATTATTATCACATATATATTCTATTAATTCGTTCAAATCTTCTTGATTTCCTTTAAATTGAAATGATATATGAAGAATATCATTTAAATATGTAATTCTTGATTATGTTTTTTTTATTTTATTTTATAAATAATTTTTTTAATTCTATTTTAGATAATTAGAATAATATATATCAACCATTTTTAAAAAATATCTATATAAATTTATATAGACAGAATTGAATTCTTCTTTAAAAAATACTAATTATATAAATGTAATGATGTTGTTATTAAATCTGTTATTATTCCAAGATATTTATCATTTTTTTTAATTGATTTATTTGATGGTAAAAAATAATCTTCTATTTTTTCCTCTTATTTCACAATATTTTTTTATATATATTTCCTTTATTTATTCTTTCGAATGATGATGACAACCGAATATCACCAAAAAAATAATCTCAATTCATTATGCGAATTTATCAATTTATTTTCAATTAAAATAGTTTCAGGACATTCATTCCATAAATAAACAGGTTTATTAAGTTTTGATATAATCATATTCTTTATAAATTTTTCATATATCAATCCTTTTTCTTGGTTATTCATTTAATTATAAATGAATTTCGTAAAAATAAAAAATCATTTTTTTAAGTTAAATAAAAGCACTTTTAGAATTTATATGATTTCTCCATTTATGTTTAAGTTGGTAAATAATTATATTTTTTATGATGACAAATTTCATTTATTTTATATAATACTATCATTTTATAATAAAGTCTTTTCCAATCATAATATTCAATCGTAGGTTTATTTTCATGAATTTTCTTTTTATATTGAAATGATTT
>Ga0247839_1006211_pt1 | contig 13916 bp, 9 predicted proteins | sample LaCruzMarch2015__6_FD_192405 | JGI IMG/M metagenome (GOLD analysis project Ga0247839, IMG submission 192405) | Freshwater microbial communities from meromictic Lake La Cruz, Castile-La Mancha, Spain - LaCruzMarch2015_16m | ecosystem: Environmental > Aquatic > Freshwater > Lake | place: Spain...
CCGCCAAGGTAACCGATGTGCGCAACTGGTTCCTGTTCGCCGCCAGCGAGCGCTGGCGCGAGGACGGGGCCGAGCACGAGCACTATTCGGACTCCGGCGGCAAGTCCGGCGGCCAGAAGGAGAAGCTCGCCTATACCATCCTGGCGGCGAGCCTGGCCTATCAATTCGGGCTGGAATGGGGGGCGGTGCGTTCGCGCTCCTTCCGTTTCGTGGTCATCGACGAGGCCTTCGGCCGGGGTTCGGATGAATCGACCCAGTATGGGCTCAAGCTCTTTCAGCAACTCAACCTGCAACTGCTGATCGTCACCCCGCTGCAGAAGATCCACATCATCGAGCCCTATGTCGCCAGCGTGGGCTTCGTCCACAACGAGGGCGGCCGGGCCTCCAAGCTGCGCAACCTGTCGATCGCGGAGTACCGGGCGCGCAAGGCCGAACTGGCGGTATGAACTGGACGACCGCCGGCGAGCTGAAGGCGCAACTGCGCCGCCTCTGGGAGCGCGGTGAACTGCTGCGTCCGCTCATCACCGGCGAGCCGCGGTTCCCGCTGCGGCTGACCCTGAAGGGTCCCGGCTCAACCGAGCTGGCCGAACGCTTCGAGTCCGTGCGCGCTTGGATTGCCGAACTGATCGCCATTCCCCGGTGCCGAATCGAGTGGCGCGAGGTCAACCATCGGGTCCTGGGGTCCCAGCGCCTGCCCCAGTCCATCTGGATCGATACGCTCGACGCCGCCCTGGCCCTGATCGGCAGGCGCAGCGAGGCCGATCGTTTCGCCGAGTTGCTGGCGCTCACCCGCGCCCGGCAGCCGCGCCTGCTGGAATGGGTTGGCAGGCGGCCCCTGCAGGCCATCGAACTGGCCGGGCAGTGGCGGCACCTGCTCGCCGTGGTGGAGTGGCTGGCCGCGCAAGGGCGGCCCGGCATCTACCTGCGGCAGGTCGACATCGCGGGGGTTCACAGCAAGTTCATCGAGGCGCACCGCGGGGTCCTCACCGAGTTGCTCGACCTGGTGTTGCCGCCGGAGGCCATCGCCGCCGAGCGAACCGGCATCGGCCAGTTCGCCGCGCGCTATGGCTTTCTCGACAAGCCGGCCCGTATCCGCTTTCGCGTGCTCGATCCACGGCTCGCCCTGCTGCCGGGTCCGACCCTGCCGGATGTGACGCTCGATGCCGAGAGCTTCGCACGGTTGGAGGTGCCGGTGCGGCGCCTGTTCATCACTGAGAACGAGACCAACTTTCTGGCCTTCCCGCCCGCCGCGGACTCACTCGTCATCTTCGGTGCCGGCTATGGCTGGGAGGCGCTCGCGGGGGCCGACTGGCTCGCCCGCTGTGCCATCCACTATTGGGGCGACATCGACACCCACGGCTTCGCCATCCTCGATCAGTTGCGCAGCCGCTTCGCCCAGGTGGCCTCCTTCCTGATGGATCGCCCAACCCTGATGGCGCACGAGGCACTGTGGGGCGAGGAGGGCGACCAGGTCAGGCATGGCCTGCCGCGACTCACCGATGCGGAGACGGCCTTGTTCAATGATCTGCGGGACAACCGCATCCGCCGCGGCTTGCGGTTGGAACAGGAGCGGGTGGGGTTTGGGTGGGTGAGGGCGGCCTTGGATGCCCAGGTCGCAACAGGGCGCCATGACAACGGACGCGATGCGGCGGGCGTCTCCCATCCGGGGGAAGGCTCAGATGACGGACCCTTTGGGGGGCGCCGAGGAACCTAGTACCGCGTGATGGAAGTGCGCGGAGCATTAACCCTAGAAAGAGCAGTTCTCACACAGAGACACAAAGATCACAAAGATTTTCCACGCGATATGTAGGTCGAGGAGGCCACCCGCAAGGTGATCGGCCCAACGCCTTCAATGATCTGTTTTTCTTTGTGTTCTTTGTGTCTTTGTGTGAGCAATTCCCGGATTTAGGTTAACCGCACCGCGACCTTGGGGTGCGCCGTGCGCACCATGGCGCCGCGCGAGTCCCCGGCGGCGGCGACCAACCGCAGCCGCTCGGTGCGCACGGCGCACTCTACTGCAATGGTCCGCGCACTTGCGTCAGGTGGTACTGGAAAAAGCCGTTCGCACGCCAAGGCGCCAAGCTCGCCAAGGGTTTTCCGTGCGTTATCCGCGTTGGCCGATTCACCCGGCGGGCAATCTGGATGCTGGACCTGTACAACGGGAATTCTTGGCGAGCTTGGCGCCTTGGCGTGAGCAATTGCCGGATCTGGGTTGACAGGTCGCGACTATTCGGTCATCTCGCCGCTGAACGCCGCAAAATTGTTGGCGACAGTGAAGTTGACATCGGTCCCGAGCGCCTTGAAGTGGGCCTTGCCGCAGTCGATTTTGCCCTGCTCGATCGGTCGCAAGGCGTCGCTGAACAGGCTGCCTTTGGACTCGACGACAAAGAACAGACGCGGCTGACCGCTCATATCCACCAGCACCGCCCAGTCGGGGTTGTAGCTGCCGAGCGGGGTGTCGATCTTGAACCAACCCGGGAGCTTGGCGAAGACCTTTACCTCGTCGCTTTGCTCAAAGGATCTGGCGAACTCTTCCTCTACCTCCGAGTCGTAGATGACGTGGTCGTAGACCGACTTGGCGCTCGCGACCATGTTCTTGCTGAGATACCCGAACAGCTCGTTCTGCTCGAACAACTCCTGGGCGTAGCAGTCCCGGTCGCCGATACGCTGGTATTTGATCCCGTCGACGATAAAGAGCCGCATCTGCCGTTTGATGATGGCAGCGACCTGTTCGATGTACTTCTGCGGATTGTTCTTGAAGTCCGACAGGCGACCGCTGCGGATCATGATCGCGACGATGGAGCGGCGGGTCAGATTGGTCTCGTTCTGCAGATAGCCCACCACGTCGGGCAACTGATAGTCACGCCCGTCGAACACGGCGACCGACTCCGCAATCTCCTGGGCCGCCACCCCGCCCCGGTCGATGGCGATGCGGGCGGTACGCGTAACGAAGCGTGCCTTGCCGACCTTGAGGTTATCGCGGATCTCGGTCGCGCAGGTCTCGATCAGCTTCTCGGAGTCGAAATCGACCCGGAAGGTGGTGCGATACTTGATGCGCTCCCAAAGCTGTTTAAAGTCTTCGCTGAGGTAGACGGCCTTGTTAAGCTTGACCGCCTCCCGTTTACCTGCATCGTGAATGTTCAGGTTGCCGGCCACCTTGCGCAGCACCGCCTGGACCTGCTTCGCCTGGGCTTGGAACTGCTCGGGCAGATCCACGGCATTCTGCTTCAACGCCGCTTTCAAGGCATCCTGGACATGCCCCTTGTTGTCGATGTAGCCCTTGGAACGGAGGTGGTTCCAGAGGACTGTCGATGCCTCGGTACCGAGATAGGCGGTGTGCCCCTGAGCATCGGTGACCGGGATGTTCGCAAACAGATGGGTCTCCACCACGCCGAAGCGGATGCCGCTTTCCTGCTCGATTTCCCGCTGAAGCTGCTCGGCAAAGCGGTGATAGGACTCGTTGGCCATTACCGTGAGCCGATTGACCTCGAAGCCATGGACGCGCTCGCCCGCCTGATTCACCGCGATCCGCAGCCCCCGCCCGATCTCCTGGCGCTTCTTCATGGCCGAGGCCGTCTCGTTCAGGGTGCAGATCTGGAACACGTTCGGGTTGTCCCAACCCTCCCGCAGGGCCGAGTGCGAGAAGATGAACTTGAGCTTGCAATCGAAGCTCAGCAGCCATTCCTTGTCGCGCATGATCGTATTATAGGCATCCTCGTCGGCGGCGGTCGTGCCCTCGCCCTTGGACTCCTTGAACAGGGTCAGGGCACGGCCGGCGACCTTTTTCTTGTCGGCGGCGAAATAGCCGTCGTGGATACCCTCCACGGCGGTCTCCCGCTCGATCTCCCCAAAGAGGCTGTCGTACTTCGGTTTCTTGATCTCGGCCCGGTACTCTTCTTCAAACATGCGCGCATACTTGCCCGGCGCAGCGTTGCCCTGCTCGTCATATCCGCGATAGTTCGCGACCCGGTCGATAAAGAACAGGCTCAATACCTTGATCCCTCGCGGGCGCAACAGCAGTTCCTTCTCCAGATGGGTCTGTACCGTCTTGCGGATCTGCAAACGCTTGTAGTGATCGGCATCCACCTGGCCGATGCTCTCGTTCAGGCGCACGATCTCGGGCTTGCTGGTGAAGCTGATGTACTCGTTGCCCAAGGTGCAGTCGATGTCCTCGATGATATAGCCGTCGTAGACTGAACGCCCCCGGGACAGGTCCAGCAAATCATCGCCACTACGAACCCATTTGGCCGCGCGTGCGACAGTACCGCCCGGTTGCACCAGGTCCAACTCGATGCGCGCCCGCACGCCGCCGTGGCGGTTATCGACCTCCATGAGTTTCACATAGGCCCGGTTGAATCCGTCCTCGACCTCGATGCCGGCCACCTCGATCTGTTTCACCAGCTTGCGCTCGTAGGCGTCGACCGAGTCCAATCGGAACAGCATGTTGTGCTTATGGACATGGGTCGCCGAGTAGCGCAGTGTGCAGAGCGGGTTCAGCGAGTTGATCGCTTCCCGGCTCTTCGGGGTCGTATCGACGCTTTGCGGCTCGTCGATGATCACGATGGGGTTGGTCGCCTGGATGAACTCGATGGGCCGGCTGCCGGTCATCCGGTCATGAGGCCGGTGGATGATATTGGCCTTGTCCTCTTTTGACGGGTCAGTGAAGCTCTTGCGGAAGGCATCGATGTTGATGACCATGACCTGAATGCAGTCGCTGGTCGCGAAGTTGCGGACCTGGCCGAGCTTCTGGGAGTCGTAGACAAAGTAATCGAGGCGCACGTTCTCGTAGAGCCCCCGAAAGTGCTCCTCCGTCATCTGGAGCGACTTATGGACACCCTCCTTGACGGCAACGGATGGCACGACAATGATGAACTTGGTGAACCCATAGGCGCGGTGCAGCTCGAAGATGGTGCGCAGATACACATAAGTCTTGCCGGTGCCGGTCTCCATCTCCACCGTGAAGTTCATTCCGTTGACCGCCGCGGAGGGCGCCAGGCCATTGCGCAATTGCACCGCCCTGACGTTCGTCAGGATATCCTCGTCGAGCAGGCGCAGCCGGTTGCCGATACCCAGATCACTGTCCTCCCCTTCCAGGGCCAGGTCCAGTTGGGGATGGTCAGTGAGCGCGGCTACCGTGAAGTTGGTCCGGCAGGTCTCTTGTCCTTGGAAGACATCGACGATGGACGCAATGGCCTCGGTCTGGTAGTCCAGATCGGAACTGAATTGGATCTTCATGTCTCGCTGCCCTCATCAGGTTCATCGCGCTGTTCGGGCAGATCGCGCGCCAGTTGCTCAAGCGCCTGCATTGCCGCCCGTTCCCCCTCGCTTTCCTTGAACGATCGCCGTCGCTCCGCGAACTGTTCGTACTCATGTTGCGCGAACGAGTCCGCAGACTTCCTCGTCACCTTGCCCGCATCGGGCAGTACCCGACGCTCGTTGAACGCGAGAAAGGCGTCCAGCTTCTCCTCCCAGTCGGACATGAACACCTGCTTGCGACGGCGCGCCTGATCGTCCGCATAGTCCAGCCACATGACGACGATACGGTTCAGCTCGTCGATTTCCTGCCCATTGAGGTAATTCTTGCCGATGGTCACGTCACCCTTGCGCACCTCGCCTGATTTCCAGTTCGTCAGACCCATGTTGGGCAACTGGTGATCGCCGCGGCGACGGATCAATTCAGGGGCCGTCATGCCGGTGGCGGCGAAATGGAGCTTGTTCTGGATGGTCTGAAAGAAACGGGTAGTCTCCACCGTGGAAGGCTCATAGTCCGCGGCCATCGCAAAGATTTCGCGCACCCGCAAGTACATCCGCCGCTCGCTGGCGCGGATGTCGCGGATGCGCTCCAGCAACTCGTCGAAGTAGTCTGGAACGGCGGCACCGGCGACGGGAGGATTTCTTAAGCGTGCGTCGTCCATGACGAAGCCCTTGACCAGATACTCCCGAAGTGTTTCCGTCGCCCACTGCCGGAAGTGCGTACCGCGACGGCTACGGATCCGGTATCCGACCGCGATCACTGCATCCAGATTGTAGTGTTTGACCCGGTACGCCTTGCCGTCAGCGGCAGTTGTCAAGTAATCCTTGACAACTCGATCGGGGTCCAACTCGCCCTCGTCGAAGACGTTCTTGAGATGCAAGCTGATGTTTTGCTTTGAGGTCTGGAACAGTTCGACCATCAACGCCTGGCTCAGCCAGATACTCTCGTCCTCGAAGCGGCAGGCAACCCGAGTACCGCCGTCTTCGGTCTGGTAGAACAGGATTTCGCCCCGGCCGGAAGGGATCTCGGAGACGGGCTGGTCGTCGTCGGTTCGATCGATCATGTCGAATCCCTCGAACTACAGGCTCTTCACGTCGTCGATGCCTGCCTGGCGCAGGATCTGAACGGTGTTGGTCTTGACGACATCGTTCGGAAAGCCGGCGTCCTTGAAGACCACACGCATGATCTCGGGTTGAAGTTCGGCCTTCAGCGCGGCGATGCCATCGGCCACCTCCAGCGTGATGCCATCGCCGAGACAGACGATCAGTGCTCCGGCGCCAACGACATAGACCGTCTTGCCGGCGATCTCTCGTTGCTTGACCGGAACGGCGAGGTCCAAACCGTACTTGAGAAGCAGTTCGTAGAGGATGTCCAACTCTGTCCGGTCGTGTTTGATGTTCTCGACCGCATCAAATAGCGCTGGCTCAAGGCTTTCAAAATCGGCATCCCATGCTCGCATATTACTCGCATCAAGCTTGTAAACTCTGATTCCACAATCTCTTCTTTGCGTTTCATCCTTGTCGTCTGGCTTAACCGCCGCAGATGAAGCATTCTTGGACGCAGCACGGAGCCTGGCCTTTGTAATTTCCGCTACGGTTGGAAAGTCAGTCGCATCGGTCGGCTCAGGAAGCTGTACAAGTATAAAGCGGCGATTCCCGCCGTCCTCGGCATTGATCTGCATAACTGCGTCACCTGTGCTTCCTGATCCCGCAAAGAAATCCAAGATTAGGTCATCAGCGGACGACTGAGTACCGATGCGAAGCATTTGCTTAATCAGGCGGGGGGGCTTTGGCGTGTCAAAAACACTGTCCGATGAAGCGAAGGAAACCAACTTTAGCAAGTCCTTCTTCGCTTCTTGCGTATGACCAACGTCTTCATATTTCCAAAGTGTCTGCGGCACGCGACCCGCCTTGACTTCGGTTAAGAATCGTTTCACAGCGGGCTGGTTGGTTCCGTCTTCGCCCCACCAAATACGCTTATCGCGATCAAGCTCTCGAAACTTATCTTCCGCGTATACCCAGTACCTACCGGACGGTGGCCCGTCGATGCGCCGTCCGCTTGGAGTAGTAATCTTGTATGTGCCCTTGCTGTAATAATTTCTCGCGGACATCCCATCCGCCCGCCAAACCCCACGAGGATCGTTGTCCGGATTAGAATAGTGAGCATCCTGCTCATCGGTCCTGGGCAGAAGTTCGGGGCGCCATTGTTCCGCTGAGCGCGCGTATACTAAGATGTAATCGTGATCTTCCGAGAAATGCCGGGCGCTGCTCTTGGGCGCATAGACTTTCTGCCAGATCACAGTTGCGATAAAATTCTCCGGACCAAAAACTTCATCTAAAAGCGACCGTAAGTTTTGAACTTCGTGATCGTCGATTGACACGAATATCACACCATCATCTCTTAGGAGGTTGCGTGCAAGCTTCAAACGAGGCAACATCATGTTAAGCCAATTTGTGTGATATCGACCTGAAGTTTCAGAATTCGCTGAGACTTTCAAGCCTTCTGTATCCAATTGTCCCGTGTAGCGCAGGTACGTTTCCAGATTATCTTGATACCTATCCGGGTAGATAAACTCGTTTCCGGTATTATAAGGTGGATCGATATAAATCATCTTTACCCGCTTGTGATAGCTCTTCTGCAAGAGCTTGAGAACCTCCAGGTTATCGCCCTCGATAAAGATGTTCTGCGTCGTATCCCAGTTGACCGATTCTTCCCGACAGGGCCGAAGCGTCCCCGTAGAAGGGGTCTGCGCGATCCGCCGCGCCCGGCTCTTGCCGTTCCAATTGAAGCTGTAACGCTCGGGACGGTCCTCGACCTCGCTACCGAGCAATTCCCGCAGAACCTCAAAGTCGACCTTCCCTTCGGTCACGCACTCGGGGAACAGTGCCTTGAGGGCCGCGATGTTCTCCGCCGTGATATCGGCCGATGCGCCATCGGTCTTCGGGTCCAGTTTGTCCATCAATCGCTCCAGGGTAACTACAGTTCTGCGGTCAGCGTGGCTAGCTGCCGTTCCAGTTCTTTGATCAGGGTGTTCAATTCGACCTAAACGCCCTTAAGTTAAGCACTGCCGGTTCCCACGCGCAAGCAGGGGAGCCGGGGCGGGCGCTGGGCGTCCAGTAATCAGACGGGACGCGGACCGCCCGCACTGGATTCCCACCCTGGAGCGTGGGAACGAGAGGCCCGTCCCGGGCGTAACGTAACGCTATTGAGAGGGAGATGTTCAAGGTCCTGATGCCTTCAGCGTAGCGACGACGGCAAATGTCGGCAAGACGGGCGCGGTCGGCCAGACGCGGGTGGCATCATTGCTGCGCTTCTTTAAGGGGCAGAAAGAGTTGCCGTGGGACGAGGCGAAAGGGCGCGAAACCCTGGTGACGATAAAACGCCTCGGCAAGCTCGTTCTTGGCATCAACCACCAGGGCAAAGACCGCCACCTCGGAACGCGCGGCGCGCGTAAGCGCGTCCCAGAGCATGGCGCTGCCGAGACCCCGGCCTTGAGCGTCCTGAGCGACGGCCAGGCGACCCAGTCGCGCGACGGGGATCGACGGATACCGCGGCAGACGTTTGACCAGCGACTCCGGCAGGTCGCCTAACGGGATGCCGGCGGCGGCCAGCGTGTAGTACCCGACCACCCGTGAGGTTGCGGCCTCGACGGCGACATAGCAGGCCGTCAGGCGGCGGCGCATATCCTGGGTGACGCGCTCGGCGAAGTATCGATCCAACGCCTCGACGCCACAGGCAAAGCCGTTGCGGTCATGGTGGGGCGCCAGCGCCTGAAGTCGCAACGGGGCCGTCACTCGGAACCGAACAGTCGGGCGTGGGCCTCTTGGGCGCGGCGTAGCGCGGGCGTCGGGGCCGGGGGATCGAGCAGCGCCTCGACGAAGCGCCGTTGATCCTCGGCGGAAAGCCGGATGATGCTGGTTTCCTCGATGGCGCGGTGCGCGGCCTCCTGCGCGGCGGCGACGACAAAATCGCTGACGCTACGCCCCTGGATCTCGGCGGCACGCTTGACCAGCACCAGCGCCGCGGGCGCAATCCGCGCCTCGAGGCGCGCGGTGCGGTTGGAGGTGGCTGGCATGATGGTTCTCTTCAATTTTCGATATCAATTTGTACGGCATAATGACGGACATGTCAAGCGCCGCAAGTGTCAAGCATAGTTGACAATGGGTGCTGTCAGTTATAACTTACGCCCATGAATGCTCCCGCGCCCCCCCCGGCCGCCGCCAGCCGCCCGTCCCCCGCGGCGGTGCTCGAACTCCTGAAGCCGATCACCTGGTTTCCCCCCATGTGGGCCTTTGCCTGCGGCGTGGTGTCCTCCGGGATACCGATCGCCGAGCGCTGGCAATATTTCGTGCTCGGGGTGATCCTCGCCGGTCCCATGGTGTGTGCGACCAGCCAGGCGGTGAACGATTGGTTCGACCGCCATGTGGATGCGATCAACGAGCCCAATCGTCCCATCCCCTCCGGGCGGATCCCGGGGCGCTGGGGGCTCTATATCGCCATCATCTGGACCATCCTGTCGGCCCTGCTGGCGGCGACGCTTGGCACCTGGGTCTTCTGGTCGGCGGCGCTCGGGTTGGTGCTGGCCTGGGCCTACAGTGCCCCGCCGGCGCGCCTCAAGGGCAACGGCTGGTGGGGGAACCTGGCGGTCGGCCTGTCTTATGAGAGTCTGGCCTGGATTACCGGGGCGGCCGTGATGCTGTCCGGCGCCCTGCCTAACTGGCGTGTCCTGGCCCTGGCCGGTCTCTATGGCCTGGGTGCCCACGGGATCCTGACCCTGAACGATTTCAAGGCGATCGAGGGCGATACGCGCATGGGCGTGCGCTCCCTGCCGGTCCAACTGGGCGTCAAGGGCGCGGCCTGGGCCGCCTGTCTCTTCATGGCCCTGCCGCAGGTTGTCGTGGTGTTGCTGCTGTTCGCCTGGGACCGACCGCTCAACGCCGCCGCGGTCGCGGTCGTTCTGCTGATCCAGGTCGGGATGATGGTGCGCTTTCTCGGCGACCCGGTCGGGCGCGCCCTGTGGCTCAGCGCGATCGGGGTCAGCGTCTATGTGACCGGGATGATGATCAGCGCCTTCGCGGTGCGGAGTCTCGCCCCGTGAGCAGGCCGGACGGTGCGCCCTTCGGCTGGCTCGGGATCTTCCGGCTCGGCCTGGTCCAGGCCGCCCTGGGGGCCATCGTGGTCCTCACCACCTCGACGCTGAACCGGGTCATGGTGGTCGAACTGGCGCTGCCGGCCATGCTCCCCGGCGCCCTGGTGGCGCTGCACTATGCGGTGCAGGTGCTGCGTCCGCGCCTGGGCTATGGGTCGGACCTGGGCGGTCGCCGCACCCCCTGGATCATCGGCGGCATGGCGGTCCTGGCCGCGGGCGGGGTGCTGGCGGCCCTGGCCACGGTGCTGATGTTCACCGAGCGGACGGCGGGTGTGGTGCTCGCGGTCCTGGCCTTCATGCTGGTCGGGGGCGGCGTCGGCGCCTGCGGGACCTCGCTCCTGGTGCTGTTGGCCAAGCGGGTCGATGAGCGCCGCCGGGCGGGCGCCGCGACCGCGGTGTGGCTGATGATGATCGTCGGCTTCGTGGTCACCGCCGGCCTCGCCGGGCACTTTCTTGATCCTTTCTCACCGGCGCGGCTGCTGCTGGTAAGCGCGGTCGTCTCTGCCGTCGCCTTCGTCGTCACCCTGCTCGCGACCCTCGGGATCGAGGGGCGCACGGCGGCCCCCGCGGCGGCAGGGACGCGCCAAACGCCCTTCCGCACGGCCATGGCGCAGGTCTGGTCCGAGCCCCGGGCGCGGCGCTTCACCGTCTTTATCTTCGTCTCCATGCTCGCCTACAGCGCCCAGGACCTGATCCTGGAGCCCTACGCCGGGACCGTCTTCGGGATGACCCCGGGGGCCTCGACCGGGCTCGCGTCGGTGCAGCATGGCGGGGTCCTGCTCGGGATGCTGTTGCTGGCCGTGCTGGGCAGTACCGCCTGGGGGCGGCGCCTCTGTTCCATGCAGACCTGGACCTTCATCGGCTGTATCGCCTCGGCCCTGGCGTTGGTCAACCTCGCGGCCGGCGGGCTGGTCGGGGCCGGATTCCCGCTGCGTCAGGCGGTCTTCCTGCTGGGGGCCGCGAACGGACTCTTTGCGGTAGCCGCCATCGGCTCCATGATGGGCCTGGTAGGGGAGGGCAGGGAGGAGCGCGAAGGGGTGCGGATGGGTCTCTGGGGCGCCGCGCAGGCCGTCGCCTATGCCGTGGGCGGCTTCCTGGGCACCGCCGCCATCGACCTCACGCGCCAACTCATGGACTCGCCCGCGCCGGCCTACGCCGCCGTCTTCGGCGCCGAGGCCATCCTGTTCCTGGTCGCCGCCGCCCTGGCCAAGCAACTCGTCCGCCCCGACGCCGCGCCCGCGACGCAGGCCCTGACCGAGCAGCCCGCTGCAGCCGATTGCTGATGTCCTATTTCAATGATCGGCAGCATCCTGCCGACTATTTAATTTTCTTGACCATATCCTGAAATCGCCTCAAGCGATTTCAGGATGGAGGCGGGTGATGAACGAGACTGAGCGCTTCGAGGTGGTGGTGGTGGGCGGCGGCCCCGCCGGTGCGACGGCCGCGACCGACCTGGCCCGCGCCGGCCGCTCGGTGCTGCTGCTCGACCGGGCCGGGCGTATCAAGCCCTGCGGCGGGGCCATTCCGCCCCAGGCGATGCGCGAGTTCGACCTGCCGGCGCACCTGCTGTGTGCCCATATCAACTCCGCCCGGATGATCGCGCCCTCCGAGCGCCAGGTGGATATGCCGATCGAGAACGGCTTCGTGGGCATGGTCAAGCGCGATGTCTTCGACGAGTGGCTGCGGGCGCGGGCGGCCGAGCACGGCGCGGTGCGTCGCACCGGGACCTTCACCGAGCTGGTCCGCACCGCCGACGGCGATGTCACCGTGCGCTACGAGGTCGAGGTGGCGGGCGGCAAGGCTGAGATCCACGAGGTGCGCGCCCGCTGCGTGATCGGGGCCGACGGCGCCCGCTCCCGGGTGGCCCGCCAGTGCGTCCCCGGGGCGGACAAGATGCCCTGTGTCAGTGCCTATCACGAGATCGTGCGCTCCCCCAAGGACGGCGAGAACGGCTTCCAGGCCAACCGCTGCGATGTCTACTACCAGGGCAAGATCTCGCCGGACTTCTACGGCTGGGTCTTCCCGCATGGGGACACCACCAGTGTCGGCGTGGGCACCGCACAGAGCGGCTTTTCACTGCGCGAGGCGACGCGCGAACTGCGCCAGGCCGCGGGGCTCGCGGATGCAGAAACGCTGCGCCGCGAGGGCGCCCCGATCCCGCTGCGCCCCCTGGGCCGCTGGGACGACGGGCGCAACGTGGTGCTGGCGGGGGATGCCGCCGGGGTTGTCGCCCCGGCCTCCGGTGAGGGCATCTACTATGCGCTGGCGGGCGGGCGCTTCGCCGCCGAGGCGGCGAAGGCCTTCTGCGCCACCGGCGATGTGCGCAGCCTGAAATCCGCCCGCAAGGGGTTCATGAAGGCCCACGGGCGCGTCTTCTGGGTCCTGGGGATCATGCAGCGCTTCTGGTACTCCAGCGACAAGCGGCGCGAGCGCTTCGTGAAGATGTGCGCGGACCCGGACGTGCAGCAGCTCACCTGGGAGGCCTATATGAACAAGCGCCTGGTCAAGTCGCGGCCGGCGGCCCATATCCGCGTCTTCTTCAAGGACATGGGGCATCTCCTGGGGTTGGTTTCGGCCAAATGAAGCAGTAGCGTTCGCGTCGGCACAGACGCCAGGGACAGGATCAACAGGACTGGAAATTGCTTTTCTTGAGCCCCACTGATGACCTGACGGCAGCCGACAAATGAGTTAGACACGACGACAATGCGCACGGAACATGTGGCCCTGCCCGATGTGATGCTGGTGCTCGACACCCAGGGCATCATCCGCGATGCGACACTCGCCAACCTGTTCGCGGACGAGGGCGTGGCTGACTGGATCGGCAACCCCTGGACGGACACGGTGAGCGAGTCCGACAGCGAGGCCCTGCGGCGCATGATGGCGTATGCCCGTGAGACCGGCGTCTGCGCCTTCCGCAATGTGACACAGCGCTTCCCCAGCGGGCTCCAGATCCCGGTCGAGTACACGACCGTCCTGCTCGGCGGGCACACCGGGCTCCTGGCCGTCGGCAAGAATCTGCGGGCGGTGGCCGAACTCCAGTCCCGGCTGGTGGAGGCGCAGCAGGCGATGGAGCGGGACTATTGGAAGCTGCGCGAGGTCGAGACCCGCTACCGCCTCCTGTTCAACTCCTCCCGGGACGCGGTCCTGCTGTTGCGTGCCGCCACCTTGCGCATCGTCGATCTGAACCCCGCCGCGGCGGCGGCCCTCGGGATCGGGGCGGTCCCGACCAAGGGCGCCGCCGACCTGCGCTTTCCGGAGGCCCTGCGGGCCGACGAGCGCGAGGTCTTCGATGGGATGATCCAGCGCATCCGTGAGCGCGGCAAGGCCCCCGGGGTCCTGTTGCGCCTCGGGCGGACCCAGACCCCCTGGCTGGTGCGGGCCTCCCTGGTCAGTTGCGCCCAGGAGGAGGTCCTGCTGGTCCAACTGGTCCCGGCGGCGCTGGAGCAGACCCCGCCGGACCCGGCCGACCCGGTGCGGTTCGAGGACCTGATCGAGGGCGGGCCGGACGGCTTC
>Ga0247839_1006216_pt1 | contig 13908 bp, 11 predicted proteins | sample LaCruzMarch2015__6_FD_192405 | JGI IMG/M metagenome (GOLD analysis project Ga0247839, IMG submission 192405) | Freshwater microbial communities from meromictic Lake La Cruz, Castile-La Mancha, Spain - LaCruzMarch2015_16m | ecosystem: Environmental > Aquatic > Freshwater > Lake | place: Spain...
TAGCTCCAGGCCTGCCTTCTTCATGGTTTGCAGGCTGTATTGGCGGGTCTCCCGGACAGCCTTACAGTGTTTGTCCTGAGCCCATCATCTTCAGTGAAATCAATTACAAATCCGCTGCAGCCACTGATGCCGGCGATTGGGTTGAAATCCTGAATACAGGCCCTGTCGCACTGGATCTTTCCGGCTGGCATTTCAGGGATGATGATGACACCCATAACTATACTTTTCCTGCCGGAACCATGCTGCCTTCCTCCGCCTACCTGGTGCTTTTCGCCGACTTTGCGAAGTTCAGTACCCGCTTTCCGGGAGTAGCCAACAAGATTGGCCCATTTGGGTTTGGCCTTGGGAGTGGTGGTGATGCCATCCGCTTGTTCGATCAAACAGGACGGCTTTTCCAGTCTGTCGTCTATGACGATGCAGCTCCCTGGCCAGCCGCCGCCGCCGGCTTAGGCTATACACTGGAGATCCTGGACCTGAACGGCCATTTCTGTGAGGGAACAAATTGGTTTGCAGGCTGTCCCGAAGGTTCCCCTGGCGTGCCCTATTCCTTGCCCTGTTACATCGGCATTGATGAGCTTACAGACGTTCCGCGCATCAGCCTCTTTCCCAATCCTTCCCGGGGGATATTTAGCCTCTTGCTACAGGGACAGGATAAAGAACTGTCGGGGACCCGGATTGCAATCTACAATTTCCTGGCGCAGCCCGTCTTTGAGAAAATCCTTGAAAAGCACGAAACTGCAACAGAAATCGACATTTCATCAGTGCCTGCCGGCATTTATTTTGTGCGTGTCTTTGCAGGCAAGAAGACCTTTACAGAGAAAATTGTGATCCAATCCGGCTTCTGATTTGGTGATGCCATCACTGGATTGCCTTCTGAAACAGGCAATCAGCTTTTGTTGACAAGCTGCTGATTGTCAGGCTTCATCGATGAGATAGAGCTGGTTGTCTTTCACCAGGTAGAACAAGGGCGCGATAGTGATTTTGGGATATCTGCGCCTGAGGCGTTTGGCTTCACTTAGAATGAAGTCCGTCTCATTGCCGATTTCGAACATGGGTGCAAAGTGCATAAAGTGTTCTTCGGCAAAAGTTTTATCCCAGCCGGCAGTTTCCACCAGTCCTTCAATAAACTCTTTTTTTCGGGCCACCAGGTTCACCATTCCGCATTGGTCATGTCCAATGAGCACAATGTGGCTGATTTGGCCCACTGCGATGGCATAGGAGACCTTGAATTCGCTGTAGCGAAGGTTGGCGCCACCCGAACGGATAATGAAGGCAAAGTTATCCGGCATGTGCAGGTGTTTCCTGTTGTCCATACACATCCCGACCAGCAGCCTGGCTTTGTCATAACTATCATAGGGATGGTTCAGGTTGTGGTATTCGATCAGCTGTCCGATGGGCGTCATCCGGTATTCTTCCGGTATGTCAGCCGGGGATTGCAGGGAAATAAGTCGGGCCATATACTTGTTTTGTGGTGTTCAAAGGAAAGCGTAAATATATGAAAGTATACATCGCTGGTAATTTTTCTCTTCCTTGATCGGGTTCGCTTGTGTCAGGGAGAAAAAAGAGGAAGTAATAAGTAAAAAGTAAGAAGCACCAAGTAAAAGGCAAAGTAGAAGTAGCCTCGAACCGACTTTTGTTTTGCGCAAATAACACGCAATTAGTATATTAAGCGCTCACTTTTCCTTTTCCTTCACTTCCACTTGGTGCTTTTTACTTTTTCCTTTTTACTTATGGATTTCAGGGTTTTATATAAAACATCAAGTTTAAGGCAAAGCAAAAGTAGCCTCTAACCGTCTTTGCCCAAAGACAGCGGACTCAGCATATTAGGCGCTCACTTTTCCTTTTCCGTCCAAAAAAAAATGAAGGAATAAGTAACAAGTAAGAAGCACCAAGTTAAAGTAAAAGTAGAAGTAGCCTCGAACCGACTTTTGTTTTGCGCAAATAACACGCATTTAGTATATTAAGCGCCCGCTTTTCCTTTTCCTTCACTTCCACTTGGTGCTTCTTACTTTTTCCTTATTACTTAAGTTTTCAAAATTTTATATAAAACATCAAGTTTAGGGCAATTTGAAGTATCCTCGAACCGTCTTTGCTTTTGCCTAAATAGAACAGAATTTGATATATTTGTACCAAACATTTGGTATGCAAAGTCTAATATCCGATAATATAGAAAGCATCATATCATTATGTATGTCACACAATGTGCAGTCATTATTTGTTTTTGGTTCGGTCTGCACCGACAATTTTAACGACAAAAGTGATATTGATTTGCTAATATCTTTTAAGCCAATGGACTACGGAGATTATGCAGATACCTATTTTGATCTGGCTGATAAATTTGAGAACCTGTTTCAGCGTCCGGTTGACTTATTAACGGATAAATCCTTATCTAATCCATATTTTATTGATTCAGTTAACCAGACAAAGACCTTGCTATATGGATCATGCGATGCTCATCCAATGGTTGCATCGCGACTTTGTGGATGACTCAGCCGATTTTTCTCTTCCTTCTTCGGGTTCGCCTGTATACTGTTGAAAAAAAATGAAGGAATAAGTAAAAAGTAATAAGCACCAAGTTAAAGTAAAAGTAGAAGTAGCCTCGAACCGTCTTTGCTTTTGCCCAAACACATTGAAATCAGTATATTAAGCGCCCACTTTTACTTTTCCTTCACTTACACTTGGTGCTTCTTCCTTTTTACTTTTTACTTAAATATTTCAGGATTTTGTAAACAAATTAGTATATTTGTTTACTGATTACCAGTGGTTTCCCGATAAGATACGGGACAGGCAGTCCAAAAAATTTTAGCTGAAAAATGAAACTTATCTTTCGGAATTTTTTTTGAGGGGTTTCAGATAAAATCCTAAGTGTTAGTTACAAGTAAAAATTGAAGCCCGAGATCTTAGAATTATGCAAAATATTTGACCAGTATGAAGTTATTTTTTGCAATCATCGTTTTGTTTAGCTTAAATAGTGGTTATACCCAAAATCAAATAACAGGTAGATATGACTGTTCAAGCACTATTTGTTGCTGGTCATATATTGTCACACATAAATCTCAACTTGAACTTTTAAAAGACAATGTTTTCATTTACTGTACGAAAATAGAAGATACCAGGCTAACAGAAGACAAATTTTGCGATCAATATATTGGTACTTGGTCAAGAAAAAATGACACAGTATTCCTAACTCCTGAAAAGGCGAGGATTGATAGTTTAGGGATAATAATTGCCGTTGTCGCAAATAACGAAATTGTTGTTAATTTTAACAGGAAAGGAGGTGACTCATCTTCACAATGTTTGAAAAAAGATAAATGGATTGTGTTCTTTAATGTTTTTCCCTACATATTTATAAGTAAAAATGAAAAAATTGCCTGCATAATGTAGAGTTACGTAAAAGAATAATATAGAAACAAGACCTGTACCTAATAAATAGGACTTCGTGCGGCCCGCACGGCCCAGCATGAATTCTATGTTGACCTAAATCCGGCGATCCAGATTCTCTATGCACTTTGTAACATGATTTTTTGACAGACCACATCCGATTGATTAGCCGGAAAGAGTAATTTCAACTTCACTTTAGTGACCTTTACGCTTTTTCGTAGCAGATTTTTGTTATGCCTCGACGATCAGCATACCGACTTTCGCAAACCGGCTCACCTGAGCGAATGATCAGCCAATGGTTGCATCGCGACTTTGTGGATGACTCAGCCGATTTTTCTCTTCCTTGATCGGGTTCGCTTGTATCATGGAGAAAAATGAAGAAGGAATAAGGAAAAAGTAAAAAGCACCAAGTTAAAGTAAAAGTAGAAGTAGCCTCGAACAGACTTTGCTTTTGCCCAATCACAACGCAATCAGTATATTAAGCGCCCACTTTTCCTTTTCCTTCACTTCCACTTGGTGCTTCTTACTTTTTCCTTTTTACTTAAAGTTTTCAGGATTTCGTAAAAAAACCAGGAGATATGCTAATTCTTAGTAAAAATGCGAAGCAATTTTTGCTTAGATGCTGTCAAACCATGATGAATAATATTATGGTTTTCGGAAACCTAAACATCTGCGGTATTTTTGGTATATTTGTCCTATAAGTACCTATATCGCCAGGAAACGCCATATGGCGCTTTCCCAAAATATTGGGATTATTCCTGCCATATGGCGGCTCTATTTACATTATCGGCAATTTTAAACTGACTACCTCAAAATGAAACATATGAACAAATTCTCTTCAGGACTAATCATGGTTTCAATAGGGTTAGTTGTGCTTCTGATACAATCTGTATTGTATCTGGCAGGATTTATTTTGATAATTGTAGGTATAATTTTGATTCTTGTTTCTAAGGTTCGGTTTTTGAAGAAAGGAATTTCGACATTAATTGTAATTATAGTCACAATTGGGTCTTTTCTATTGGGATTGTATTTTAGAGGAGAAACTGCCTTTGAGAAATTTTATTTTTCAAGTAAATTTAGCGGTCATGTTAAAATTCTATATTCTGATAAATATGGATTAGTACCCAAGAAAGAGGGAGACTGGTCGCTAATAAATATTGATACTAACCACTTATTGATTATTAAAAGTTTCAATAACAGGGTTTTAGGCTGGAACAAATTCTATATTGTTGGTGATAATGGGAGTATTACAGAAATATTTAAAATTAAAAATATTCAAGAATTCACTAATTCGACCTGCGTATTAAGGGGTAAATCTAGTCATTACAATGAATTTGACGTTAATATTCTGGATTTGACACTATTAAGATCATTAAAAGATGTTCCCAGCCCAAAAGAGAATCAACGAATTGATTCAATAGCCTATTCTAGAATAACTGAGCTAGAGGGAATGAAGAAAAATGGTAAAAGCCGATAACAGGCCTATAAAACCAACGCAGCAAACAACAATCTCCGTTGTTGACTTAAAAGCAGCGCTGGTTTTATTGGCTGCACATTGTACACCATAGTAAAAAAACAAAAAGACCATGAATTTATATATTTCTAAAATTCATTCTGATGAAGAACATCTCAAGTAGGAAAAATATTTCCCTGCGGTGAAAAATTAAGCTAATCACCGCATAGATGCGGTGAATAATGCGTATATTTGCCGCAAAATATTGCTGGATAATGGCAAAATACATTTACGAGCATAAAAACTGGACAGATTTTTTGTGGCAGGACAAAGCCATCAATGTCATTTTTGGCGAGGTTCGGCTTATGCAGGGCAAATTGTTAGGGCAAATGAGCGCTTTGGGATTTTCTGCCAAAGAAGAAGCCTCTCTGGCCAGCTTAACCCTGGACGTCGTAAAATCATCTGAAATAGAAGGCGAATTGCTCAATTACGAGCAAGTGCGTTCGTCCATTGCAAGGCGTTTGGGTATCAGCGCTGCTGGTCTCTTGCCAAGTAGCCGCCACATAGAGGGCGTGGTAGAAATGATGCTGGATGCCACCCAGCGTCACAGTTTGTCTTTAACCGAAAAACGTTTGTGTGGTTGGCACGCCGCACTTTTCCCTACAGGCTTCAGCGGCCCTTACGAAATAGAAGCCGGTAGATTCCGTACCGGCGAAATGCAAGTTGTTTCGGGTGCAATGGGCAAGGAGAAAGTGCATTACGAAGCCATAAAGCCTGCATTGGTGAAAAAAGAAATGGACAAGTTTTTGGATTGGTTCAACAACGATAAGGGCTGTGACCCTGTTTTAAAAGCCGCCATTGCACACTTTTGGTTTATCATCATTCATCCCTTTGATGACGGAAATGGCAGAATTGCGCGTACCCTAAGCGATATGTTACTTGCACGTGCCGAATGCAGTGGCGAACGATTTTATAGTATGTCGAGCCAAATTTTGGCTGAACGCAAACGCTATTTCGAAGTATTACAAAAAGTACAACATAGTTCCGGAGACATCACCGAATGGCTCGACTGGTTTTTGCATTGCCTCAAGAATGCCATGATGGCCACCGAAAATACGACACAGAAAATATTGCGCAAAACAGAGTTTTGGACATTGCATGAACATACCCCCATCAATGAACGTCAACGCTTAATGCTCAACAAACTCCTTGAGGATTTCGAAGGTAAACTTCAAACCTCAAAATGGGCTAAAATTGCCAAAACATCTTCCGATACAGCCCTAAGGGACATAAAGGACCTGGTACAAAAAGGCATACTGCAACAAACAGCCGAAGGAGGAAGAAGCGTCAATTACGAATTGGTGGATTTTTAATTGTACTGATTCCTCCTAAGGATGCGAAGCAATTTTTGCCTGGCAATTTTATGCCGCGACGAACACCTTACTGTTTTTCGCATTCCTTAGCATCTGCGGTATAGAAGTGGGCACCCCAGGATGAATGAAATTCTTGTTTTCGCAAAACTTTTCATCTGTGGTACATCAGGCATTATTATGCCTTATATTTGTTTATTGGTTTGCAAGCGGTTTCCCGATAAACAGCGGGACAGGCAGTCCATAAAAGTTATCTGAAAAATGAAACTTATGCTTCGGAATATTTTTTTGATGGGTTTCAGATAAAATCCTAAGTGTTATGGGCAACTTAAAACTAACACCTTCCCAAAATGAGCAGATTGATATTTTGTTTCTTATTGTCGTTAATAAGCATTGTCGCTGTTAGTCAGATAGTTATTCAAACGGATACTAGCATTAGCAAAACGGTTAATGTTAATGATTCATTCGAACTGAAATTTGCAGATTGGCCTAGTGTTGGTCAATTTTGGCATCTGAGCGACATTAACGATTCTACAAAAATTTCAATCCAACAAATTGGAAAAGAAGTTATGGCAGGTTATATTCCAAAAGGTGGAAAATATGTCTCAACTTACAAATATAAATGTCTTGTAAAGGGAAGGTATTTGTTAAAATATATCTACGAAGGGCGAGCATTGGACGGGGAGTTAAAGAAATGTTTAATAACAATTGAAGTAAAATAAAATGAAGTAGCCCATAACGAGCCTACAAGCTCAAGGCGGTGATATTCTGTTGCCAAACATGACAAGTACTTGTAAACATAATTGTTAAATTGAACTTACAACCACTAAACCACGCCATTCGCCTGCAGGCCAAGCTGTTGGCGGCATAGTAAAAAATTTAAAAGTACGAATTGTGGGCTAATTTGTTTAGGAGCAGTTCGACTTGCAACATAAATGGATAGATGTAAAACAAACCAATGAAATTTAGTAACATTATTCGGACCTTATTAATAGTCTTTTATTTGGTTTTTACTTCAGCTGTATTTGCTCAAAAACTTGATTCAAAGAGTTTAATAAAAGACATGGAAAATAGTAGCAATAATCTCTTCAAAGAGTATTTAATACTCTATGATGATTATTTGATACAACATCCAACTGACATTAAGATACAAATAGAAAAATGTAAGTTTTTACAAAGTGCACAATACAATGAGGAAGAGGAGAGTAATCCAAATCAGGAGGCAGCAGACAGTTGTTGTGCTGCACTGATAAAAGCATATCCTAATCATCCGGAAGTTCTTATATTTCAAACAACATACAATTGGGGTGATGAATTAAAAAAAGTTTTTGCCGCAGCACAGTCATCAATAGAAAAAAATCCGAAAGCATGGAGTGATAAAAATCTGGGAATTCTCTACAAGTCAATGTCTGATCAGAGTTTTGCAGATGAGGAATTTAAACAGGCATACTTGTATATGCAAGAAGCTATATCGAGAGATGCAGAATATAAATTTACTATAGAGAATGCGAGTATATTACACAAAATGAAGAATGATAAGGAAGCTCTGAAAGTGCTTCTTTCGATGAAAGATACAACAGAACAGACCTGGAAATTAACCCAGAAGGCCGATATGCTTCTGGAATTAAAAGCCTATCAAAAAGCCCTTGAGTTATACAACAAGATTAGCGAGATTGACTCATCTTACAACAACAATGAAAATTGTGCCAATATACTCGAAAAAGTAGGTCAAATTGATTTAGCCCGAAAGTGCCTTGTTTCTGACACTGCCATGAATTGGCAAAAAGAAACTTCCTTACGAAATTTGTTGATTCATGATTTAAAATATGAAAACGGTGCAAAATGTATCGACAGTTATAATAAATACAGAGATTTGGGCATCTCAAACGATCCTATAGGTATATACCGACTTAAGATTTTCTTTTCGCATCCGCTTCAACCATTGACTTTCAGAGATGTTTTAGCTATACTATTGTTCATTATAGTTATCTTACTATTGGTTTTGATTCCATCCATCTGGATTTTACCGGTTTACTTTATCGGACACAAATGGAATTTTCTTTCTCGTGCTAAGCCATTCGAATCTGATTGGGGTTTAAAATCGTTTTGGTTTATCAGTTTTGGTTTATTGTTTGCTTCATTTATGACGTTCGTTGTTGATCCTGAGGTACTTAATTCAATTTTTAGTTCTTCGAATTACGGAGCCGAATTGAATCAGGAAAAATCAGGGTTATCAACCGTTATATTTATCCTGATCTTTGCTTTCTTTGGATTTGCCACATTGTATAAAACAAATCTAAAAATATTGGTTAGTTCCGAATGGTCGATAAAGAAAAGTATTCTTATTAGCCTCGGGATAATGTTTGTCTACAGGATAATTTCAGTAATTTATGTTCGTATTGGCGTTCACTTATTTGATGTCTCCATGGACGATTTAACCAGTATACCGCAATTATTTTTAGCGTCTCGACAGGACATAGAGGCTCTTATGGCCTTCTCTGGAAAAGGGATTACCTTTTTGCTATTATGTTTATTGGTTCCTCTTTATGAAGAAATTATATTCAGAGGTGTTATTTTGGGCTCATGTCAACGATATACAAATTTCCAAATTGCAAATTTTATTCAGGCAACATTGTTTGCTACTATTCACATGAATTTATTTTTGTTTCCTGTATTTCTATTGTTTGGAGTCATAACCGGAATTCTTCGGAAAAAATCCGGTGGATTATTAGGGGGAATAGTTTTTCATGTATTTAATAATATATTGGCCTTAGCCTTATTATTATTTAAATGATTTAGTATTCAGTAAGGTTAGTGTGAACTTAATTTTAACATAATGGAACTTAACTACGACCGCCTAACACACGTTTGGTGTCATGCGGGCTGACGTTCTTAAATTCAAGTTCAGTTTTCCGATTGTGCATTAATGCAGGGTTGATAGTTTTGTACTCCGAAACCCCGTACGAACGCCAAGCGTGGAAACGTTAATGTATCACAGCGAATAGCAAAATGAAAAATCAAGTTATTAGCTGCATGTAAATGCCCATGCCGAAGGCCACCACGAACACCTTACTGTTTTTCACAATCCCCTTCATCTTCAGTATGTTATTTTTAGTATATTAGTAAAAAAATTCTGTTATAAAGATCAATAAGATGAAAAAAGATCCTTTGGTTAAGAGAAAAACGCTTGCTAATATGGTTTTTGGTTTATTAGTATTGTTTGTTTTATGCAGTTCCAATTTGAAAGCCCAAACCTGGTCTTCATTTCCCGGTGGTGGTGCGAATGATTGGGTGTATTCCTCAACCGTATACAATGGAGATTTAATTGTCGGGGGGAAATTCACCGCCATCGATGGCGTCAGCGCAAACTACATAGCCCGCTGGGACGGTGTTTCATGGTCTCCACTAGGCTCAGGCGTAAATGGGAAAGTGAATGCACTCGCCGTTTTTAAAGGCAATTTAATTGTGGCAGGGGAATTTACTGAAGCAGGCGGAATTCCTGTAAATTTTATTGCCCGGTGGAACGGTACTTCCTGGGATGATGAACTGGGTGGTGTTGGCAGCACTGTTACTTCTTTGGCGGTAATAGCTGATACTTTGTTCGTTGGGGGTTATTTTGTCGAAGCAGATAATGTAACGGTGAATTATATTGCTAAACGAGATACAGCCTGGGTTGCCATGGGCGGGGGTATGGGGGGAAGCCAGGGGCAAGTCATGAGCTTGTCCGTTTTTAATGGGGAGCTCTATGCTGCCGGGTTTTTCAATTCGGCCGGTGGAACAACGGCCAACCATATCGCAAAATGGAATGGTGCTGCATGGTCGTCTGTTGGAAGTGGCATTTCTGGAATTGTATATACCCTGGGCGAGTATAACAACATGCTTATCGCCGGGGGTTTGTTTCTGAATGCCGGTGGAATGCCGGCCAACCACATTGCAGCCTGGAATGGAAGCACATGGTCAGCACTCGGGGGGGGTATGAATGGCACCTTATATCAATACGTATTTGCCCTGACTGTGTACAATGGCAATCTGGTGGCTGGTGGGTATTTCACTGAATCTGATGGAATTACTACCAATGGTATTGCGCAATGGAATGGTACGGCATGGAGTGAGCTGGCAGGTGGGTTTTTCTATCCGGGTAATGTATATGGTGCACATACATTCTGTCATTATGGTCCTGATTTAATAGTAGGCGGACTTTTTTCCTCAGCCGGAGCTAGCGGTGCATCTCATCTGGCAATTTGGAATTCACCTGCTGCAGAAATTAATGAAGAAATAAATGCGCTTGGTTTCAGTGTTTATCCTAACCCGGTAAGTGGTGTTTTTACAATCGACATGGATGGAAAATCCTTTGTGGAGATAGCAAACATGCAAGGCCAAATTTTAAGAACAATACATACAACTGAAAAGCTAAGCAGGATCGATATTTCGGATTTTCCAAGTGGCCTGTATATTGTAAAGCTAACAGCTAAGGATGAAATTGTAAGAATGAAAATACTTAAGGAATAAGGATAGCTCAGGGTTTGAAAAATGTTTCCTTGCAGTGAAAAATTGAAATAATCGCCGCATACATTCGGTATACCGATGCTGAACAGGTTTGTGAAAATTGAAGCGATGTTCGTCGCGGTATTACTGAATCTAAGCAAAAATTGCTTCGCATTTTCGCCAAGATTCAGTATAAATAATTTGTAACTACGCTTAAAGCTCAACAAGCTCCTTGAGGATTTCGAAGGTAAACTACAAACCTCAAAATGGGCTAAAATTGACAAAACATCTTCCGACACCGCCCTAAGGGACATAAAAGACCTGGTTCAAAAAGGCATACTGCAACAAACTTGCCAGGTGGAATGTACATCATAAAAATTGCCAAGCAGGATTGTATTTTTGTCGGTTGAGCCTTTACACAAAAACGATGTCCGGAAAAATGATTGTTCAATAAACTGCTTTTACCAAAGCTGTAATTTCTCCGTATACAAAACATCGAAAAAAGTGATGGGAATTTAAACATTTATGAATGCAAAATGTTTATCTGCCAGAACTTTAAAATCTGTAAAAATGATAAAGCTGATTATTCCGATGAAATTGACACCTGTTCCGGACTAAATTGACACCCCATTTTCCGGACGGATATTTTTGCTAAATTACTTTTTTTTATTCTTCCTCAAAGAGGGTCCTTTAAGTTCTAATCTTATTGCTGAGACTGCCAATCTGTCCATTATAGCATCCGCTAATGTTGGTTCGTTTATAAGTTCGTGCCATGATGATACAGGGAACTGTGATGATAAGATTATTGACTTTCGACCATAACGGTCTTCAAGTAACTGTAATAAGGTTAATTTTAGATTATAATCCATTGCTGCAAGGCCAAAGTCATCGATTATAATCAGATGTACCTTTTCGAGTTGGTTTAACATCTTGACATAGGTTCCGTCAAGTTTTGCCTGTGCAATACGTTCAATAAATCGGTTCATTCCAAAGTAAAGCGTTTTGTACCCCAATGCACACGCTTGCCTGCCAATGGCGCATGCCAGGTAGCTTTTTCCGCATCCTGTGGAACCGGTAATCAACACATTTTCTGATCTGTCAATAAAGCTGCAATCTGATAACTCAAGAAGTTGATCCCGTGTCAGATTCCGTTCCGGAGAGCAATGAACTTGTTCAAACATAGCATCGTAGCGCAGTTTGCTAAGTTTTAAGAACATCGTTGTTTTCTGGTCGACCCGATGTTGCTGCTCTGCCTGGGTCATTCGGCCAAGTAGTTCATGTGCAGAAAGGGTCTCATGAGAAGGCATGGCAAAACTGGCTTCATAAACACTGGCCATCCCTTTTAACTTCAGCGTATGAAGTTGATTTAGTGTCTCTTGTTTGTTGATCATGATATAGGTTTTTTATTGAGGTTAATTTTAATTGTAGTTTTCAGATCCCCTTATGTTAGTGTGTTTTGGGAACATCTCAAGCTGAGCGCTTGTGTCGACATGGTATTTGTCGCGATTATTAAGCAAGATTGTTTTGATGGTTCTGAGGTTATTCGCTTGCATTTGTAAAGCCATAGTACAGGCCTTTTCAACTCTCTCATTTCCGTAGTTGTCAGATAACCGGATAATGCCCCAACACGACCTGTAGGTTTGTTCTTTAAAGAATCGTGATTCCAAGATCCTTGATATATATTCTCTTGTATTTGAGCCAATAGCTTGGGCCTTCCATAAAAAGAAGTCTGGTGTGTAGCCCTTCTGCTTCCTCATTGCCTGGATGTTAGGCGGTAAATGTGATTCATCTGTTGTATACCCGTTCCTTGTGAAGTTCCGACGATGAATGGCAATACGTTTTAGGCCGAGATAAATCTCTACGGTCTGCAGGTCATAAATAACTTTTACATCTTCACCAATATGTTGATATGGTGCACTGTAATGATGCCAGTCTTCTCCTAATGTAACATAGCAATCCTTCTGTACCTTGCCTTTGGTCTTATGCTTAAGTATAAATGGTGTTTCAGGAAGCTCTTGCATTAATGGCTTTTCTTCATTGATATACCTTTCATAACGGCTATACTCCCTGCGCTGCATTTGACGACGGTTGTAGGCATCAAGCAATTGCAGAATAGCATAGTTTAGTTCCTCAAGACTATAAAATATCCGTCCCTCCAGAAGGGCGTAAATTTGGTGATAAACATGGTTTACGCTTCCTTCCACAGTTGCCTTGTCCCTTGGTTTGTACGGCCTGGCGGCCATTAGAGACGTATGGTAGTGCAATGCAAATTGCTGCATCAAATCAGTAAAAACAGGCTCATACCTGTCAGGTTTTGTGACAACTTGCTTGAGATTATCACTTTTAATACTCAAAGGAACAGCGCCATAGTATTGCAAACAGTTGTTGAGTCCAGAAATTAAAGGCTCAAGTTTTTGCGACGGCAAGGCCTCAACATAAGTCTGACTACTGAACGGCAGTACGCAAACTAATACCGGGCATTGAATGATCTGGCCTGTTTCTCGATCAACATAGCTTAGCTTAGCACCAGCAAAATCAATTTCCATTTCTTGCCCAGGGACATGTTCCTGGTGCATGACTGCCTTAAACCGTAGACTATATCGGGACAGATGCTCACAAAACTGCGAGTACCTATACCCTTCAGGTTGTGAACTAATATATTCCATCCATATTAATTCTCGTGTCAGGTGTCTCTGATCTCTCAAACGGCAATAATAATCAGGCAATAGGAGGTTAAGCATCTGCTGCCTGTTATTCGGCGGTTGGTCTTGTACTGTTGGGTAAATGACCATCCCAAGTGCTTCGTCATCAAGTGCATGAAGCGCTGAAGCAGACAGCCCGGAAGCTTCGATCCTTCCGATATAAGATTTAACGGTATTGAGCGAGATTCCCAGTTCCTGGGCCACCTCGCTCTTCTTTTTGCCAAGGTCAATGAGTTGAATGATGCGTCGGATCTGTAACATAGTTTTGGGAGTATTAGCCATTGGTCTGTTTTTTATGCAAACCAAAGGATGTTCCTTTAATGTTATTGATCCGTCTGAAAAAAGGGTGTCAATTTGTGCCGGAATGTCAGTCCCCGCAAGCGCACCTCAGGCTGCAAATCGACGCACCGGCCTCGCCGCCGGCCACCAATCAAGGTGTCAATTTGCTCCGGAATGAACTGTCAATTTGCTCCGGAACAAACTGTCAATTTGCTCCGGAATAGTCAAAGCATCAAGG
>Ga0247839_1006229_pt1 | contig 13883 bp, 7 predicted proteins | sample LaCruzMarch2015__6_FD_192405 | JGI IMG/M metagenome (GOLD analysis project Ga0247839, IMG submission 192405) | Freshwater microbial communities from meromictic Lake La Cruz, Castile-La Mancha, Spain - LaCruzMarch2015_16m | ecosystem: Environmental > Aquatic > Freshwater > Lake | place: Spain...
TAAATTTCTTTTAGAATCAATTGAACTATCAGTTGATGAAAAAATAACAGATTTACTATTAAATTATCAATTATCAATAGAGCGTTTAATTAAGGAAGAAGGAAAAATCAAAATAGATGATGAATTTATATGCCCAATAACATTTCAGTTTATCATTGATCCTATTTTAGCACCTGATGGTAAGATATATGAAAAAAAAGTCATAGAACAGTGGCTTGAAAAAAATCCAATCTCACCTATTACAAGTAAACCTATGACTCTATTGCAATTAGTACCTAATTTATTTGTTAATAGATTACTTAAAGAAAAGCTCGACGAAATCGATTCTTTTTTAGCCAGAAGATTTGCATTGATGAATTCGCTAAGAATTAGTCATTCAGCAGCAGGTTTTTTTGCAGAAGGTGGTGGTTCTGTAGTAAGTCCTGCGCTTCAGTTAACTAATGGACCTACACTATGAATTTTTCTCTGGTAAAAAACATACTAAGATACTAGCAATCAGTAAAGATATAGGAATTATTAATAATGCTATTTTAAAGTCGGCAACAGTATATATTTTAGTGGTTGAAGATGAATCTAAAAGATAACCAATTAATGGCTGGAGAAGAGGGGTTGTAATTACTGCTAACGTATTTGTAAACCCAGTACAAGTTGAGAGTGAGTTTTTAGGCGCTAATTCATTGGCAATTGTATAAGCGAGCATATAGGCGCCACAACAAGTACCGATTAGAAACATTAAAATTGCTATAAAAATTTTAGATTCTGTGGGTATATATAATAATAAAATAAGTAAAGCGGATGTTGATAAGCAAGATCCTAAAATTAGATTTTTTCGTTTATTAACATGAGCTGAAAGCCAACCAAATAATGGGCAACTTAGTGCTGTGCCAAGAAAAAACATGGCCGTTACAATACTTGCTATGGTTAGATTACAATTTAATTTAACTTTAATAAAAGGTACTGCCCATAAGGCGCCAAAAACCGTAACAGTTGAGAAGGTTAGGCCCACAAAAACTCCATTAATCCACGCATGTTTATTTTTTAAGATTATTATCAGTTGTTGTAAATAATTTTTTTCAGATGATTTACTAGGTTTAGTTGCAGGAATTATAAATTTAGATAATAAACCAATAGTTAATCCAAAAACGCCTGCAATATTAATAAAATATCGCCATCCCCATTTGCTAACTAATGCTCCAAGCGTAATCATGCCAATTACAGTTGCAATAAAACCTAAGGTTTCTGATAAGCCTATCATGAAGGCAAATTGTTTAGGTTTAAAATATAGGCGTAATAGATGTGATAAGCCAACAAATGCAAAGGCTGAGCCTGTGCCAATTAAAAAGCGCCCTAAAAATAAACCAAATAAGCTAGTACTTGATGCAAAAATAAAGCAACCAATGCTACATAGAATAGTAGTAGAGGATAATAAGAGCTGCGTGTTTTTTCGGTCAAATAATATGCCAACCGGTATTTGTAAAATTGTGTAGGTAATATAGAAAGTTCCGCTCAAAAGGCCCGCAACTAAAGCAGATAGATGGTAATCTTGCATAATTGTACCAATTACAACGCCTGAAGAAAGTTGTAAGAAAAATTGAAACAATACAAAAGAAACCCCTAGAAGCCAGATTATTCCGCGTTTTGTAAAAGATATATTTGTCATGGTTTTATGCTATTTGGTTAACGTGAGTAAGTACAATCATATTAATTTTTTTATAGTGGATTATGGTGTTTGGCAAATAAAGACCAAGAAAATGAAAATAAAGCTATAAAAAATAATGCGCGTACCATATATTATTCTTATTATAATGAATAATGACATTATACACGGTTAACCTTGATGTGGAATGTTTATAAATGAATGATATAGCTAAAATCAAACACCTGTCAGTTGGTTTTCAAACTACCAAAGGTAAAATAACTGCCGTGGATGATGTGAGTTTTAGTTTAACTCCAGGTGAAACCCTTGTGTTATTGGGTGAGTCAGGTTGTGGTAAATCTATGACTTCACTCGCGATGATGCGACTTTTGCCAAGTGATGCTTTATATGGCCAAGATTCTGCTATTAATTTTTTAGATGAAGATATTCTTAATTTACCTGAAGAGGTAATGCGGACAATTCGTGGCAGAAAATTAGCCATGGTTTTTCAGGAGCCAATGACTGCTCTTAATCCTGTGTTAACCATTGGTGAGCAATTAGCTGAGGCAATTTTAGCGCATCCGTCCAACATACATGGTCCTGAATCTTCTGAATTACCGCAGCATGACCTGCCAGAGGTCCTGCGGCATGGGATGCATAATCGACGTAATATAAGTGCAACTGTACTTAAAAAAAGAATGACTTCCTTACTCCGAGAAGTTGAAATCTCCGAGCCTGAAGAGCGTTTACGACAATATCCTCATCAATTATCTGGTGGGCAAAAGCAGCGTATTGTAATTGCTATGGCCATCGCTTGTAATCCAGAAATATTGATAGCTGACGAACCAACAACTGCCCTTGATGTAACCATACAAGCACAAATATTAGCGCTTTTAAGAAAATTACAACAGCAATATAAAATGAGCCTTTTATTGATAACGCATGATTTAGCGGTAGTTAAGGCTATGGCGACCCATGTATGTGTAATGTATGCAGGCCATGTTGTTGAATCAGCTAAAGCTTCACAATTTTTTAAAGAGCAGCAGCACCCATATTCACAACAGCTATTTATGTCTTTACCCTCATTTGATAAGCGCGCCCAGCTATTACAAACTTTAATAGGGTGCGTGCCTAATATGGATGCATTGCCTTCAGGTTGTCGCTTTCATCCTCGTTGTGCCCATGCTTTTACTCCGTGTAGTACCATTGCACCAAAGTTACAATCAATAAAAGAAGGATCAGTTGTTCGTTGTCATTTATATCCCGAGCATAAGACGTTGCCTCTTTTATCAATTCATAATGAAGAATATCAGCCTAGAGTTTTGCATGATGAGACAATTTTAGCCGTTGATAATCTTAAAGTTCATTTTAAAGAAAGCCATGGTATTTTCCCGAGAGTACATGCGGTTTTTAAGGCGGTAGATGGTTTATCTTTTAATTTACAAAAAGGAAAAACACTCGCCTTAGTTGGTGAATCTGGTTGTGGGAAAACAACGACAAGTCGTGCTTTGATGCGATTACAACCGATAACTTCAGGTAAAGCATTTTTTTGTGGTAAAAACATTGTTGATTTGCATGGCCGTGCTTTGCGAGAATTTAGAAAAAAAGTACAAATTATCTTTCAAGATCCTTATTCATCAATGAATCCAAGAATGACTATAGATGATATTCTTGCTGAAGGTTTACAAGCTCAAAGGATGTCTAATGCTAAAATAAGATTAAGACAATATGAATTATTAGATCAGGTAAATTTACCTCGCTCTAGTTTATCAAGGTATCCACATCAATTCTCAGGTGGTCAACGCCAACGTTTATGTATTGCGAGAGCGTTAGCGACTAAGCCCTTATTATTAATTTGTGACGAGCCAACAAGTGCACTAGATATGTCGGTACAAGCCCAAATTCTTAATTTATTGAAATCATTACAATATGAATTTGGTTTATCATATTTATTTATTACGCATAATTTATCGGTGGTGTCTTATATAGCTGATGATGTGTTGGTGATGCAGGCAGGTAAGGCGGTTGAGTTTGGGAGTACGGAGCAAATTCTAAAATCTCCTCAAAATGCGTATACCAATCAATTGCTTTCTTCGGTGTTGACGATAGATTGATCCTGGATATCGCTGGCGCGCTAACCAGGCTACTTGTAAAAAGTGTAGTCTGGTTGCTTGCAACCGGGTTTTACCAGCCGCTAGCCTGGTTATTACATAAGCGCTAACCAGAATTAGTCAATAAACGTTGTAGGCGACACATTAAATCGTACCGAAAGTTTTTTTATCTGGGTAATATTCAATTGACGTTTGCCATTTAAAATCTCGGATACAACTCCCTGGCTACCAATTTCATTTTTTAAATCACGTTGGTGCAAATCATGTTGCTCCATTAAAAATTTCAAAGCATCAATGCCAGCATCTTTCTTAACTGACTTAACGTGTACTTCATCATACATAGCAATCATATGACCAATAACATCAACAAGCCCCATCAGTTCATGCGATTCATTATCGCCCACCATATCAAGGAGCTTATCAAGAAAACATGATAATTTTTCATAATCATTTTTATTTTGAGGTTCATGAATAATAGGGGATATGAGTTTCCAATGCTTTATCGTATTCTCAAGAAAATTATTACGCTCTAAAGTCGTCATTTTTATAGCCTCCATTTACCTTTGTCATACTCATTATGTGTAAGAATATGGCGTATATATAGTTTTTGTCGATTAAAGTGGATGCAAGCTATTAATCTAAGCTTATTGCCTCCAATATCAAAAACATATAAATGTTCAACTTTATCGATACTATTAAATGTAGATTTCAAAGCAGCAAAGCTCTTAAATTCATTATGCTCAATAATTCGGAGCCAACCATTTAAAGCCGATTCACATTCAGGATGCAATATCTTTGCTTCTGTAATTCTTTTTTTTGTTATTATATGCATTGCAATTCATCACACAAGTTAAATACATTATATCTCAATTTGAGATTAACAGCAAATAGAAAATTCAGCCTGGTAGCCTGGTTAGCGCGCCAGCGATAACCGTGATTAATCACCAATCTCACCAATCTCACCAAAACACCCTGCAACAGAATCCCCACCCCAATTTTCAGGAAGCAATCCTAGTTTTATATAATCATGAATACTTGAATATGGCCACTCAGCTGCCGTTTTTACTAACTTATGTTTAACTGGATTATAATGGATATAAGCAGTATGTTGTTCCAGATCTTTATCATTCCTAATCCGATGTTCCCAAAATCGACGTTGCCAAAGGTTATATTCTTTGTGTGAATTACGAACAAGTGGAACTCCTAAATTTATTAGTCCTTTAGTAAAATAAGTTTTGCATTGTCTTAAGCGTGTCGAATAATCATGATCATCTATTGGAAGCTGCCATATTACATGAATATGCTCAGGTAGAACCACAATAGCTTTGGTAATAAAATTATTGTTTTTTCGTGCTAGTCTAAAGGAGTTACCTAATAATGATATGTATTTAGTAAGAAGATCAGAACGCCTATTTCTAAGTGCTAATGTAAAGAAATAAGTTCCGCCCGAAGTTATATCTCGTCGATAATTGACCATTTAAGTATGTTGGTTGGTGGCTTGCATTGGAAATTGTATCGTTATGAATAATTATTTCAAGTTTTTTATTTAAATATATATAGGTTATTATTTTGGCCTAATTTCCTGGTTATCGCTATCGCGCTAACCAGGATTCATCTAGCTTCCATCGGTAAGTCGATATCATTATAAATTTTGATTTTTCTGGTTATCGCTGGCGCGCTAACCAGGCTACTCTTGCTTGCTAATAAAAACTGGTTGCAAGTGACTAATCTATGTTAATTATTTTTAAGGTCATTTATTGATAATTATGTATATACACACTACACTTTAATAAAGTATCAATGAAATTAGGTTATTATCATGGCAACACCTGGTGAAGAAATTAATCAAGCTGCTGGTGGGATCCCAGAGGTAAATGTAGATGAGCTTCTTCGAGATGAAAAAATGGATATAAGATACAATTATTTAGTTAATCTAACTGAATACCTTAAAGATGAAAAATATTTAGTCGAAGCCTTTAATGTAACTGAGCTTATTGCTAAGAAAGGTAAAGAAGTAGGGCATAAGTTCACATCATTGCAAGAAGTAAACGAAGCGTTAGAAAGTATTAGAAATAAAACAGATGAATATTTTGTTCTTGACACAAGATTAAATTTGAATTCCATGGAACTTGGTGCTGAATTAAAAAAATTAGATGAAATTGATATTTTAAAGTATGAAGCAATTTATAGGTTAGCTGCTGGAAATGCTTATGAGCCAATATCTCGCATTTATTTCCCTCATATTCGTAAAGACGAACCCGATATGAGATATATTTCTGATATGAAAACTTTTCAAGATGATTTGCTTAAAGTCTCTTGTAATATAATTAGATCGACTATTTCCCCAGTTTTTTCAAGTGAAAAAGAAAGAATAAAAGCCGAATTTATAAAGCGCCTAACTCGATATCTTAATGATGGAAGTATTTTGCCTCAAGCTCTTCAATCAAGGAATACTATAAAGTTTAAAATAGGTGGCTCATCACCTTTATTTGAGACGCCAGAGCTTGCGATAAAAGCTTTAGACGAGATTACAAGAGGTATAGGGTTATGTGATATTAGAGACGAAAGTAGGATTAAAGGTATTTTGGTAAGTGGGATGAGAAAAGAAGAAATAGATGCTTTAAGCAAAGGTGATATTTTAAAATATGAAGCATTGATTTATGATAGTTTTTATGAGGCAGAGTTAGCATCCAGTATTCTTTATAAAGATAAATTATATCCAGTTGAAGATCCATATATTCAAGATCCATCTATTGAAATGGATAGAATAAAATATAAAGGAGATAAAGATGTTTTTCAGGATCAATTATATATTTGTGCTGGTGAAGTACTTAGAGAGTTTTTGGCAGAAAAAAAACTAGAAGAGGCCGTTAACCAAACAGGGGTAGACCCATTAAAGATTGCTGCTCAGCGTGTCCTTGCAACAATTAGACAAGCTAATGAAAGTGGTCATGTAGTTTCTAGTGATCTGCCAAAATTAACTGAGTTTATTGAAAAAACTACAGCAGCGGTTAATAAATCTATCGCTGAAAGACCTATCGTTGAAAGACAAGGTAATGAAGAAAATTTACTTCGAGAACAATTATATAGTTGTGCTGGTGAAAAACTTAGAGAGTTCTTGGCAGAAAAAAAACTAGAAGAGGCCATTAACCCACCAGGAGGAGACCCTTTAAAGATTGCTGCTCAGAGTGTCCATGATGCAGTTAGTAAAGCTCTTAAAAGTGATCATGTAGCCTTTAGTGATCTGCCAAAATTAACTAAGTTTATTGAAGGAAATACTGCAGTAGTTACTGATCCTACAAATTTGGCAAAAATAGAAGAGCATAGAAAAAATACCGAGGAAGTTATTGGTATGAATCGTACGTGGGCAAAAAGTATTGGTGGGGCTATGCTATGCGTCCTTGGGGCGGCGATATTCTGTGCTTCTATTCCTTTACGACTTGTTACGTTTGGAATGGAAAATCCGTTTAGTAGGACAGCGGAAAATTTAGGGCGTATGCTTATGAATTCCGGAGTGAGAATGTCTCATGGCGCTATTGCTGGTGCAGGAGAGGAGGTTACTTTGGAAGCGGCGCGGGCTACAAGAGAACATTTTAAAGCATCGATTCATCATGAGCCCCATGCTGTCTCTGAAATAAGTACTTTACCAAGCAATGGTGATTCTACTCTTCCAGTTTCTGAAGAAGATTCTCCTCCTCCTCAAGAAAATTCTCCTTTGGTTCCTAAATAATCTTTTTCCCAATTATCTTATCACTTCGATCTCATTGAGGTTGTGGCGATTATTTAGTCTATTCTTTAATATCTGAAAGCAGGTAAGGTAGCAGGTAGCCTGGTTAGCGCGCCAGCGATAACCGGGATTCATTTAGCTTTCATCGGTAAGTCGATATCATTATTATAAATTTTGATTTTCCTGGTTATCGCTTGCGCGCTAACCAGGCTGCTCTTGCTTCTTTAGTCCCTAAGTAAAAGGTAGTGTTTATTAAACACTACCATAAATGCTGGTACTTTTTTGCATTTATAACTTTTCTGTCTACCTAAATATGAAATTTATATTTTATTTTTTTCCTATTGGTCTATCACTTTCTTCTGGTTGAGCTTCTGGTGTTTCTTGTGAATTTTCTTTGATATGTGAAAGTTGCTGTTTAAATATTGAAAAGTTGTATTCTTCATTAACTATAGATTTATATTTGTTTTCAAAGTATGGAATTGGAATTATTTTTGATAATAATTGATAAAATACTTTACATAGATTTATGAAAGGATAACTAGCATTTTTAAATAAAATTGCTTCACACTTTTTGCTTGAACCATATTCTTTTACTTTATCTAAACGCTCTGCAACTGAAAGGGTGTCAGAGTTATCTATTAGTAAATGTTGTATTTTGGTTATTTCCTTTGTTTTTTCTCTTTTAATAGCTAATGAATAATCAGGATCATCATCAACACTTGCTTGCATTAAATGAAGATGTTCATATATTTTTATCATTTGGTCATATTGTTCTAAATTTTCATTAAATTTAATATAGTCATTAAGTCTACTTTGAAGAAATTTATCTGTTACTTCTTCTGGGGTGTTATTGGCCTCTATGAATTTTTCTAGCGCAGAGATTTTTTCTATTCTACATTTGTTTAATCTAGATTCTATCTCCATTGATGATAAATGCGGCTCTTCTTTTTTAATCATTTCTCTTTGATTTTGTAATAATAATCTTTCGTTAACTAACGATGTATCAATATATTTGCACAGCTCAGTAAATTCTTTATAGTTGGGCTTTTTGAAAATATCTTGTATAGCTTCTTCTACTTTAGCGCCGATTAATTCATTGATGTTTTCAATGGTTAAATCTTTAATAATTTCTGTTTTTTTAGAGATTAAATCTTCCATTATTTTTTGCAAAAGTACATTACCAAATAGTCCTAATTCTTGTTGCAGTTTTATTTTAATTGAGGTGTTTATATAATTAATATAAAGCTGGCTTTTGAATTCTTCATTAATAAGATAATGGCTAGTATTTGTTAGTGAAAGTGGGGCGGTTGGTTTAAGTTTTTCTACAACAATTTTTAAGCGTTGAGGTGCATCTACACTTCTTTCAGCTAATATTAATAGCATTTCATTAATAGGGGCTAATTTTATTGTTTTATCTAGAGGTAGGTCTTTTGTATCATCTTCAATGGTTTTTTTAAGTGATTCTAATACATCATAAATACTAATTAAGGCATCTTTATGTTCTAAGGATTTTAATTCATTTTTAGCATCAAGATTAAGTTTTGTAAGATCTTGAATGCTATATTCCTGAACATTGACTAATCTATCCTTTAAAGTCTCCAATAGTTCTATTTTTTCAATCCGACAAGGATTATCTTTAGCTTTATTATTTTCTTCCTCTAATAATTTATTAATTTGTATATAAGTTTGATTTAACTCAGAGTATGCTTTTTTTAAATCAACGTGATTTTTAAAAATTGATGGGGCAAATGCATCTATTCGAGAATTAATAGTTTTACTAATATCTTTATCAAAATCTACGTCACTAAGTATTTCATCTTTTTTTGCTAAAAATTCTGGGATTATTTTTTGTATGAATAAATCTTTATAAATGCCAAGTTCGGATGGAATTAAATTTTTAATATAATTATTAAAAATCAGTTCCTTAAAAGCTTGTTTATTATCATCTTTAATTTTTGGCAATATTTTTTTTATTTTAGCAGAAATTTCTTCTTCAATGTCATCTTTTAATGTAATGTCTTTAAGAATATCGGCTTTGTTTGCAAGTAAGTATTTCATCATTTCTTGCAAATAAATTTCGGTGTTTTCTTGTACAAAATCTACTGCTAGGAGACTTTCAATATTAGCATTAATATATTTGCTAAATAGATTTTCTTTAAAGTTTTCAATTTTTTGTTTTCCTATTATATGTTCTTGCGTTTCTAATAGATCTTTAAAATATTCAATACGCTCTTTGCATAATTGTTTTTTGATTTCTTTAGCATGACTAATAGCTGCAATTAATTCTTGCAATTTATTTTCATTTTTAAGGATGTTTTCAGCGGCTTTAGTAAAATCTTCAGGTGTTTGTAATTCTCGAAGAAAAAAGGATTTATATGAAGATTCTTCATGTCTCCACTCCACTTTACTAAGAATAGGTCGTAATTCTTCATAATATCTTAAAAATTTTACCTTATCTTCCTCTTTAGAAAAGTCAGAGTTTAAATATAAATCCATTATTTTATCAAAATTAGAGGAATGATTATGAATTTTTAGTCTTTCTTTAAAGAGAGTATCAATAGCATCTGATAATGATGAAGGATCATTGCATTTTAAAATGTAATCCTTAGTAAAAAGTGAATTAATTTTTACTAAATAGGGTTGAATGTTTTGATATGCTTCATTAGCTATTCTTAATTCATCTATTGTGGGATTGTCTATTCTCCCATTTATATTCATAGCTGATTGTTTCAAAACTACATAGGGCTGATACAATGGAGTGGTATGTTCACAACCAAATATACTTATTTCAGTATCAGTGGCTGAAGAATCAGTTTTTGTGCTTTCTAGGCGCTCAAGTTCTCTTGTTAGTCGCTTTTGTGTGCTGGTCGCATCAATTAATAGTTCCAATCCAGTTTGATCTTTTTCAAAAGGTAAATTAGCTATTAGAGAACTATAAAACTTATTAAATCTTTCACTTACGATATTTGAATAGGTACCGGGTTTAAGTCCTAAATTAAATTCTATTTTATCAGCGGCTTCTAACAATAACGTGGAAAATTCAGATTGAATTTCTTTTAAATGGCCAAAAGTTAACTGTAGTCCTAATTTAGCTATTTCTGAGATTTGAATTTGAACTTTTGCTTGTGCTGTTAAGATTTTTTGAATAGTGTCAGGGCTTGGTATTTTATCAAAATAGTAAGTTAAGCTATTTAAACCATCAACAAATTCTTTAATTTTTTTTGCAGTCTCTTCAGGATTTGGTTCTGGAGCAAATTGAAGTTTATTTAATTGTATTGGAACTTGATATAAGCTTTCAGCTATTAGCTCTAAATATGATTTATTACCTTCACTAAATGGTTGAGTTGTTGTTGGAGTAGCGTTTGAAGTCAAACTTGAGGGTGTTAAAGATGGGCTATCATCTTGTTGTTTAGGTGCAATTGACATTGCTCTTTTTACAAGTTCTTGTTGTTGTTGCCAAGCTATGATTATGTCAGGTTTTTCTTCTATGCGATCTTTATCTTGTTTTATATAATCGCCCATAATTGGTATATATTTTAATGGTTCTAATAAATCAAGACCTTCTTGAACCATTTTTTTTAATGAGGGATTTTCTGCTGCTTTTTGAAGGTAATATTTGCTAGGGAGAATATTATTTATAATAATATCAGCAGCTTTACCGACAAGTATGCCCTGAAAAATTATATTACTTGGATCACCGAAATTATATAAATCCTCGAGTTTTTTTAAACCACTTTTCAAATTATATATAGAGTTTATTAAATTTTTATACATTGCCACTTCAGGTGTATCTTTGTGTAACTCTAAAAATGGTAATTCTGATGTCTCAATTGTTTCTAGATCAGCAGATAGTTCCTTCCAGATTGTAGGAGAAAGATTATCTTTTAGATATTTTTGAAATTTATTATTGAAAAATTCATCAAGTGATTCAGACAGTTTTAGTTCGTTAAAAATGCCAAAAAGCGTTTTTTTCCCGAGTGATACTCCTTTAGGTTCTAATGTAGATTGCTTATCCTCCTGTTGCCGTTTGGTATGTTCTTTAGAAATATAATAATCTTTATTTTGTTCTAACTGGCTAATTGTATCATTTAAATTTTTATTAATTTTTTTCAGATATCTATGAAGTTCTAGGGCATTTACTGATCCTGAATCGGAGTTAAGACTATTTATTAATTCAGTATTGATAAGGTTAAATTTTGGCATAGCAACTAATTGTGTTTGGAATTTTTTATAAGCAATACGTAATTTTTCTTTATGAGCTTCATCTAAAGAAGCAATTTCAGGATTTTCAGGTGTAAATTCATCAAGATAACTTAAAAATTCCATAACACCATTTTTGGCTTGTTCTAATTGGGTAATTTGGCAGGCTACGGCTATTCCTAAATTATGGTAATCATCGGCAGATTTTTGTTCTTCTTGGCTTAAGGCAAGTGGCTTAAATGGTATTACTGATATAGTTAATATAGTTTTAAATGGTTTTGCTTGTTCAGGTAATCCTGGTTCTTCTCTTTTTATATGAAGTATTTTAGGCGTTTCTTCTGCATGAATCATTGTTTCTCTAATAAGTTGCTCTTGAAAATGAGCTTCTGCAACTTTATGATTAATATTTTCCAAAACTGATTTTTCACAGATACAAACGGTGTTAAAGTGGTCTTTACCCCATAATTGTTTATATTCAGAATCCCATAATCTCGAAACTATGTTGCTACCAGTGGGTTTTGTCAGGGCATCAACAATTAATTTATCAATTTCAGGATGAATCTCTGCAAAATAAGCCTGGAATTTTTTATAATCAGCGATTAAAGCATCTTTATCAGTTTGACTTAAATTCGCTAGGCTCCATTTATAAATTGGTGCGTAAATATAACTATTATACTCGGCAACCTTTTTAAAAAAACTTTTTGCAGCTGTATGCGCTGTATTATCAACTGCTTTAAATTTGGCTTCATTTAAGCGACTTAATTGATGCGCCATTCTTTTTTCAACAAATTCATCATCCATCAATATGTTTAAATTTGGGGTGGGTGTTAATGGTTCTCCAGGATCTTTTATTAGAGTTTTACTACCTACCACCCAACTAGCGACCCGTCCTAGGCTTGAATCCAATCCAGCTGCTAATGTATCAAGAACTCCAGCCGCATATGCAATACTATCTACTTGGTTAGCTAATTGAGTATAGTATGCATCGATTTGAGCAAGAGCAGGATCTGTTAATAAACCAGGCTTTAGGCCCATCCTTTCTTCAAACATTTCAAGTTCTGAAATTAATTGAGGAAGTATATTGTGTTTAACATCTTCAAGTTTTGCTACCGCATCTAAGTAAGCTTGTTTAGTAAGAGGTGCTCCTGTATTTACCAAATCTGTACTAAGAGAAATTAGTTTAGTAAATACATTAAGACAGGGGAGAATTCCTCCTGCGGTACTAATTTTTTCAAAATCTTTCTTTAATAATGCTGCATTTGCTAATACTGCAGCTTGATATTTTTTAGTAGAGGTTATCGAACGTGTTGCAATACCTGATGAGCCTTTAGATATTAATTTTTGTAATTCTTCAAAATAATGTGGTATTTGATAAATTAGATGACTTAAGTTGTCTAAACTTTGATCTTCTGTTAATGTTTGAGTAGGGAGCATTTTTACCGCTATTCCTAAGTTTTCCCCTAAGGTTTCATCAGGTCGTTTAGGTGTAAAGTACTCTAATGCTTGAGCTCCTATCTTGATTTTTGGTAATAATTTTTGAATATATGGTCCCACAATAGATTGAATATCAGCGCTACTTTCATTGATTAATTTTAAGATAGTGTAAATTTTATTTATTTCCTCAAAAATAACCCTAATTACGTCACTTATAATTAAAATAGAGTGTCTATCTTGACTAATATTAATAGATTCAACAGTTCTAAATGCCGCTTCTGTATTTTCCAAAGCATTAAGTATTTTTTTAAGCGCTACTACTTGAGTTGGATCTGTCGGTTCAATTTTAAACGGTATAGTTGAATCTTTTCGATTAAAATAGCTAATTAATTCTTTTGAAAAATATTTTTTATTAGTAATATATTTTAATAGACTATCTTTTGTTGCCTTACTGGCATCGGCGATTTTTATATCTTCTTTAAATAATATTATGATCCCTTCCAAGACTCTTCTCATACCAAAACAGCCTTATAATAATCAATATATATTATTAATATAGTACGTTTATTCAGATATTGCCTGGTTTTTGTATTAAATTTTAAGCATTTTTTATGATTTTAATACATTTGATGTATTGAGTTGTAATATATGAGCATATATCCTAAAAAGCGTTCATGGTGTTAATTAATAAAGGATTATTTTTTTAGATTATTATCATGAAATAAGGTTTCATTATTTAAACTAGATTTAGGATGCATAATCGATAATTTATATT
>Ga0247839_1006236_pt1 | contig 13870 bp, 10 predicted proteins | sample LaCruzMarch2015__6_FD_192405 | JGI IMG/M metagenome (GOLD analysis project Ga0247839, IMG submission 192405) | Freshwater microbial communities from meromictic Lake La Cruz, Castile-La Mancha, Spain - LaCruzMarch2015_16m | ecosystem: Environmental > Aquatic > Freshwater > Lake | place: Spain...
GAGTTCCACATGCTGCAGGAGTCCGGCCCCATCGCCAGCAGCTTCCACTACCACTATGCGCGGCTGGTGGAGATCATCTATGCACTCGAGATGATGGAGCGCCTGCTCAAGGACCCCGAGATCCTGGACCACCGGGTCCGCGCCCGCGCCCGCAGCAACCGCGACGAGGGCATCGGCGTCTCCGAGGCGCCGCGCGGCACCCTGATGCACCACTACAAGATCGACGACGACGGGCTCATCACCTGGGTCAACCTCATCATCGCCACCGGGCACAACAACCTGGCCATGAACGCCGCGATCCGCCAGGTCGCCGACGCCTATGTCGACGGCAACAACCTGCAGGAAGGCATGTTGAACCGCGTCGAGGCCGTGATCCGCTGCTACGACCCCTGCCTCTCCTGCGCCTCCCACGCCTTCGGGGAGATGCCGCTCGTGATCGAACTCAAGGACACCGCCGGCCAGGTGGTCGATCGGCTGAGCCGCGGGTAGGGCGCCCCAGGTGCAACGCCGTAGGGTGCGCCGTGCGCACCCAGTGCAGGTCGCGCAGCGACGCTGTGGGAGCGGCTTCAGCCGCGACGACGCCTCCCTGAGAAGCCGCCGTCGACTGGGCAAAGAGACAGGAGGTCGAGGCTTTAGCCGGTCGACATCGCATCGCCGCGGTCCGGTCCGGCTAAAGCCTCGACCTCCGGTGCGAAACGCTTGGACGACGGCCGCACGAAAGCCTGCTTCGCAGTCACCAATAACACCCATCAACCACCGCAGCGCCTCCGGCACCGCGGCCGTTGACCCACGCTTCCCACAGAAATCGACATGACCAACCCCAAGACCCTGATCATCGGCTACGGCAGCCCCATCCGCGGCGACGACGCCATCGGCCCTCTGGCCGCCGACGCCCTGGAGGCCAGCCCCCTGCCCGAAGGCGTCACCGTCATCTCCCGCCACATCCTCACCGCCGAACTGACCGAAGACATCGCCGCCGCCGACCGTGTCATCTTCCTCGACGCCACCGTCGAAGGCGAACCCGGCGAGGTCCAGGTCCGCCGCCTGGCCGCCGACGCCACCGCACTATCGAGCATGGCCCACTTCCTGGACCCCCGGGAACTCCTCGCCTGGGCCCAGACCCTCTACCAGCGCGAACCCGCCGCCTACCTGGTCTCCGCCGCCGGCCTCACCTTCGACTATGCCAACTATGCCCTGAGCCCCACCGCCTCGGCCGCCCTGCAACCCATGCTCGAGCGGGTCCGCGCCCTCATCGCCGAACCGCTGGCCCCGTAGGGTCCGCTGCGCGGACCGCCGATCTCGGCACCAGCATTACAGACCTGAGCGACTTCAGAGGCCCCACGGATCCCCGCGACCACAGACGTACACCAAGGGCAGGGGCATCGAACTGGTGCTGCTACCGTCTTTGAACGAGGCACGAGGCTTGATAAAAGGGGCTGATCCAACAGGTTACCGGGATCGCGAGGATCGCTATTGATGGCGCTACTGGTCGACACTTGCGGCCGGGCGTGGGCGCACCGGCGCGTCCGCGACCCCTCATACCGGCGTTGTCAGGTGATTCCACAGCAGCGCACGGCTACGCCAGTGGTTCTCGATCTGCTGGGTGAAATCAGGGCGGACCAGTTTGGCACGCTGGTGGAGCCAACGTTCATCCTCTACCCTGACCACGACGCCTTCCAGGGGGCCGTCGCGGTAGCGGCTGTGCCGGTGGTATAGCAGGCCCGTCAAAGCGGATAGATCGATGCGGTCGCGCAACAGCGCGGGCACCGTTGGCAGCCCCAGATCGCACGCCCAGGCGTCGCGGCGGCGGGTGCTCCAAAACCGGGCTGCGTGCCGGTCGTAGACATCGAACGCCAGCCACCAGTCGGGCAGCGCCGTGTAGTCGAGCGAATGCCGTGCCGCGCACCACTCGCCAAAGGCAATTAGATGGGTATCCAGGGAGTCGAACAGGGCGTTCTCGTTGGCGCTCAGCCAGCGCTCCAGGCGCGCGAATTGCCCGGCGAAGGGCGGGCGCAGATAGTGACCCCGGTTCTGTGCCCGTACGGACCCATCGGCCCCAACCGAAAAACCCAGGTTGGCGCCATCGAGTTTTTCTTCGACCACGACCTCGACAGCCAGCAGCGCGCTCGCGGCGGCCGGCGACAGGACCTTGTCATCGCGCGGCTCGCCCTTGCCCAGCCAGGCCAGGTGCGGGGTGTGGGGGAAGCGGAAGAAGTCGGTCATTGCTTCGGTCCGAGAGCTTGTTCTGATATTCGCCGCACAGATGCCAATCCCAATCCAGCACGGCATGACGCGAACTGTCGGCCTCGAAGTCGACAACCCAGGAGAGGACCTGCCGACGCAGTGTCGACTCTTGTACCGGGGTGGCCTCCGGCCGAAAGGGCGAGCCGTCGTCGGCCGCGCTCGCCACGATCAGAACATTGGTGTCGATAACCTGGGCCTCAGCCATTGGTCGGCTCGTTCATACGTGCAGCGCGGGCCTGGGCCTGAGCGCGCGCTTCGCCGACGCTGTCGCCAAAGAAATACGGGGGCCAATTGTTCACGGCTCCGAACTCGTCGACCTCCAGGGGGCGCAGAGAGGCATGTCGACCTTCCCGTTCGACAAAGTACATGGCGCATTGCTCCGGACTCGTCCGCCTCTGCGCAATGAGTGTCTGCATCCGGCGGAACAAATGCTCCGAGTGCGTCTCGACGATGAACTGAATATTACGATAGCGATTGCGGCTGACTTGGACGAACAGCTCGGCCAGCACTGCCTGCGCCAGCGGGTGCAAATGGATCTCCGGCTCCTCCAGTACGATGGTGCTGCCCGGGGGCGCGAAATACGCCAAGGTCAACACCGGAAGCACCTGCGACACGCCGATGCCCACATCAACGAGATTCGCCGATACGCCATCGCGGTGAATCACCAATTCATAACGCGAGGAGCGGCCGACCTGACGCAGTTCCAGCTTATCGGCGATCTGCATCCTCTTCAGCCACCATGAGACATGCGGCAGCACCCCGGATGCGCTTCCGTTGCCCGGCTGCCGTCGCTGCCGATGTCACCGGGGCTCGACTTGTTCCACAAATAGTCGCGCTCCGGTCGGCGCCGTAACGGGCCCAGGTAGCGTATCCCTTCAAGCTCGCGGCGGATGGCGAGGCTGAGGTCCTGCGCCAGGCGGGCGTCCTCACCGAGCAGCGCCAGCGACTCGGGCGAGAGCGCAATCGATCGCTCGGGCGCGCAATCGCGACCCTTGCCGCGCGGCTGGGATTCGTCATCGACGAACAGCGAAAAGGCACCCTTTTCCCGGCGTACCACGCGCAGACGGCGTTCGCCGGTACCTATCTCCAACTCTTGGACCACCGCTGCACCCTTTGACGTTTGCCCGTAGCTACAAGCAAAATAGCCTTCGTGTACGCGCTCGGTTGCAGGCCGCCGGAACCCGAAGGCGATTTTGAACCGTCGCACCCCCCTGGCCGCGGTACAGAGCACGCTGTCGAAATCGCCGAAGTTGAATAGGTCGCTCGCCTCGTCGCCTCCAAGATTCAGATGGATGGAGCGGTCGGGCGACTGTACCGTCTGTTTCAGCAGCAGCATGCTCTGGATCAGGGACGATTTCCCCGACGAGTTGGTTCCCAGCAACATCGTTACCGGGCGCAGCGCGATCGGACCTGTGTCCAGCCAAGTCTTGAAGTTCTTCAGGTGTAGCTCAGTCAGCACGGCAATCTCGCGTGTCTCGTCCAGGATCGGTGCAGAGTATCCCACGCCTCCACCACAAGCCGCCTGACAGTGGGTTGGTCGTGAAGCACGAGTGAGCGGCATCAATACCCGTGCGCGGAGACTGGTTTACCGACTCCTCAGACGCAACGGTCTTGCAAGCGCTCGCGGGCGCCTCGTCGCGCGGCGCACGCGGTCGTCAGGCCGCCGCTAGGCCGGACTGGACAGGCCGCCGGCCACCGGCCGCCCCTCCAGCACCACGATACTGCGCGAGCGCAGCAGCAGCGGCCCCGGCATCACCGGCTGCTGGTCCTGCGGCTTGGTCAGGTCGAGCAGCGGCGCCCCGCCGGTGTCCAGGGCGCGATGCCAGACCTGGCCGGTGAGCGGCGGCAGGTCGAAGTGCTGCGCCGTGACCGCCATGTTCATGGCGATATACAGGGGCTCCTCCGCCGGTGTCACGGGCGCGAGCGTGAGGGCCAGGACCTGGGCCCCCGGGTCCTTCCAGGGTGGGTCACCGACCTTGATCCCGTGCCAGGTCACGTCCGGCTGGTCGGCCCCTTGGCGGGGCTGCCCGGCCAGGAAGCGCCGCCGCCGCAGCGACGGGTGACGCTTGCGCAGTGCGATGAGCCCGCGCACGAAGCGCAGCATGTCGCGGTTGGTCTCCACCAGCGACCAATCGAACCAGCCGAGCGGGTTGTCCTGACACCAGGCGTTGTTGTTGCCCGCCTGGCCGCGCAGGACCTCGTCGCCGGCCAAGAGCATCGGGATCCCCTGGCTCAGGAACAGGAGCGCCAGCAGGTTCTTGGCCTGGCGGCGGCGCAGCGACAGGATCTCGGCGTTTGCGCTCTCGCCCTCCACCCCGCAGTTCCAGCTCAGGTTGTCGTCGGTCCCGTCGCGGTTGCCCTCCCGGTTGGCCAGGTTGTGCTTACCGTTGTAGGAGACCAGGTCCCAGAGGGTGAAGCCGTCGTGACAGGTGACGAAGTTGATGCTGTTGATGGGCTGGCGCAGATTCGCCCCATAGAGGTCGCTGCTGCCGGCGAGCCGTGTGGCCACCTCCGGGATCAGCCCCCGGTCGCCGCGCACGAAGCGCCGGATGCTGTCGCGGTAGCGCCCGTTCCACTCCATCCAGCGGTAGCCGGGGAAGGAGCCGACCTGATAGAGACCGGCCGCGTCCCAGGCCTCGGCGATGATCTTGGCGGCGGCCAGGGTGTCCGAGAGTTCGATCCCCCAGAGCACCGGCGGGTGCTCCATGGGCCGCCCGCTGCCGTCGCGCGCCATCGCGCTCGCCAGATCGAAGCGGAAGCCGTCCACGTGCATTTCGCGCACCCAGTACTCCAGGCAGTCCAGGATATAGCGGGCGACGAAGGGGTGATTGGCGTTGACGGTGTTGCCGCAGCCGGTGAAGTCGAGATAAATCGACTTGTCGAGCTGATCCAGGCAGTAGAAGGTCTCGTTACCGAATCCCTTGAAGGACAGGGTCGGACCGCGGCCGTTGCCCTCGCAGGTGTGGTTGAACACCACGTCCAGGATGACGCCGATGCCGGCCTTGTGCAGGGCGCGCACCATGTCCCGGAACTCCCGGCGGTGGCTGCCCAGTTCCGGTGTCACACAGTAGCCCGGGTGGGGCGAGAAGAAGCCGAAGCTGCTGTAGCCCCAGAAATTCTTGAGACCCGCCTCCGCCACCCCCGCGGGCACGTCCTGCTCGTCGAAGGCCATCAGCGGCATCAACTCCACGTGGGTGATGCCCAGGTCCTTGAGATAGGCAACCTTCTCGCCCAGCCCGGCGAAGGTCCCGGGGTGCCGTACACCGGACGACGGGTGCCGGGTGAAGCCGCCCACGTGTAGTTCGTAGACGATCATCTGCTCCGAGGGCACTCGCAGCGTCGTGTCCCCGCACCAGTCATATTCGTCCGCGAGCACCACGGCCCTAGGCGAATCATGGGGTTGGACGCCTTCGGCACAGCGGCGCGAGCGGTCCCAGGCGCAGGTGTTGACCGCCCGTGCCCAGGGGTCCAGCAGTTCAATGTTGGGATCGAAACGCCAGCCGTGACCGCGGGGGTCGTTGGGGCCGTCCATGCGCCAGGTGTAGTGGGTGCCGGGCGGCAGGTCCACCACCAGCAGGTGCCAGGAGAAGAAGCTGTGGTTGATCTCCGGGTCCAGGCGGATCACCTGGAAGGGTTGCGGGCTGTCCGCCGCGGCGTACAGCAGCAACTCGGCCCCGACCGCGTGGCGGCTGTAGACCGAGAAATTGACCCCGTTGTCCTCGAGCGTCGCACCCGGCGGGTAGCGACGCCCGGGAAGGGTTCGATAGGGACCGTGAAACTCTTGCATGATCCTGACCTGATTCTTTTGGACCGCGGCGGACGCGGGAAGGCAAGGACGCGCAGTTCTCAGGGGGCGCGCGCAACGTGACGCGGACGCAGACCCTTTCCGGGCGCGGCGCGGCGGTTCGCGGCAGACCCGCCGCAAGTACGTCCAAGCAATTCTATTTATTTAGAAACTTCGCTCGGATTGCCGTAGGGGCAAGAGCGGATGGTCAAGGATAACACGCAAGCACTCCTGGGCGGTACGAAAAGCTGCCGAATCCTCCAGATCCACTGACGACAGGTCCGCGGCCCACGCAGGACCCGTTTTCGAGAAAATAGCTGTTTTTATTAGCCTTTCCCTTACTGCGGGCGCAAACTCTCCATACATTTTGAGGTTCCAGGCTAACGCGGACCGGGTTGCGGCGGTTGCGGTTCTTTGCCGCCGACCTTCTTGCCGCTCTCAAGGGCGCGGGCCGCCCGGGCGGCGACCTTGCCAGGCCGAACTGACCCCTTATCCCACCTTATTCCAGCGCCTGGCCCCTTAGTCCGCGAATTGAGTATACTGCCCCCGGAACTCCCGGGAATTAAGTAAACTGTCCCCGCAACTCTGTCCCCGGAACTCGGCAACCGCTGACGAGCAAAACGAATGACCACCGACGCCAACTCCGGTTGCCCGGCCGAGCCGCTGGCTCTGATCAAGACCTTGCAACAGGCCCGCGACCCCTTGTACGCCCTGCTCGACGCCGCCCGGGACGACGCCGTGCTGGTGCTGTTGCGGGAGGCCGGCACCGCGCCGGTACCGCTGCTACGCGACACCAAGGCCGCAGAACTGGAGGACTATGGCGCACAACTGGTCGCGCTTCGCGACCGGCCGGGGCTGATCGAGCGCCTCGTCCATCGCGGCTGGGGTCGAAGCTGGGGCATCTATCTCACCAGTCGCACGCCGGAGCCGGAGTTGGCAGCCCATCTGCGCGGCAACTGCTGGACCGACTCCCCGGACGGCCGACGGCTGTACTTCCGCTGGTACGACCCGCGCGTGCTGCGCACCGCCCTGCCGGCAATGTCCGCCGATGGGCGCGACGCCTTCCTCGGCCCGGTCACGGGCCTGTTGCTGGAGGCCGCCGACCCGGCCGAGATGGACTGCTGGACGCGCTCGCGGGCCGAGATTGCGCACAGCCACATGCGCGTGGTTATCCCCGACCGTCCGTCAAGGACATGGTACGAGGCACCGCGTCCGAGCCCGGGCGACATGACGGCATAGGCCGCCGTGGCGAGCGGCCTTGGACTGCTTGCCGACCCACAGCCCCACGGTCGATACCGCGCTCGCCGCCTGCTCGCCGATTGCAAAAAACCGGTGACGCGAAAAACGGGCTCCAACACCGTTTGCTATTTCTCGGTGTCAATCTCGACGCGGAATCGGAACTTCTTTTCCAGGTAGTCATGAACAGCCCAGGGGAAATTCTCATCCCCATGCCTGATCATCTTATGCCCGTAAGCTTGTACTTCTTCGCCATCAATGATCTTGGTCTTGGTCATTGCCAATGGTAGCTCGGCGAGACTGCGAACGGCTTGCCAAGCCTCGGAAAATCGCTTCGCTGCAGATGGGTCGGCGCCGGGCTCCAGTCTCGTCGCTGCACCGTTCTCGAAATAAATCCGACCGGCAAAAACGGGACCGGATGCATCTTGATCATACACCATTAGCATTGTCATTGGCTCAGAAGACCTGTTGGCGTCGAATGGACCCGGGCAGCCGGACTGGAAGACAGCGAGGGCGGCGACAAGCGCGGATGTGAGCTGCGAGGATAACCTCATGGAACGGCCCCGGAAGCCGCACCGCCGGTCCCACGGGAATGCAATTCCACAGGTTGACTGCGATATATGTTATAGTCTTCGGTCACGTAGTAGTCGAAATTCAGAGGGAAAGCCTTGGCTTGATCATAGAGCGGGAAATAGGGGACGTACTACGGAATCGTTCTGGAGCGGGTCTTGCTCGCCGTGGATCTGCGCTTGGCCGTCAAGGTGCAAGCGGCGGGTTAGCCCCGGATGACGCACAGGCCCGTAGGATTCGGCGACGAAGGAACCGGATCTTCTGAGCGGCAGGCTATCAGTGCGGTTCGCTCCAACTCGCCGTACCCTGCGCGGCCTCCCCGGAACACCCCGCGAATTAAGTATACTGTCCCCGGAATTCCCGACGCGAATTAAGTATACTGTCCCCGGAATTCCCGAATTAAGTATACTGTCCCCGGAATTCCGTATACTGTCCCCGGAATTCCGAATTCCCCGGTCCCCGGAATTCCCCGAATTAAATATACTGTCCCCGGAATTCCCGTCCCCGGAATTCCACTATCTGCCTGAGCGCTTGCTGGAATGCTGGAGGCGCTGAGCAAACCGAGGATTGCACCCAGGATGTTAGCCCGGTGCCTGATCCACGCCGTCATTTGGGTAAAGTAGGAAGCAAAGTGTCAGTCATGCGTAACACGACGATTCAACAGTTCGATCAGCAGCTGTCGATCAAGGTCGAAATAGGAAACATCTCCAAATTGATCCTTCCCAAACTCCGCGCGGGTCAAATCCTGCTGTAGAGCATTTCGATGAACTACAGATCTTGAGTAGGTTTCTAGGTAGTAATCTCTCCGGACTTCATCGTACCGGAAGCGAAATTCTTCAAAGACGTAATTCCAGCCGGAACATAGTTGTTGCTTTATCGTCAACCATCGGCCTTCACACGAAACCTGTGGTAAACCCCCCACCATGCAGCGCCCGGATTTCGGCTCGATGAACGAAGCGGTGCGCTCAACTTCGTAACTGGACAGGCAGTACTGCAAGCCAAAACCGCTGTCCTTAACCTCTTGATCGAGATGAGAGTCGCCTGCAAAAGAGTGACCGAAAAGGAGGCTGGTCAACATAAGGGTCGACATCGACTTACGGATCATCACTCTTCTCTAGATCATTTACTCAGTTGGCTTCCTCTGAGCCATCTACTTCCGTAACTCCGAACGCCTCTCGAGCAACACCAAAATGCTCTCTTCGGTCGGCATAGCTATCTGTTCCACTATTGATGACTCTCGTAACGGCATCTACATCGTTACTCCCGACACCTTGATCTGCGAACGCGTTGAGGTCGTTCTCCGTCCAGTACGCCATTGCTGAGACCATCGCACCCTCTGCGGTCAACATAGCATCAGGTTCGTTGAGAATATCGATTCCACTATCAGGTGAACGCTCTTGAATCTCATCATTAGCCGTTTGGTAGTTGTCCCTGCCAGTTAACTGAATATAGCCTCGCCCACGGTACGCCCACCCGTCCCCTGTTTCTGCACCTCCGTTTCCGTTTCGGTTGGCGTATGCGTGGTTGGCGATCGCTTCCTGGTCAGCCGTAAAAGCATTCTGATCGCTGCGCCCGTGCACATCAGCAAGGTTGTTAGTGCTATAAGCCGAGAACGTATTACGCAGGGCGTCCGCGCTATAATTCAAGTTCTCCGCTTGCGGTTCCCCAGTCGGCCCCACTTCCTCTCTCACCTGTGCAAAGAAATGTGCTCGACGCTCTGGTGTATTGAGGCCATATTCCTCGTAATGTTCGTTGAATGCATCACGCATTTCCTCGAGCGCATCCTGGGACGCATCAGGGAAGATTGATTGCAACTGCTCGACGGTAATGTTATTTTCATTCTCCTCCGCACCCGTGTCGTCTTGCGGCTCCTGATCCATTCCTAAAGCGCCCTTTATGATGCGCACGAACTGTTCACCTATATTTAAGAGCGAACAGGACAAGCAGAAGCTCTCGTCGTTAAGTAGCTGATTGGTTACGAGGCCAGCGGTTACGCCTGCGGCAGCACCGATCGCAAGAGCGACCGGCACGCTCACCGGAGCAAGGACGATAAGTGCTGCCGCGACAGCGACACCGACAACGACACCGACGGCGATCGAGGCCGCTGCGTTCGCAATGCCGCCAAGGCTCCATAGCCCGGAAGGGTCGCTCCGATTGATCGGATCGTTGCCGGCATAGGCATATAGGTCAACGCCGCCGGAGAGGCCAACTGGATCAGGGCTGAGGTACCGCCCCAACGCCGGATCGTAGTAACGAAACCGGTTGTAGTGCAGCCCGGTCTCCGGGTCGTTGTATTGGCCGGGCAGGCGCCAGGGCTGGCGGATCTGCTCGTTGCGCATGATCGCCTGGCCCCAGGGGGCGGCGTCGGCGGCCCAGACGATGCGGCCTTGGCCGTCGCTGATGCGCCGGGGGCTGCCGAGGTGGTCGTTGTGGCTGTAGTAGACCTGGCCGTCGATGCGCATGGCGAACAGGGCCTGGCCGCCGGGGTGCCAGAGATAATCGCGGTGCCGGTTGCCGTCCGGGCCTTGCGCCAGTTCGGCGATGAGCTGCTCGCCGGCCCAGAGGAAGTGGGTGGTGGTGGTGCGGCCGTCGGGGTCGGTGACCTGCTTGTAGCTGCGCCGCGCGAAGGCGTCGTAGCCGAAGGTGATGGTCTGGTGGCGGGGGGTACGGACCTCGATCAGGAGGCCGCGGTCGCTCCAGCGGTAGGTCCAGGTGCCGTCTGGGCCGCGACGCTCGCAGAGGCGTCCGCGCGCATCGTAGCCGTAGCGGTGTGGGCCGTTGGTCAAGACCTTGCCGGCGCCGTCGTAGTCGGCCCGGCAGCCGGCAGACTGGACGCGGTGGCCGGCGGCATCGAAGCGGTTCATCTCGCCGCGACGGTGCGGGTCGGTGCTCGCGCCCTCGATGGTGGCGGCGAGCCAGCCGCGGGGGTCGTAGTCGTGGTGGCGCGGCGGGCGGCCGGCTTCTTCGACGGTGGTCAGCCGGTCTTCGTCGTCGTAGCCGTAGCGCGCCTCATGGACCGGGCGGCCGACGACGGTGATCAACAGGCCGGCGAGCTTGCCGGCGGCGTTGCGGGTCTCGCGACAGGTCAGGCCGCTCGGCAGGCGGGTCTCGGTCTGGCGCTGGTCGGGGCTGTGGCGGATCGAGGTCTCGGCGCCGGTCCAGTCGGTGATGCCGACGAGGTCCAGGTCGGGGTCGCGGGCAAAACCGACGCTGCCCGTGGGGCCGTCGATCGCGATCAGGCTGCCGTTGGCGTCGTAGCGGTAGGTGATGGTCGCAGTGCCGTTGGTCTCGCTCTGCAGGCGGCCGTTGGCGCCGTAGCGGAAGCTGATCGGCCGGCCGTCAACGGCGGCGGTGATGATCCGTCCGTCGGGGTCGTGCGTGTATTCGACGGTCTCGCCGTCGCGGTAGGTGATGCGGCTGATGCGCCCGTCGCGGTAGTCGATCCGGGCATAGGGGCCGTCGGCATCGCCGATGGCCGCGAGCTGGGCCTGGCTCGCGTTGTCCGGTGTCGGGCGCCAGTGGTAGGTCTCGCGGCGGCCGTCGGGGTAGGTGACGGCCTTGGGACGGTTCCATTGACCATAGGCGAAGCGGGTGACCGCGGCGTTGGCGTCGGTGACGGCGACGAGCCGGCCTTGGGCGTCGTGCGCGAAGCGCTGACTGCCGCCGGCGCGGTCGGTATAGCTGCCTAAGTGCGCATAGTCCGGGTAGCTCAGGGTCTCTTGGGTGCCGTCGGGCCAGCGCAGGTTGGTGAGGTTGTCGGCGCCGTCGTAGTCGAGTTGCCAGGCGGGGCCGGGGGCGTCGCTGGAGCGGCGGTCGATGGCGATGGGCCGGCCGCGCTCGTCCCAGCTCAAACCGAGTCGGGTGCCGGCGGGGTCGGTGAGACCGAGCAGGCGGCCTTGGGGGTCGCTCTCCAGCGTCCAACAACGTCCGAGGGGGCTCTTGACGCGGCCGATGAAGCCCTGCGCGTCGGGCGAATACAGGGTTTGATGACCGAGGGGGTCGGTGACGCGGACGGTACCGGCGGCCGGGTCGGCGACCACCCGGCAGATGCCGTCGTCAAGCCGCTCGGCGAGACCGAGGGCGATGCGCTCGCGGCGCAACGCGGCGAAGACGGCGGCGCCGAGGGGACGCGGGGTGATGGAGGCGCTACTCTGTTCCATGGTCCGTCCCTCAGCCCTGCGGGCAGTCCACGAAGGGTGCGCCCTTGGCCGAGGCCGCCTTGAGCGCCCCCGCACCGGCGGCGGAACCGATGATAACGGTAAAACAGCCGACGGTGATGACCCCGCCGTGAGCGGTCTTGTCGCCCATGCGCGCAGCGGGCTGGCCGCAGATAATGACCGTGGACTCACCCTGGGCAATGGTGTCCGGCGGGCCGACGCAGGCGGCGGTGTCGCCCATGCGTGCCGCAGGCTGGCCGCAGATGATGACGGTGGGGGCGCCCGTGATGATCGGCCCCCCCACGTGGGGCTTGGGACCGGGGTCGACCATTGGGCAGACGTGCATGTCGCCGAGGCGGGCGGCTGGGGGCATAGCGGTGCTCCTTGTGCGGGTCCTGTCAGCTTGCGTCACTGCGGTCCGTAAGCCGATCTGTTATGCAGCGAATACTAGCCCATCCCGAACGTCGGGACATCCGGATCAGCAGTTTATAGTGACCGGTGGTCAGTGTTCGGTGGCCAGGGCGGCACAATCGACTGATCGCTCTGGGCTTCTTGGTCGCGAAAAACCGAAAATCGACGTGCGATGAGTATAAAATTCAATACCACGATGTTGTAAATGCATTTTCAGAGCGTACTGGAGCGTCCGATGCTGTCTTGCGATGCGGCCAAGTTGCCGCCCCTGACGATGGACGCACGGGTCAAGGGTATCCGCGATACCTTCCGCGGTCTACTCCAGACAGTCCGAGATGCGGTTGGGGCATCCGGTCCCGGGGTCTTGGTCAGCCGGGCCGGCGGAACCGCAGCGCGTTACGCCCGAACTGGTGCCCTTGGCCACCGGATAGCCGAAGCGGGGTCGGCGCTCAGTACCGCCGTCCCAAATCCACCCAGCGCCAGGCCGCCCAAAGCCCCAGGAGTGCGGCGATGGCCCCAACCCCGAAGGCGGCGAAGGGTCCCGGGGTAACCCACAGTGCCCCGCCGATCAGGCTGCCAACGGCCCCACCCGCGCCGAAGCTCAGGCTGTTGTAGAGCGCCTGGCCGCGCCCCTGAGTGCGACCCGGGAAATAGTGATGGACGAGATGGATCGCGGAGACGTGGAAGGTCCCGAAGCTCGCGGCGTGCAGGCTCTGGGCCAGGATCTGCAGCGGAAGGGAATGGATGTAGGCGCCGATCAAGAGCCACCGCAGCGCCGCCAGCCCCAGGCTCCACAGCAGCACCCGCCGCGCCCCGAAGCGGGCGAGCAGGCGGTGCATGACCAGGAACACCAGCACCTCCACCACCACCCCCCACACCCACAGGCTCCCCACCACCCCGGTCGAATAGCCGGCCGCCTTGAGGTCGATGGAATAGAAGGCGTAATAGATGCCGTGGCTCAACTGCATCAGGAAGCAGGCCCCCAGCAGGGCCAGGACCTCGGGACGGCGCAGCAGCGCGCGCAGCGACGGGCTCGCCCCCGTCACCTGCGCCGGCGGACTGTCCGGGACCAGCAGGGTGCTGAGCCAGGTCCCCAGATAAAGCGTCAGGACCCAGAGCGGGACCACGGCGAGCGGCGCCCATTCCAGTTGCCAACCGAGCGTCCCCACCACCAGGATGAAACCCACCGACCCCCACAGGCGCACCCTGGCATAGTAGGCGGAGCGCGCCCCCAGGTGATTGAAGGTGACCGACTCCAGGAGCGGCAGGGAGGCGTTCCAGAAAAAGCTGAAGAGCGTCATGGCCGCCGCCATGGCCCAGAATCCATCGGCGACGAACACGGTCCCGAACACCAGCACGGTCCCCAGCGCGGCCAGGCGCACCAGCGGCATCCGCCGGCCGCTGCGGTCCACCCAGTGCCCCCACAGCAGCGGGGCCACGATCTTGGTGGCCCCCAGGATCGCGATCA
>Ga0247839_1006247_pt1 | contig 13850 bp, 6 predicted proteins | sample LaCruzMarch2015__6_FD_192405 | JGI IMG/M metagenome (GOLD analysis project Ga0247839, IMG submission 192405) | Freshwater microbial communities from meromictic Lake La Cruz, Castile-La Mancha, Spain - LaCruzMarch2015_16m | ecosystem: Environmental > Aquatic > Freshwater > Lake | place: Spain...
CGGAGAAGCCAACGACGACATCACGATCGGAACCGATGGCACGATCAATGTGAGCGCCGCGATCACAGGTGAGAGCTTGGCTTCTACGGTCAAAGGTGATGCGAGTGCCCTCTCGGATGCAGAAGCAACAGCGCTGCGTTTTGATACCACTGCTGATGCTGTTATCACGATTGGAGAGACTGCTGATCTATCCGCCTTTGCTTCTATTGGCTTAGGAAACGCGCCTCTAACGATTGAAGCGGTGGCAGCTGCAGAGGGGAATGCCCTGGCCACCGGGGCATCGGAAGTGACGGGAATCTTGGGCTATTACAACAGCAGCGGATCTGGTGCGTTTACCCAGATCAATGTGGGTACTGATGCCGATATTGAGGTTGCAGCCAGATCGAACCTCAACCTTGAGGCATTTGCCGTTGACGGCACGGCCACCACCCTGTTGGAAAGCACTGCTACAGGCGCAACATCCAGCTACACCCAGGGTTGGCTGAATGCCGATCTCACAGCAGGAGGCGACTTAACCATGAACTTGCGTGCTGCCGGTAACAGCATCCTTAGTGCGCAATCGATTGAAGAGAATGCCAATAGCTATGGAGAAACCGACACGATCGGTATCGGTACGTATGCCAGCAACGCAGGCGGTGCCGATCTGATCGGCCTTGTTTCCGGTGAGTCTTCTTCTATTGCGGCGATCGGCCAACAGGCCGATGTGTCTAGAGCACTCAGCATCGCCGGATCGGCGAGCAGTGGGTTAGAGAATGCCACGTTTGGCCTTTCACAGGTCAACATCATCTCTGGCATGGCAGGTGATCTGCTAGCGGTGGCTGATTCCAGCCTGCAAAGCAGAGCTTCCTCAATCCAAGCCAATGCCAACGCCTAAGGGCGTGAACAAAAGCACATTCCTGCAAACTCACGCTGGCGGATAAGGGTTATTCACCCCTCAAAGGTCAGTGGATTGGTTTTGATAGTAGGAACGTTTAACTGGAGGGTTGCATGGGAGCACTATCACGCGCAGTAGCTCTGCGCTTTGCTCCAAATACCACGCTTAAAGCGGGTTCTGAGTTGGTGCTTGGCATCGACCCCCGCGCCAGTGCCACTACCCGCACCGTTACAGGCAACGGACTCACCGAAGCCCAGGCCCTCGCCCGGGGTATCGGTGCTGGTGCGAGCCGCTATTACACCGATGCAGGGCTTGAGCCACCGGGTGGTTTTGCTGATGGCCTGTCAGATAGCGGCAGTTTTTACAATTCGGTAGACCTTTCGATCCTCTCCGGTGGCGGCCAGATCACCGGTGAGGCCGTCGCGAAGACCCTCGCGGATGGTTCCGGAGATCTGTTATCAGTCGCCAATGCGACCAACATCGGTCTTGCAAACCTCGATTTTATGTCCCGTTTTGGGGGACTGTTGTCGATTGGTCTTGAGGACGATCCTTTCGCGGCACGGTCTACGGCGGCGGCGGACACCACCACGTCTTCGAAAAACAACCTTGGATCCCCAGCGGTTGCTGAGCTGCAATCCATCGCGATTGTGCGTGGTTTGGAGGGCCGCCTTGAAGATGAGCCAGGATCTGACAGCACCCCTGAAAACGACTTTGCTCGCACCTTCTTTGGCCAGCCCAAGGCCAATGTTGAGGCTGAAGCCGAACTCGATCAATGCTCGGATTCCATTGATGTAGTGGCAACGGCTGAGGCCAACGCAGTTGGCCTCGAACGTGTTTTGGTCAAAAATGTGCCGCTTGGCGACCGTGATGGCACAGCAACGATCGGTGGTGAGGCCGTTGCCAAGGTCAAGACCGAGATGGGTCTTGATCCAGATCTTGCAGAGATTCAGCGCCTTGAGGTGTCTGCTTCTGCCATCGGCATTGAGCATTCAAGGTTGTTTGGTGCCCCTTCTCTCAACACCAATATCGAAGGCTCTGGTTTAGCAATTCTCTCATTCATGAATGGAGATTGCTTTAATATTGATCCCTCAGAAGCAGATGCCAACTTGCTTGAGGGTATCGGTATCCGCTGTACAGAGATTTTTACCAATAGGGGCAATGACTCTGTAACTGCTGCTGGTGGTGCGGTATCGGGTGGCGCAACCCTCCGTAATGGCATGGATGCAGCTGGTTTTACGGGTAGTGATGTTTATACCGGCATGGGGAATGATTTTGTAATGGGTATTGTTTATACGGAATACGAAGCGGGCATTGATGCTAATGGCGATGGTGTTTTCAGTAAGAACATCTTCCTAGATGAAAGTGCCATCAACCCCACTTTCCCAGGCGGTTATGACGGCATTCGTAATACCATTATAGATACGGGTATGGATAGTGATCAGATTCGCGGCAGCAGCCATGGCAGCTGGTTATTTGGATCAATGGGATCAGATAGTATCGTGCTGGATCGAGCCTGGGACACCCAACTTTGGGGCGGTCTTGATGGTGACTCCTTGGCTATCAATGGTCCTATTCGTGGGGTGATTGAGCAATGGGGCGGCCTCGGAGATGACTACCTAAAAGGTGCTGATGGGGCAAATGGAAAAACCATCAGGCAAATTCTTGATGGTGGATTAGGACAAGATATTATTGACGGTGGCTCTGGACGTGATGAGTTCTTGTTCACCAATGGTGCAGCTGCTTTGGAAGCTACATCAAGCACACAGGTGAATACTTTGCTCACAAATGCAAATTACTGGTCTTCCTTGTCTGCCTCGTCAAAAGAGAAAATTTGGGATCAAGGTTTAGTTGCTGGTGCTTCCAATGGAACACCAGTAGGAAATGCAGATACTGTGCGTAATTTTCAAGCTGGAGATGGTGGTGATGTGATGTGTATCAATAGTGCACTTGCGGGTATTACCGAGGAGCTTTGGCATAACGAAGGAGCTTTGTTTGAGGTTACGAGCTCGGGCAAATTGCAAGTTATCGAGGGGCAAGGCGACCACTGCTCTTCTGAGATTGGTATTGTTATTGGACAATTGGCGGATATTCAAAAGCTCGGTTTGTGCTCTCCACAGATTGCCTATGCAACTGATACGCGGCAGTTGATGTACGACGCTGACGGTGATTGGAGAAGTGGTTCTGTTACTTTTGGCACCATAACTACAATTGGTGAGCTTTCGAAGTCTAATTTCTGTTTCTCGGATAAGTCGGTCGGTGACATATCACCCACCGCTGGAGTCTGTTGATTATGTTGGCCAATGTTAGTTAGTATTTTAGGCCTGATTTTCAATCATTGGTTTGAGTTGCTCAAGCGCTTCGTAAGAGCGAAGTTTTCGAAGCCAGGTATCTGGGTCTCCCCCGCGGTCTGGGTGCCATTTAAAAACCTGCTTTCGCCAGGCTTTTTTGATCTCTTTCCATGTGGAGCTCGGGGGCAGGTCCAATTCCGCGCAGCAGCTCCAAATCAGTTGCCGTTGACCAGGCAGGTCGAGTACTACCGTTGTACCTTCCGGCGTAACCAAGCGCTTAGTATCCAAATGACGTTCTTGGGCTGCGCGCTGCTGCAAGCGCCATGCTTCCCTTTGCTGCTGTTGTTGCCTGAGGATCCTGCTGACATTTTCCTTCTTAACTCCGTCCCGCGCCTGCTCCAGCACAGGCCCAATCAACCTAAGAAAGAACCACCAGCCTGTTCGGCTAATAAGCAATACAAGCAGAAGTACTCCTGCCAGTATCAGCAACGATGCGATCAGGGCCATCTGTTTAGGTGGCCGCGATTGGCGGAGTTCACTAACATATTGGTTGTAGCTGGTTTAAGGTCTTGCCTTTTGCCGGAAAGTTGGCATCCTAATAATGGCATGTTGTATTGCCTGCGTGGCTTGTGAACCCTCAAAACTCATTACATGAAAAGCTGCGGCTCAAGATGGCTCCGTTGGGCGAGCTAACTTTGCCGCAATTACTAAATAGTGTACAAGTCTTGCCAAGAATGGCCTCTGAACTTGTTATTGAAGAGCTCATGTCTACTGTTTCTTTTACAAAAGATGAGCAGGTCGCAATTATCCCTACTTTATGGAAGGGTGTTAATCTACCAGCTCCAAATCGAATAGATCCCGGCGAGCTTTGGCTTACAGATGTTCCAGAAACCCATCACGAACCACTCAGGAAACGCTATATGTTGTTATTGCGGCAAAAAATGATGGAAGATCGCTATGGCGATCGAGTTGAACCATATTTTTTGGAAAGGAGAACTGACCTTGAAAATATTGTCTACGGAGTAATACGAGTCGAGTCTCAAGGAATGGCAGAGGAATTTTATCTGCGCATACTTGAGAATGAGGCTGATTTTGGTGATCTAGCGTTTAAATATTCCGTTGGAGACGAAAGATATACCCGTGGCCTGCTCGGCCCAATGCCAATCACCCAGCCCCCTGAGGCGATCCGAAAGGTGTTGCAGCGTTTGCCTGCGGGCGAAGTTCATCCCCCGATTCGGTTGGACCGTTTCTTCGTGTTGATCCGTATGGAGCACAGGATTCCAGCTGCCCTTGATGAGGCCATGCGTCAGCGCTTATTGCAGGAGCTTTTTGAACAAGACATCAGGGGATCTATCCAGGCTCAAATACAGCAGATGTTAGATGCACCATCTTTCAAGCCTCCTGCTGACGAAGTTGGCCAAATTTATCCTCACTTAACTCCAGCAAGTGAACCGACCACCCCACCAGTTGCCGCCGCCGTATCTCCAGCGCAAGTGCAAGCACCAGCTCAGGGCAATGGCCATTAAGCACTTTGCCCGCAGCTTGTTGCAATCCGTTCGGAAATTGTTAAGTCCACAGGGGCCTTAATGACGGAAGCCTCCAATGCCACCTTGAAACCTCTGCTGAAGGCGTTCCCCTTCTTGGCAGACCAGCCGGAGGTGGTGATTGATCGCCTGCTGCAGGGTGCATCTTTGATGCGCTACAAACTTGGCCAGCCCCTGTGCCGCCCCAGCCAGGCACCAGGCAAGGTTCTATTTCTCTTGCAGGGCACCTGTCGCTCGGTGGTCATTGCCAAACGGCTTCCCAAAGGAGTGGCCACCCTTCAGAAGCTGGGTCCGGGGACACCGCTTGCTTGGACAAATCTCAGTTGTGGAAAGTGTTGGGAGACCTTGATTGCGGCGACTGATTGTGTTGTCGCTGGGGTGCCTGAGTCTTCAATGCTGGCAGCAATGGAGATCCACCCGCCCTTATCCAAACGGATTCTGCAAAGCATTAGCCCAGCGGAGTTGTTCGCGGTGCTTGACGCTTACCTCGATCAGTTCCCCAAGCAGTTGGGGCATGAAGTGATCACGGCGGCGGTGGCTCTGGCTGAAGCCTCCTCGGTAGTTCAAGTTACGGCGGCGCAATGGGCAGCCCTGGGACCAGCCGGTGTAAGCAAGCAGTTGCCCGCTGATCGGCTCTGGCTTGCCTCTGCGGGATCGGTACCGATCGGTAGCCGCTTTGATGAAGCTTTGGTTGTTCCGGCAACCGAAGGACCACCCAAGGCCCAAAGGGTTTTAGGTATTCCCTCCGAGCGATTGCAGGCTTTGCTGCAGCCTCCTGTTGTTGCAACCCAGGCCAAGCAGGGCGAGGAGGGGCAGCAGGCCACTGGTCTTGAGCAACAACTTTTACTCCAATGGCAAGCCCATGAGGCCCAGGTTCGGGAGGAACGCCGCCGTGCCCAGGCCGACTTCAACGATCCCTGGGGTGAGTTGCAGTCTGAAGAAGATGATGTTGTTCAGGAAGCTCCACAGCTGCCGGCGATACAGCCAGGACGCTCCTCCCAAGACGACACCCAATTACCTCTATCGGCGTTTCCCTATGTCAAAGGGATTGGACCGCTGGAATCATCCGTGGCAATTTTTCGCATGCTCACGGAATATCTCGGGCTGCCATTCCGCAAGGAACTCTTCCGACGCGTCTTCGCCGATCAAGTTCAACGTCATGGAGAAACATCCCTGGCTCTCTGTGGTGCCATCGCAGAATCAATTGGTCTCCACACTCAGCTTCTTGAGGTGGCAGCTGAATCGGTGGTTCGCCTTGAGCCTCCCCTGCTGATTCGGTGGGGTGATGGCCTAGCCATTGTTTATCGCAGCGATCCCAATGGATTGGTTCTGGGGATCCCATCGGCCGGAAATCGTGAGCTTGATTGGCCTACTTTCCGAGAAGAATGGGGAGAGGCTGGTGAACTCCTTACCCTAAAAGTTACGGACCGCACTCCAAAACGCAGCTTCGGATTTTCGTGGTTCATACCCGCACTCCAGGAGCACCGTTCGGTCTTAATCGAGGTGTTGCTGGCCAGCTTTTTTGTGCAGCTATTTGGTCTTGTTAATCCTCTTCTTATTCAGCAAGTTATCGATAAAGCAATTATTAATTCCAGCCCTGATGCCATGGGCATTCTTGGGTTGCTATTAGTTGTCTTTGCTGTTTTTGAAGCCTTGTTGCTCTGCCTACGAACTTTCTTATTTGTGGATACTACCAATAGAATCGATTTGGATTTGGGTACCCAGATCATCGACCACTTATTGCGCTTGCCGCTCACCTATTTCGACAGACGTCCGGTGGGTGAAGTGAGTAGTCGCGTTAGTGAAATGGAAAAAATCCGAGGTTTTTTAACCGGTACAGCTTTAACCACAATACTGGATGCAATATTTGCGCTTCTCTATATTGCTGTGATGTTGGTTTATAGCTGGCAGCTCACATTATTATCACTTGCTGTAATTCCTATTCTGGTGGCAATAACTTTATTTACGGCACCAATTGTTCGCCAACAGCTGCAGCGTAGGGCCATAGCCTCAGCTCGGACCCAAAGCCATCTGGTTGAGATTTTAAGTAGCATGATTACGGTAAAAGCTCAAAATATCGAACTAAGAAGCCGCTGGAAATGGCAAGATTATTACACTGATTATGTTGCTGAAGGATTTGACAACACCCTGATTGGAACTGTTACCGGCAGTTTAAACGGTTTCCTGAACAAACTTTCGGCTTTGGTGGTGATCTGGGGCGGAGCCTACTTAGTGCTCGATGGCCAATTGACTCTCGGCGAGTTGATTGCCTTCAGGATCATTGCTGGATACGTAACTGGCCCCCTGCTAAGGATGACGTCCATTTGGCAAAGCATCCAGGAAGTTGCCCTATCCCTTGAAAGGCTTAGCGATGTAATTGATCATCCAGAAGAAGCCCCTGAAGATAATTCCAAGCGTATCAATATGGCTCCAATTGATGGGAAAATTGAATTTAGGGATATTGAGTTTCGCTATCAGCAGTCATCGCCGTTATTGCTCAAGGGAGTGAATCTTGAACTCCCTGCGGGGGCGTTTGTGGGAATTGTTGGTCTGTCCGGTTCAGGCAAGTCAACAATTACAAAACTTCTTACCAGACTTTATCAGCCCGAGAAGGGAATTGTTCTTATTGACGATATCGATGTCAGCAAGGTTGAACTGTATTCGTTACGTCGCCAGATTGGAGTTGTGCCTCAGGAAACCATCCTTTTTGAAGGAACTGTTGAGGAAAATATTGCTCTTACAACGCCTGAGGCTTCGTCGGAAGAAGTGATTGCAGCAGCAAAGGTTGCCTGCGCCCATGATTTCATTATGGGTTTGCCTGCAGGCTATTCCAATCAAGTGGGTGAGCGCGGCAGCGGTCTATCAGGTGGCCAGAGGCAGCGGGTTGCGATTGCTCGCACTGTGCTGCAAAAGCCCAACCTTTTGATCATGGATGAGGCAACTTCAGCGCTCGACTATCAAACTGAAAGAGTTGTTTGCGATAACCTTATGAAGGAATTAAAGGGAAGAACAGTGTTATTTATTACCCACCGTTTGAGTTCTATTACGGGAGCTGATTTGATCGTGGTAATGGGTGAAGGAGTTGTTCTTGAGATGGGTAACCACGAGCAGTTAATTGCTAATCGAGGGCCTTACTTCGCTCTTTACAAACAGCAAGGACGAACCAGTTCTGAATCACCACCGGAGGCCGAAAAAGTGGCTGATGTTGTGGCTGCATTGCCTCCGTCTGCATAGGTGCATTAGCCATGACCAATTCCTCGAATTTATCCCAAACTCCCAGCTTAAAGAGTGCACCTGGTACTGGTGACCCTCCTGGTACGGCCGGGCGCCCCCGCAAGCGAACTACCCTACCCCGTTCAACCCGGGGCTGGAGCCGAGGAATTATTTGGACCCTGATTGGCTTGGCCGGTTTTGGTGTAATTTGGGGCTCTGTTGCGCAGATTGATACTTCGATCACCACCAATGGCCAGCTGGGTCCTGAGGCTGGTACAACATCTCTCTCACCTCCTTTTAATGGGCTGGTCGACGAGATTTTGGTAAAGGAGGGACAATTAGTTGAACCTGGCCAACCGCTAATCCGTTTGCGCAACAAGGTTGGTCAGCAGGGTGTGAACAATCTCATGCGCATCCGCCAACAATGGCAGGGCGAGATGGAGGGGCTTAGACGTCAACTCGGTTTGCCCGCCCTGAACCCTTTGGATCCATTTGCTCAATACAAAATGGATATCTCCTACCAAGAACTTGTGCTGCGCTTGAAGGGAAATGAGCGCCTTCAGGCAAAAAGTCGGATTGAATACAAGCAGCAAGTTTCTGATGTGCAGGGGCTTCGTCAACAGTTGGATATTAATTTAGATATTCTTATGCGTCAGCAAAAACTCTTTGCTCAAGGTGCCATAACAAAACTAGAGGTTGATCGGCAGCGTGAGCAAGTTGCGCGTTTGAGTTCTGCCCTTCGCAGACAGCAACTTGAGGTTTTGAACGCTAATGAACGGATGGCTGAGGCCAAATTAACTGGGCAACAGATTGCCACTGCGGAGCGGAAGCAAATTTTCGCGCGTTATGACAATGCCCGACAACAGTTTATTCAGATTTCTACGAGCATATTGGAACAGAAAGATCGCTTGGTGTTGGAGACCCTAGTTGCGCCCATTAAGGGAGTTGTTTTTGATCTAACAGTTAGAAAGGGGGAAATCGCCACGCCAGCGCGACCCACTTTGAAGCTGATTGCCCCCGGCAAGCTCAACGCAAAAATATCGATTACCCCCCTCGATATTGGTTTTGTTGATGTGGGGATGCCTGTTGAAATACGAGTTAATTCTTATCCATTTACGGAGTATGGATCTATCATGGGCAAGGTTGTTAGCATCAGCGCAGATTCTTTCCCCCCTGATAATACCAATCCCCAAGACCGCTTTAAGGCCACGGTGGAATTGGATACTGATGTCATGGTGAAGGATGGAGAGCAGCTGCGGCTCCAACCCGGCATGGCTATTACCGGCTTGATCAAGCTTGGTAAGCAGCCCGTGATCTCAATCATCACCGATCGCTTTAATGAGTTCTTCGATAGTGCGAGTAAAATCCGTTGATATTTTGGCTATTTTTCAAGGTTTAATCGCTTCCATAGATTCGCATCGTTAGTCCATTACGTTGGTCGGTGCGATTTTGCGCAAATGCACAAATGATCCAATTCTCTTCGGCCTATTTGCTCTAAATCACTTCTGCGCATTTACACATTTTTCGGCTTAGGCGTTGCGCCGGTGTTAGAAAACCTCAGTTGGGCAGTTGACGCTTTAGTTTTTTACTTTTTCTCTTTTCACTTGCACTCCCGCTGTTATGGCTAATTTTTTGAACCTACCCAGCCAGCTAGAAGATTTGCTGCGGGAGGTATCGGCATCCGGAAGCCTGCTGCTAGCCGCGGAGCAAACTCTTGGGATCTCGTCTCGTTTAGCTGAGCTACGTGAGCAGAGCGAGGCATGGCAAAACGGGGTGTTTAGTGGGCTTCCGGCCATTCGCCTGTTGCCCGCGCAGAATTTCACCGGTGGAGTGGTAGCAGCCTATGCGGGTAGCAGGAAGGAAATTTTAGTTAATCAACGCTGGTGGGATCAAGCCAGTGAGGCAGACCGCACCGCTGTGCTGCTTGAAGAATTGGGTCATGCTTTGCAGGATCGCTATGGCGATGGAGCGTTTTTATCTGGGGATAGGGGTCAACTGTTTGCAGCTGATCTGCTGAATCTGCCTTTAAGTGATGCCCAGCGTGCTGCCATCTCTACAGAGAATGACAGAGTGACTGTTCTCGTGGATGGGGTTTGGGTTGATGCCAATGCAGCTGCCTACGTGGGCACTGCTGCTGCAGATAATTTTGTTGGTACCGATAGTGTTTCCGATACCTTTTCTTTTGCTAACAACACCTTTTCGGTTCTTGGTGACGACACAATTGACGGCGGTGTAGGTAATGACAACACCTTGGCTTTCGGCAGTGCTATTAACTTTAGCAATGACGATGCCTTTGAAAATGTTAGCAATGTAGATCGAGTCACTTTAGCCAATGGTGCCAACCTGCTAACTCTTGGCATCAATACTGATGCCGCTGGAATCACCACTGTTGTTGGTGGTACTGGTAATGACACCATCGATGGCAGTCTATCCGAGGAAAACCTAGCGCTGATTGGTGGTGCTGGTAATGATCAGCTATGGGCTGGCTCTGGCGACGACACACTAACTGGCGATGCTGGGGATGATACTTTTGCGTTTAATTCTCAAAATTTAGATTCTAATGACAAAGTTGAAGGTGGTGATGGTGATGATATCCTCACATTTTCCACCGGTGGTGATATCAATGGTGGCACTAGTGGCGGACTTGTTGGTGTGAATGGGGTAGAAACTATTCGCCTGTCTGCTGAAGGGAACAAACTTTTCATTGCTGATGGAGACGCTAATGGACTCTCGTTGGTTCTTGGTGGCAGTGGCGACGACTCTATTGATGCCTCCGGTCGCAGTGGAGATACCAATGGAAAGGGATTGATCTTTGATATGGGTAGCGGAGACGATACGATTAATGGTACCCAGGGTAATGATACTTTTCGCTTTGCAATTAATGAGCTAACTGAAAAGGATTCAATTGCTGCCGGTCAAACTGGCCTCGACACGCTTGAATTTACAACTAGTGGTTCTATTAGTGATAGTGATCTCGCCTCTCTTAAAGGCTCTGCTATTTCGTCTTTGCAACTCTCAAGTACTGGCACCAACTCCGTTCAACTCGGGGCCCAGTCGAGCGGTACTTTTGATTCAATTCTGGGTGGTAGTGCTAATGATGACATTGATTTGAGTGGTCGAAACTCCTCCACTGCTCTTTACGCTGGGGCCGGTTCTGATAAAATTACTTTGAATAATAGTACCAATAATATTAAGCAACTTAGTACCCAGTCTGGTGCCGACACAATTGTGGTTTCTGCGGCAGCACTTACAACCACTGGTATTATTGACCAGATGAGTGGTGGATCGAATGAAGACTCTTTGATCCTGTCTGATGTACTGGATACTGGATTAACAAATACCTCTCCCGCGAGTGTAAGTATTTATAATCACGGAGCAGGCGGTTCCTATGAACTTGAAGGTACCAGTGAAGAGCTTTATCATTACCAGACAAAAGTGGTCAGCATCGACAAGTTGCAATTGGCTAATGGTTCAAACAAGGTTCTTCTTGGTGCTAAATCGCAGCGGGCGCTCACGGATGAAGTTATAGGAGGATCGCAAAATGATGCTATCCTAGCCGATTCTAATGTCTTTAAAGCACTCAAGTTGGATGGTGGTGATGGCAACGATATGCTTGGAGGTGGTTCAGGTAATGACAGCCTCGTTGGCGGAAATGGAAATGATACATTAATTGCCGGAGCCGGGGTAGACACCCTAATCGGTGGGGCTGGAATTGATGTTTTTCGAATGGTTTCATCACAGTTTCGCAGTAATGATTCGATTGATGGTGGTACAAATGTTGGTGGTGTTGATGTTTTAGAGCTTTGGGGCGAAAGTTCTGTTGATGATCGGGCATTTGCCGGGGTCAAGGGGGTAGAAGAGCTAGTAGTTGTTGGAGATAATGCCGATGATGGTACGGATAACGCATCAGCGATGGCTGTACAGCTGGGTGCTTTGGCAAGGGCTTCTGGAATTACCACGATCGTTGTTGAGGATGCGAATGGTGTCTATCTTGATCTTGCTCAGCTCACATCAGCTACTACTGTCAGCGGAGGCGCAGGTAAAGACACGATTGTTGGATTTGCTGGTGCCGACAGTCTCAACGGAGGAGGTGACGCAGACACTCTCGTTCTAAATGCTACTTCAACTGACTTGAATAGAGCGACCGATGGTCAACTTGTCTCTATAGAGAGCATCAATGCTTCTAAGTCTTTGACGGGAGTCTTGATTAATCTTACTAGTCAGTCTGAAAGTTTGTCCATTGATGGCGGAAACTTCTCGGATACAATTACCGGTGGCAGTGCAGCTGATACGCTTATTGGTGGTGCCGGGAATGATGTTTTCCTTTATTCCAGCGAGACTCTGCTGGAAAATGGAAGTAATCTTATCGATACCATAAGTGGTGGAACTAATACGGACCGCATCTCAGTCGCTGACGGCTTGAGTCTCGCTAATACTGTCTTATTTACTAAAGCAACTTCCATAGAAGAGTTATATGTCAAAGGAACAAATGCCTCAACCATTGCTCTACATGTCACCGCTCAAACAGCAGGCATTACTACCATCAACATATCTGAGGCTACTGCGGACTCAACTGTTGATGTCAGCGAGTTCACCACCACTGGTGTGAACATTACCGGCGGCGGTGCTAATGACAGGATTTTGGGCGGGGCAGCCGCTGACTCATTGACTGGTGGTGCTGGGGCTGATTCATTGACTGGCGGTGCTGGGGCTGATTCATTGTCGGGTGGTGCTGGGGCTGACGAATTCTCAATTGCATCTAGGGCAGATACCAAAGCCATATCATTTCAGGGCACCAATACATCGTGGGCAAACGTAGATTCCATCGCCGATTTTGCTGGGGGAGGCTCTTCTGCTGGTGATGAAATCAATCTTGGTGTTGGCGCCAATGCCTTTTCAAATGGATTAACGTTTACTACTAGTACTGTTGCTAATGTAACCGCCGTTAGTATTGCTGGCGGTTCTGTCGCAAACATTGATGACATCCTTGCTCAAATTCAGGCCGCATCTCCTGGTGTTCTCTCCACTTCTACTACTGCCCAGATCTACGATGTTACCTTGGCTAGTCAGTACATGGGTGCAACACGTTTGATGATTGTCAGTGACGGAACTGCAACAATTAATAACGCAGATACTATTGTCAATATGACTGGCGTTACAGGTTCCCTTAATGCTCTGGATTTTACTTTTGGATGAGCTTTTTTCTTGCTCGTCTACCACTTGTTGAAGGCTGTATGAGTCTTACCTAAAAATCTATTGATCAGAAGCCGTTCGCCTTGGCCTTCCCCCATCGGCCTCAATCTTTTTCGATCACCTCCGGAGGTGCTTGCTAGATTTCAGCATCTGCAAACCTGAGCAGCCCTTTGGCCTGCATCCTGCTGATCCACCAGAATTTTCCTGGTCAGTTTCGCCGTCTCGCTCCTCCATACCTATTGCCCCTTACCCGCTGCGGGTTTCCCGGCGTGTCTCAGCAGACAAAGGCCCTACGTGCATTTGCTGCAGTTGAGTTACTGGCGGTTTTTTATTATTTACTCACCAGCACCCGCTAGTTTTAAAATCAGTCAACACCTCAACCTCCGCAATCTCCGGGGTTTATTATTGCTTACTTATCACCGTCCACCATAATATTCAGTATTTCAGGTAGGTGATGCTAAAGAATGATCAACTGAAACGTTTGGCAAGGGCAAGCGGATCAAACACAGTGATGCGTTTGCGATCGATTTCAACAAGGCCATCGTTGCGTAGATCACCAAGTAAGCGGGTAATAGTTACGCGGGTAGAACCGATTGCTTCTGCGATCGCTTGGTGGGAAAGCTTGAGATCGATTGTGATCCCACGGGTGCCTGGCATGCCGAAATCACGGCATAACACCAGAAGAAAACTCACCAAACGCGACGACATATCGCGATGGGTGAGGGTTTCGATCATCGT
>Ga0247839_1006250_pt1 | contig 13849 bp, 13 predicted proteins | sample LaCruzMarch2015__6_FD_192405 | JGI IMG/M metagenome (GOLD analysis project Ga0247839, IMG submission 192405) | Freshwater microbial communities from meromictic Lake La Cruz, Castile-La Mancha, Spain - LaCruzMarch2015_16m | ecosystem: Environmental > Aquatic > Freshwater > Lake | place: Spain...
AAGCGGCACTGGGTTTGGGTTTACCTACGCCAAATTTCCCTTTTTCAGGATAGACAATATCTTGTATGGCCCTGCGTTTCACTCCTCGCAACACGAGGTGCTGCAATGGCCCTGGAGCGACCACTATGCGGTGGCGGCTACGCTGCATAGGGATTAGAAGAAACGGTTCAAGTTCGTGGTACTGCTTCCGACACCTTAGTGCAGTTGCATTAAAAATATGTTTGGCATGGTAAAATAAAAAAAGCCCACTTCGCAACCATGCGAAGTGGGCTTTGTGCAGTACAGCCGCAGATGCTTATGGCATAGGCGGTGCTGGTGTGGGTTGCAGCGGCACGTTGACAGTAACATCTTCGCCCGGTTCTATTGGGCCGCCTTCGTTGAAGGTGATATAGCCCGCAGCGCTCACCTGTAGCGACACATTAATAGTGTCGTTGTGCGCGCCAAGGTCGGCTTCGAAGTCGCCATTGGCATCTGTTTGTGCGGTCACTATAACGTTGCCGGGCAAAATGAATTTTAGAGCTGCATTCACCACCGGATTGCTGGTTACAGCATCTATCACTTTGCCCGCTGCGGTTATGCCTAGTGGTTCTGCTGGACTTTGGCGCAGCAGTTCGAGGTCGAAGAATCGCGCTACCTGCGATGGGTCGGCTCTGAACTTGAGGATAAGCCCACCATACACCCCAAAAAGCGCGATGGCTACCAATTTGCGTTGTTGCTCGCGCAGGTCGCTTATTTGCCCAAGAGCACCTTCCCCTTGCTGTTGTGCCAGACGAGTGCTTAGGGCTAGGTTGTAGAAATTGTTTACCAATGTATACGTAGCTGCCAAGGCTGCAATAGGCTGAAGGCTTGCTGCAAGCGTACCCACAGCAGACAGACGGTCTTCGTATGTGCCGCTATTAAACGGGTTGCGTTTACGCGGAAAAATGGCCCTTTCTTCGGGGGTGTCTTCGTAGTAAACTGCGCGTACGCCCGACTCCCAAATACGCAGTTGCTGCGGTAACGTATCCACCAAATTTTCGAAGGCTAGGGTGCCTCCGCCATAGCTGCCCTCCACCATATCGTAGTTGATACACACCTGACGATAGGTGTTGTATGCCGGGTTAAGAATGTTGTAAAGGTTAAGAATGTCTGGGTCGGCATTCTCGTTCATCAATTTGGCATCGGTGTCGGTAGCTAAGCTCAACATTTTGATGTTCGAGCCTCGTGTTTGCACCTCAAAGGTGTTGCTTAAAAAAATCCATGGTTTGATCATGACGGTTATGTGTTAATGATTAGGAGGGCAAAACTATTTACTGTTTCAATATGTGTCACCTTATTAACATATTTTAGCATATAACACAAAATAACCGTATGTAATAGGTCTTTTAACGCCACGGATGCCGAATCGCCATCTTTTTGAAAAAGCTTCTGAAAGGCCTGTAAAAACTCAATTAGATTGCAGTCTAATGCTTCTGTGGTTTCCACGGCACCATTTTATTGCAGTCTAATACCTCCGTGGTTTCCACAGCACTATTTTATTGCAGTCTAATACCTCCGTAAATACCACGGCACCATTTTGTTGCAGTCTAATACCTCCGTGGTTTCCACAGTCCCATTTTGTTGTAGTCTAATACCTCCGTGGTTTCCACGGCACTATTTTGTCGCAGTCCAATACCTCCGTGGATTCCACGGCACTATTTTGTTGCAGCACGTTCCGATGGTGAGCTTTTAATTGCCAACCTTTGGTGAACCAAAATGAGCACGAGCAATGAAAACGCAACTTTCGGGTGGGCTAGAGCCCACCAAATACAACGGACGAGCGAAAGACGGTGGGCCGAGCAAAGGCACAGCGGAGGAGCGAAAGACGTTGGGCCGAGCAGAGCACACGCATAGCTTGTCGCGGGTTGATTTTTCTATTAGCAGCGTACATGCGGGCAAATTTTTACATTTGCCTCAAAACCAACAGCAAGCGAGATGAATAACCAACGTGCCCAATCAGCAACAACAGAACTAAAAACAACAACCGTTTCAATCATCGTGGTATTCTTTGGATTGATTTGGGCGATATTCCTTCCGAGTTGTTCAGGAACACCTGAGAAATTCGTTCCGACAGATTTGAACGCTTCAGTAATGAGCCACCAATTTGTAACAGACAGACTTAAATCCCCGTCAACGGCAGAATTTTCAAGCCAAAATCAAGAAATAATAATTCAGAAGGATGATAGCACGTGGGTCGTTACTGGTCATGTGGATTCTCAGAACGGTTTTGGTGCTATGATTAGATCATCCTTTATATGTGAAATCACATATAGAGGGGAAATTGCGGTATGCAAAGACATCCAAATATTTTAGGTTCCCCGCTTGTTTAAGTGTTCATGGCTTCCCACGCCAAGTTGTTCGAAGCTAATACTAGGGTCTTACCCTAGTGTCTATATTCGGTAGCGTCTTCGCTACCACACAAAGGCGCTAGGCTATACCTAGAGCTATTATTCACTGCTTTCCTCGGTAGTAATCCCCAAGCCCTGCCACCCCCCCCAAGGTGGGCGGGGCTTCTTCTTACTACTCTCCAAAAGAGAGCCTCTAAATTTGCACTTCACCTAATGTCTTAAAGCATAAGGGCTATAAGGAATGGCATGGTCTCTAGCTTGCAAGTTACTTTTGACGGAACAATGAAGCATTCGATGTCAATTAAAGTAAAACACGGGCTGACCAAATGTCTGGACCAGATAGCGGATGAAACATTTGATGAAGAAACGATTAGAAGCCTGCTGATTCTATCGAGGGAACACCTACCAAATGATGGGCTAATAAAGGAACTCGCTCATTTTATCGCTCATACCACAAGAGACCGTGGGATGTTCCACAAGAAGCTCAATAACCGATATGCGAAGTTCAAGCTGGTTGAGGAACGAGTAAATAGCGTTTCGCTCGAAGAGGTTAAGAAAAACGTAAAGACTGAAGATGAGCTAAGTGATTTCATGCTTGGAGGCATCGCAGTAGAACAGGTTGAATCTAAGCTGTTTAAAATCTTATATGAAGATGGTTTGGAGGATTTTCCTGAAGACCATCTTTTGAAGCACACCGGATTTAATAAATCAGAAGCAAAAGCAGCTCTCTGCAATTTTTATGTGAAAAAGGATGGGTTTCACTATTTGATCACAAACAAGACGGAAAACTTCCTGAATGCCATAAAAACATTGCCCAATCAAAAACTTAGTGCGGAACAGGAGCATGAATTGAACATACAAATTCAAAAGGATGAATACAAGGTAAGGCAAATTAAGGCCACAATAAATCGCCTACAAGAGGTTATACGTGGTGCCATTTTCTTTGATTCAGTTTTTGAAACCGATGAGTTGTACGGTGAATTCGAAACTTCATTCAACCAACTAATAGGTGCCCATGGTTTAGGAAACCAATACAACGCAAGTATTATAATACGAAAAGACGAAATACTCCTATGCATAATGACCCTCCTACATGATAGCACCTTTACTTTCTACGATGGGAATGAGGCAAGGGTATTCTTGTGCTTCTCTCAGGCACAAGAGAAAGAAATAATCAATCCGATAAATTCAAGAGAACGAGACAATAGCCTGTATGAATATGGTGTTATAGCTTTATACATCACCTACCCCCGAGGGTCTAAGTCAACCTCAATGCCATTATTTGTTTCTGATTTACCTATTAGAAAATACTTAGATTTTGAAGTGTACAGTTCGTCCCCATTGAGTTCCAGTATGTCAGAAATCCCATGGATAAGTGCAACGAGATTGGGCGAACATTTGAAGCTTACGGAAGTAGTTTGACTCGGGAATTCCAGACCCCCACCAAGGCGGAGCTTCTTCTTTCCCCCCGCTGGTTTAAGTGTTCCAATCCGCTCGTTGAAGGGTTTCATAGGGGTCTCTTCAATGAAATAGCACACTCAATACCGTTGCACCGAGTACACGCAAATCTTGGCGCGGGTTGGGGTTATCACAGCTAAAACCAAGCGTGGCTGCCACGCTGCATAGGGATTAGGATTTCTTGCTCTCGCGAATACCATAAAACACCAACACCATCACCGAAGGAAACATCAGGATGCTATAGATGGCCGAGGGCAGCGACATCACCGAGTTGCCCATAATGCCCGAAGCTATGGCAATGCCCAAAGTGCCGTTTACCACACCCACCTCTATGCCTACGGTAATGGCCTGTTGCTTGTTGGCCGTAAATAGGCGCGTGCCCCAATAGCCAATCCCCATGCCGGCTAGGTTGAGCACAAGCGCAATGGGCCCAGCTTTCTGAAAAAACTCGACTGCATTGGCGCGTTCCTTTATTAGCGCAGCGGCTATAATGAGTATGAGAAACACTGCCGAAATCATCTTGACAGGCTGCTCTGCCTTCAGTGCCAACGCAGGCATTCGATTGTTGAGCAGCATACCTAGTATAACGGGAACTACGGTGATGGCCAGTATCTGCGCCACAGTTTTGCCAAAGGGAAGATGGATTTCCATGGTTTGGCCGATGTAGTGCTGCAAGCCCAAATTGACAAGGATGGGAATGGTAAACACCGTGATTACACTTGCTATAGCCGTAAGGGTGATGGAAAGGGCCACATCGCCCTTGGCTAGGTTGGTTATCAAATTAGTAGTCGCACCCCCAGGACACGCGGCCAGCAAAATGAACCCCACGGCCAGTTGCGGCTCCAACGGAAACAAGGCGAGCAAAGCAAAAGTGACTAGCGGCATCACCACTAGCTTGATGCCAAGCCCCACCGCCACTGCCTTGGGATAGCGAAACACCCGCCTAAAATCGTCCATAACCAGCGACAAGCCCATACCCATCATAATAATGAACAAGGCAAGCGGCAGTAATACTTGAGTAATAATGTTGGTTTCCATGGAGAATGTATTGCAAGCGCAAAGTATAGAAATTGCCGCTCGGAATGAAATCGTTACGTTTGTGCATCAACCATTTCTAAAAACACTACTCATGGGAAAAGGAGACATCAAATCGCGTAAGGGCAAAATTGCCAATGGTTCGTATGGAACCCGTAGAAAAAAACACAGCAGCGCATCTGCCGCACCAGTAGCTAAGCCCGAGGCAGCAATCAAAGCTGCCAAGCCAGCCGCTGCAAAGGCCGAAGCCAAAGCTCCAGCTGCTAAGAAGCCTGCAGCAAAAAAGAAACCTGCGGCCAAGTAATTAAGCCCTATCCATCGCAACCAAATCCCTTTTCTGTATTTCAGGAAAGGGATTTTTTTATGCCATGGCTTAACAATTGGCATAAAATTGCGTTATCCATCAAACTAGTACGTTTGCCCAAAACAACCTAACAGTAAAACCCCCGTTTATCTCGCCATGGACGTAGTAGATATCATGCGCATTCCAGAGCAACGCCTACCGGTAAAAGCTGGAAGAATTTTGCTTTCCGAACCGTTGATGAACGACCCTTATTTTAGACGGGCGGTTATCTATCTGGCCGAGCATAATAGCGAAGGATCGTTCGGATTGATTATCAATAAACCAATCCCAATGTTTTTGAACGATGCGGTGGCCAATGCTCCACGCTTTGAAGCTAAATTGGGACTAGGTGGGCCGGTTGAAAACCAAACCCTGCACTATTTGCACCGTAAGGGCCACGCCATTCCAAACTCGCTAGAAGTGGCAGATGGTATTTTTTGGGGAGGCAATTTCGACATGATAAAAACCATGATAACCTCGGGTGAAATAGGCCCCAACGATTTGCGCATGTTTGTGGGTTATGCCGGGTGGAGCGAAGGCCAATTGGAAGAAGAAATGGAGAAGAAAAGCTGGATAGTAGCACCTGGAAGTGCCGAATTGGTGTTTGAAACTCCGCGCGAAACCCTGTGGCAATCCATTTTGCAGCGTATGGGCGCACCCTATTCGTACATGGTAAACTTGCCCGAAGACCCACGGCTAAACTAAGCCTGCCAACTGATTTAGCTGTTTAACAAACACATCGGCATGGCGATGGAAATAGCGCTTTTGCCCAAAGGCCAACACCCATTGCAAGCCCGAAATCGCATTGGTAAGCAGGCATTCATCTGCACACAACATTTCCTTAGCGGTAATGGAAACGGTCTTTACCTCAAACCCATTTTTCTGCGCCAATTCTATAAACCGAGTGCGCATCACACCAGGCAATCCGCCCTTTGTCAAGTCGGGCGTTAGCACTTCATTTCCCTTCACCAAAAACAAATTGGACGAAGTGGCCTCAGTTATAAATCCTTGGGAATTGAGCAAAAGGGCATCGTCCCACTTCTTGTCTTGGGCATAAATGCTAGCCAGCACATAAGGCAACGCATTTACTGTTTTGTGATTTCCAAGGGGCGCCAAGGGCACAGGGCAAGTAGGATAAATGCCAATAGTAAGCCCTTTGGCATTGCCTTTATAGGTGTGTGATGGCAAGGCACTACACTGCATTATCCAATCGCATTCGTTGGTTTGGGGCAAATATGTGCCTTCACCTGTTCGATAAAACTGAATGCGCAAGCGCGAATGAGGCGCGTCATTGGCCGCACATACATCGGCAATCAGCTTCACAAATTTATCTTTGGTAAGCCCCTTGGGCATTTCGATATGCAAAAACTTGGCGGTGCGCTGCAAACGCTGCCAATGCGCATCCAAAAACAAGGGAAGGCCGTTACTTGTGCGTATGGTTTCGAAAAACCCATCGCCATAGCGAAATGCGCGACTTTGAGGAGAAACTAAAAACACTGATTCGGAGATTATTTCTCCATTAAACGCTAGAAACGAACTCATAAAATGCGTTTCACCACGTCTAACAAATTGGTATTGCTGGGCATCAACATCCCTTTTACTCCAGCTCCTTCTGCGGCTTCCATGTCGCGCTGCTTATCGCCAATCATAAACGATAGTTTGGGATCTATATCAAATCGGTCTATCGCTTGCTGCACCATTAGCGATTGCGGCTTTCGACATAAACAAGGTTCCACATCTGGATGATGTGGGCAATAATAACCTTCGGCAATATGAACCCCCATTTTATTGGCTTCAAACTCAAGCTTGGCATGCATTTCCATTACCTGCTCCATAGTGTATAGCCCTTTAGCCACGCCACCTTGGTTGCTAATTATGATGAGCAAATAACCAGATTTGGCCGCCAAAAGAAGGGCGGCTGGCACTGTGGGTAACACCTCAAAATCATCAATAGAAGTAACGTAATGCCCCAATTCGCGATTGAGCACGCCATCGCGGTCTAGAAAAATAGCTTTGGTCATAAGGACTTATTGTTTTTCTCTAAGAACAGCATTATCAAGCGCCAATGGCAAGAGAAATTTCTTTGACAAACATGGGAAACTGCTGCGGAATTAGCATGGCTGTGAAAACAAATCCAAAAGCAGCGCCCCAAAAATGGGCATCGTGGGCCACGTTGTCGGTGCTATTTTTATGTTGATACCACTCGTAGGCCAAATACAGTGGTCCAATAACAAATGCGGGAATAGCCACAGGAATAAACATGGTGTAGATGCCCATTGTAGGCATAAAATAGATGGACGAAAATAGAACGGCACTTACGGCACCGCTCGCTCCCACTGCATTGTAGCTAAAATTATCTTGATGTTGCCTGTAAGATGGCAGAGTTGCAAACAACACACCGCCTACATACAAGGCCAAATACATTACCTGCCCAAAACTGCCGCGATAGGCCTCAAAAAACGCCTCGGTACCTGTGCCAAAATTCCACAGTACCCACATGTTTACTATCAGATGCAACCAACCACCGTGCACTAACGCATGGGTAAATGCGCGATACCATTCCTTGCTATGTTTCACCAAATAGGCATTGAATTGCAGCTTGGCAAACAGGTTATGATTTTGCATTGCGCTGATAGAAACAACAGCGGTAACTATAATAATGACGAGTGTAATGCTCATACGATATGTGTTTTTTCCTTAAGCTTTTGCTCGTGTTTCCAACTACTAATGGCAGTTTCGGCCGCTTGACGTCCTTCTTCTATAATCTCTTTGGCGCGATAAAACTCGAGCGTTGCACCTACACTTCGCGGCACTTTCACCACTATATCGGGCTTATGTATTTGAATGCTTTGCGAGCACATTCTGTCTTGCATAAAATCGAATGTTTTGCTCATAATTCCCATGTAGCCAAGGGTGCTTTCTTGCACTTCTGATGTGGACTTTTTCATGTTTAGCCAACCCCGCATGTAGTTTGACATGCGCGACATGTAGGCATCGGGTTCTTCGTTTTCTTGCGGGATATTTGATTTTGCAATGTCCTTTATTAGTGGGTCCTCGGCATTGATATTCACAGCAATGAGCAAATCGTGTTTGTTTGGCAGCAAGGGCTCTATGGGAAGTGGATTTAGCACACCGCCATCTACCAAAATGCGTCCGTTAAGCTTGTAGGGCGTCACAAACGTTGGGATGGCGGAAGATGCACGAATTACCTCATACAAATCACCACTTTGCAACCACACTTCTTCTTTCGATTTTAGGTCGATGGCTACAGCTGTATACATCTTTTCAAAATCCTCGATGCGTATTTCGCCCAAAAGCCCTTTAAGAGTTTCCATTACCTTCTGGCCTTTCACTACTCCTTGCCCCGAAAAAGTGAAATCCATGAGGCGAAAGGTTTCAAGCTTATTAAGCGTAAGCGCCCAATCGCGGAAATCATCGAGTCGATTGGCGCAGTGAATTCCGCCTATAAGCGCGCCTATGGACGAGCCCGATACGCTACGAATGTTGAACCCTTCACGCTGAAGAACTTCAATTACACCAATGTGCGCAAAGCCGCGAGCTCCGCCACTACCAAGGGCTAGAGAAACTGTTTTGCCTTTACCTATCATGTTTCAAATATGCGTTTACCCAACTGCCCGCCAAGGATGAAATCCCTCCGACAATGCCGCCCAGCAATCCCGTTACTAAAACGAGTACAAAACCAAATCGTGGCAACTTGAACAAATCCAATACGCGATTCGAAAGCACCGACCCGTTGTGATAATCGATGTAAAAAGCGAGCACCATCCACGGAATGGCAATGCCATAAAATCCAGAGAAAAAGCCCAGTTTGTCGACTTTTCCAAAAACCAATTCTACCAAGAAAGCAACAATGGCAACAATCCACCACCAAGGCAAAAGGAGTTGCCCAAAAGTAGCAATGGTGCCAATAATTAGGATGCGATACAGAATATTCATTGCTGCAAAGATGCTAATCCAGTGGCTTTGGGGAAGGTGACCACAGTCCATTTTCCAGAGGTCAAATCCTTTGTTTTCAACAAATGAAGCGGATGATATTCGCCTTTTATCCAGTGCATAACGGAATGCATGTAGTACTTGCTACCGGGATTTCCGCTTTGCCCACCAGGAAAAACCCCATAGCCTTTGGGGCCATCAGCATCCATTTGCACCACCATTCGCCACGATGGGCCATGGGTGGCGGTGGTGGCATTCGGAGCGTATTTGCTTCCGCCCACAAACAATTTTGGCGAACTCAATGCCTCTAATCGCATAAGATGGTCAACGCGTGTGCCTTGATAGTGCCCCCACTGCGGTCTATCGAAATTATAGGTAATAATATCCGAAAGCTTCATTGCCATCCAATAAAACGAATCGTAGGCAATATCGCGAGCCGATTCCTTTTTGTTGGGTGTAAATCTGTGGTCAAACAGCTTTGAATTAGGACTATTTCGCAACAAATTAAGGGTAACCATCGGCATTGGATAGACATAACGCGAGTCTCTCAAATCGATATAAGCCTTACCAGACTCATCAAATTCCTCCCACGAATATTGGTAATACTTGGCTTGGTCCCACTTTTTATCATTGAATTCGTCCCACAACAAGTTATTAAACTCATCCCACCAAATTTCAAAAATGGTGGGAGAGATTATACCACGGTCATTATTGTAATCCCAATCCAGCAATGCACCAGCAGCCATCATTTCTACCTTCTTGTTCTGAAAATCATTGGTATCCAGCAGCGCCATCATTAGTGGCAATGCTTCCTTGGCAAGCAAATTAAAATTACTATTCTGCAATGCCATCATAGATTTTACCGTGGTTAGCGAATCCTTGCGCAAATAATCGTTGATGGTTCGGTTTCTAAATTCCTCAAACACCCCTGTGTAGTAATACGGATAAGAGGTATCAGTAGGTGCTTGGTTTGCCGAACTAACGAATCCACGTTCGGGATTTATCATGTGTGGATTGTGCTGTCGCGGTATATATGCAGTAATATCGTTGGCTGGATTAGCACCATCCAAAATGAATTTCCCGTGCTGATTGGGCTTATCCATAAATGTACCTTGCTGCCAAATTGCGATATTGTTGTCTACATCGGCATAGACAAAATTTTGTCCCGGACAGGAAAAATAACCAATGGCCTCCTCAAAATCTGAATATCCTCTACCGCGATTCAACCCGTGAAAGGTTCGAAGTTCGTTACTTGCCTCATGTGCAGTCCATCGCAGGGCCAAATAGCTGTTGGTGCTATCATTCTGGTATGCAATTGGGCCATAATGAGTGTAAATTACAGTATCAGAAATGGTTTTCCCATTTCGAACTTTCACCTCTTCAATTCGAGTAGAAACATTCTTCCATTGGTTGCCATAACGATACTGCTTATGCGATTTATCCTTGAATGCAATTGAAAAATAGTCCTTTACGTCTCGACCAGCATTGGTTACACCCCAAGCAATTTGCTCATTAAACCCAATTACAATTCCGGGAGCACCAGGTAGCGAAACTCCGTAGCAATTGATGCCAGGACCATTCAATTGAACTTCGTACCAAATGGAAGGTAATCCAAGTTGAAGGTGCGGATCGTTGCATAAAATGGCCGAACCTGATGCTGTTCGCTTGCCCGAAACCGCCCAATTGTTGCTTCCAACATAGCTGGGTTGCGGATTTATAGTAGGCCACGAACCACCATTGAGATAGGCCTGAGATTGATCAACTTTAACAGAATCCAATTTGAAATTGGGAACAATCGGGTCTTCCAACCTATTTTGCTCTGGAAAAATAATGCTAAACAATTCTGGCCCCAATAGTTTAAGTGCTTCCGTATTGGCTTTATCTCGCTCGGAACCAGTCAACATCTTGGCCATATGCTTCATCAATAATGAACATTTGAGGGGTGTCCAAGGCTCTGGTTTGTAGTTGAGCAGCTTGTACTCAAATGGCAAGCGTTTCTCATCAATAGAAGCAATGTAGGCATTCACTCCTGCTGTGTAGGCTTCAATAGTTGCCTTGCTTGTGCTGTCTTTCCACACCTCCGCTAGGGCTTTCTCGGCTGCCCAAACCATTCCAATTCTCCTTTGCTCCAAATCGAAAGCAATTGTTTTATCTCCGATAATTTCAGACAGTCTTCCTGCGGCAGCATGGGTTTGCAACTCCATTTGCCACAAGCGATCACGAGCCGTTAAATATCCCTGAAGGTAATAGAGGTCGTGGTCATTTTGAGCAAAAATGTGAGGAACATGGCGTTCATCAAAAATCACCTTAGTTTCGTTCTTCAATGTAACCTGTGGCATAGAATTAACCAAAGAATCCTCAATAGCATTTTGCCAAACTCCATGAAAGGGATTGAGGAATTTACCTAAAGGAGGTAGCTGTCCAATTCTAAAATTGAGCAATAGAACAATGCCAATTGTGCCAAATACTCCGAGAATTGGTTTTAGTAAATTCATTTTGGCACAGCTGTTGCTAACGGACCGCAAGTTACCCAATCTGACCTCTTAGGGTAATTACCAGAAAAAATCTGGAAACAATAGAAGAAAGACGTAACTCCAAACCCAAACCTACGTTTATCACCCACTTCTTAATCCTAGAGATTAAATTATTTGAATGACACATCCCCACTTGATTCGCCTCATACTTTCGACCATATTCATAATCTCACTGGTCATTCCATCTTTTGCACAACCCGTTCCTCCTACAGAAAGCAATATCCCATTTCTAGTGACTTTTGGCAATAAAGCTGGAAAAGAATATGGCGATGACGACTTCGCACAAACCTTCTTTCTCTCAGTTCCAGCCACAATAAATACCCCTATTTATGTGCGTGTATTTGACCCTAATGTTGGAGGCGAAAATGATGAAATTATAGGGCCGCTCGATACAAAAACCAAGTTTAGCATTTATGGTGGAAAAGAGTCGTATTCGAACAAAGATGCTCGACAAACCAACCCGTTAGGAAACTACAAAAGTGGCGTATTGCTTGACTCTCGCACCTTTAATGGAACAGAAAAAAGCGATAATGATTGGTATACTTTTGGCCCTTTCGACCCCAAACAAGGTGAATTTATCAAGGAATTCAATGCCTATCTATTTAAGATTGTTGCAGATGGAATTGAGGGCAACGATGGCAATTTGTATCGCTATTATTTTAGCCGAAGTTCCACTTCAAATATCGCCATTGAAGGTGCTAATGCCTTTAGCTACGAGTGGACATTTCGGATGCCATCAGAGCCCACTGCAATTTGCCACCTCTATCCTTACGTGACTGATGATGTTGTTTCTATTGAACAGTACAACTTCGATTGGGATGATGATGGAATTATTCGAATAGTATCCTTTGAAAAAAAGGGTGAATGGGCTAAAATGAGCAATGAAAGCAATTTAGCTACCAGTAAACATCTAATTGGAGTTACGGAGCGTAATAGTTCCTTGGACATTCAATTTGCCAAGACAAGAGAAAAATCGAAGCGAAACAACAATGTTGGTTTTTCGGTCAAAAATCAATACGGTGAGTTCATGCCGTTCTACTCCATTCCCATTGGAGGCGTTCAAAAATTTAAATACGATATCAATCTGATTGAGCGTTTGCGTGAAGGCGAACGCCATAAAGGCGATAAAGTATTTCAAAAATAATGCGCCCATTGGCCCGCCATTCCTTTCTTAAGGCTGTTTGCATCGTCCTGCTTATTGCGGGTGTCGATTTTGTGGCGTTGGGGCAAAAGAATTACCAATTGCGCCATTTTGAGGAATTTCAGGGACTCTCTAGCAATTTCACCCAAGATGTGGTGCAATGTGCCGATGGAAAACTGCTAGTGACTAACAAACAGGGAGCCGATTTTTTTGATGGTTACAAATTTGTACCCATACTTATTGACAGTGCACGATTAGGATACATTACAAGTGTCCATTGCAGCCACGGTGTGCTTTGGATGGGACAGTTTGATGGCAAGATTCTCAAAAAGACAGGGAACACCATCACCGCGATTTCAACGGAAATCAATGAAGCAATTCAATTCATCAATACGGATTCCAAAAATGTGCTTTGGGCGTTTTCCCGTTCTGGAAAAGTGTATTGGATAAATGATAAGGATACAGGAATGGTTCAACTTCCTGCCCAAGAATTGATGATAAATGTGGTAAGTCCATTGTCACAAGGAGTTTTCATGATTGGCACGAACGAAGGGCTTTACAGGGTAACATTTTCCAAGGAAAACAAGATTGTAGCATTTGACTTAATTTCCCAGATTCCAATTTCTAGGGTATTTGCACTTCATTATTCTAAACTATCAGATATACTTTGGATTGGAACTGAAGATGACGGCATAGTTAAACTTATCCAACCTAATAATGCTGGTGCCAAGACGGAACAATTTGATTGGTCGGATGGAAGCACTATCGCCAATGTGCAATCTATATTTGAGGATAGGTCAGGAAGAATATGGATTGGCCAAGCTAGCAATGGATTGGCCAGAATTACATTTCTAGACAAAGAAAAAGCTGCTCATTCTATCCACAAGTTTACAGACCCAACCCTTGTTCAAAATCCAGTTAATGGGATTTTTGAAGATGAAGAGGGAACTGTTTGGATAGCCACTTTTGGTGGTGGCTTGGTTCAAGTGATTGACAATGTGCTTGATCAACCGTTTGA
>Ga0247839_1006252_pt1 | contig 13845 bp, 8 predicted proteins | sample LaCruzMarch2015__6_FD_192405 | JGI IMG/M metagenome (GOLD analysis project Ga0247839, IMG submission 192405) | Freshwater microbial communities from meromictic Lake La Cruz, Castile-La Mancha, Spain - LaCruzMarch2015_16m | ecosystem: Environmental > Aquatic > Freshwater > Lake | place: Spain...
GCGTGCCGGCTCCAGAACCGCTATGGCCGTTTCCCGACTGACGGACGGGAAATCCTCCAAAAAATCTTCCAGAGAAGACCGACCTTCAAGGTAGTCAAAGAGGTTCTGCACGGGGACTCGACTAGAAATATCCAACCGCGCCGGGATCGAGGTACCCCGGTTCGTCCTCGATCACGTAGACCTCCTGGACATTGCCGCCGAGCAGCATGTCCGCGGGGGATGTACCGTAGCCGGCGTAGATGCGCCAGCCCTTGCGCTCACCGAATTGAAAGTCGAGGTTGACGAATACGCCCTCGAAGGTTCGGTTCGCCAGGGCCCCGCCGGCGGCTGGGAGCAGCGAGCCGCGCGGGACCTGCTTCCAGCCGTACCGGGCACCGGTCCAGTTCCAATAGCGCTGCTGCAAGTCCACGGCATAGATGTAGTAGTTGCCGGTCTTGCCCTGATCGGCGGCGGCGACCTGGACCCTGACCGCGATGTCGGCTCGCCAGGCCCAGGGACGCGTCGTGTAGTTGACCCGCGGTGCCGTGAGCTTGGCCGAGACATCGACCCCCTGGGTGTAGCGCGAGGACTTGGAGGGCAGGACATCGGCCGGGATCGAGGGACCGACCACGCCGCCGCCGTCGTTACCGGTGGTGAAGTCGACCTTGGCGAACTCGATCCGCTGCAGGGTCTGATAGTGGAGGCCCTTGAAATAGAGCACACGATTGGAGTGATCGCGCACCAGCGTGACGCCGGTCTCCTGGTATACACCGAACACGGGCGTACCCGGAAGCAGGGGATCGTTGTCGACGCCGTGACCCAAGTCCACGTTGTTGATCGCGTGCAGCGCCTGGGGGACGGCCCCGACCTTGTTGTACGGGTCGACCTCGCCACCATAGACAACCTCACCCAGGAACTCGCGGATCTTGGCCAGGCGGACGAAACGGCTGGGTGAGTCGAAGCCCCCGGGGGTCCCGGCCATGGCCCCATCGCCGGCGCCCTCACTGGAATCCTTGTTGCGAATGTCCGAATAGAGGGCGAGATTCGTGAGCTGGTTGGGATAGATGGGATCGTTGGTGAGGACGCCGACAGCGTCCACCTGCGACCCAATATGGAGATGCATGGTGGGCTCTCCGCCGCCGGCCACGGGATACCATTCGGCGACCAGCGAGTGACCGAAGCGATCGTGCACCACCAGGTGCATGGGCAACTTGAAGAGGGGCGCCCAACCGCTGGTGCCGGCGGTCCCGAAGATGGAACCCTTGTTCGCCTCGAGCGCAACCGCGACATCCTCCACCTTCGCGAATTGCCCCAGGACCCAGGCCACCAGGTCCAGATAGTGCAGATCGTCCGCCTGGGCGGTCCGATTGTTCGTGCGGTCGACGAACTGCCCGACCTCCAGCCAGAGCAGGGCGGCCGAGAGGCCCTCCTCGTTCATCCCGTCATTGTAGATGCGCTGGTGATTGACGAAGGTCCCTTCCTGCACCCGGAAATCCATGCCGATGAACCCGTACTGGTTGGTCCACTGACGGCCCGGGACTCCGGAGAAGTCGAAGGAGCGCCACGTGACGCCCCGGGTGACCCGGGACAGTTGGCTCTGCCAGTAGTCCATGCCCGGAAAATCCATGGTCCGGGCCGAGACGACCTGGTTGTTCAGGGTCTTGGCAGGGTCCAGGATGACATCGGAACAGGCGTTGACCGGCAGGGCGGCCACCGCGAGGCCGGCGCCGAACAGCGGCGCCGCGAGGAGTGATACAAGGCGTTGCATGTGCGTGTGTCTCCGTTCGTTGGCGGACAGATGCCGTCGCCGCTTGCGCGGGCCGCTCGGCCGAGGTTCACTCGCCGCACGCGGCCCGCGGCGGGCCGGACCGGCTGCCCGCGGGACCGGTCCCGGGTCGATCGTCTCGGGGGATCAGACGCCGCGGCGGCGCCGCCGCGCCGGTACCCGCGCCAATCCGGACACCAGGCCGGCCGCGATGAGCGCCCAGACCGGGGGCTCGGGCGCCTCGGCGATACCCCAGGTGTCCAAGCCGCTGGAAAGGGTATCCCCCTCGTGTGCGGCCAGGGTGATGCTGAAGACGCCGGACGCTATCAACTCCCGCGTGCCGATGTCCGGGTCCGCGTAGGCGCCGAGGCTGATGGATTGCGCACCGCCCGTGCCCGGATCGACGAGTCCCAGCAGGTCGTCGATGACCCAGTTCACATCGACCCGCGCCTGGATGCCGAGCGGATCGGCAGCGGCCGTGAGTACGGCGTCGATTGCGTAGTAGAAACTGAAGGTCACCGGATCGTTGGTATCGTTGGTCAGGAAGATCAACCCGTTGGTCAGCATCCGCGCATCGGCATAGCCGTCCCCGGCCCAGCCGTCGACCGCGTGCCCCTGGCGCAGAGGTTCGCCAAAGGGCATCTCGATGGGCTCCGGGGCGGGCTCGGGGTTGAGCAGCGATTCCGCACTGACGGTCGCGCCGCGGCCAAAGCTGAAGGCGCGCACATCGCCGACGGCCGTCGCGTACAAGACGCTGACCCCGGTCGGCAGCGTCTGCCCGCCGCCAACGTTGGTGAGGGTCAGATTTGTCAATGCGGTGCCACCGAACTGGGCGAAGGCGTGGACTGGCCCCGGGAGCAGGGCGACGCCAAGCAGGAGGGCGGCGAGCCCGGTGGAAACTGATCTAGGCATGTCTCGTGGCCTCCGAACCTGGCGTAGGTCTCGGCTTGGTGAATTTAGAGTCAATCTAAGCAGGGCAGCGCGCGGCCTGTTGTGACGAGACGCTACTAACGCGCCGACAACCGCGATGGGACTGACGCAGCCACACGGAGCGCGCTCCGCGAAGCATGTCGTTCCAGGCGGCGGTGACGCTCGCCCGACCCGGATGGTGACACAAAGATGGGGCGCAATCCTTGATGCGGATCAGCAAACTCAGCCGCGGGCGCCCGGCTTCGCAGGCAATCCTGGGAGTGGGAGCGAGAAGGCCGGCGCGCCATCCGAGCGCCGGACCGACCAGGCTTGAACCCTGCCTTCCGAACCAGGACTGATCGCCTTGGACCTTGGCTTGGTGGGCTGCGCGAATACCGGATAAGGTTCAGCGCGGAGGACGCGGGGGGGCCGCACCGGGGCTGCGGCCCCCCGCGGGGTCTAGCGCGGGCCGTCCGTGGCGAGGGTGGGATGGGCGTGTGGCTCGGCACCAGGACGCGCCCGCAGATCGGCCCCGCGCAGCGACTCCCAGGTCACATAAAGCGTCGGCACGAAGATCAGGGTGAGCAGTGAGCCGACCAGCAACCCGCCCATGATGGCGAAGGCCATGGGCCCCCAAAAGACCGTCGGGGCGATGGGGATGAGGCCCAATACCGTGGACATGGCGGTCAGCATGATGGGCCGGAAGCGCGAACTGCTGGCCTCGACCACGGCGTCCCAGATGGGCATGCCGGCGGCCCGGTCCTGCTCGATCTGGGTGATCAGTATCACCGAGTTCTTGGCGATCATGCCGACGAGCGCGAGCACCCCCAGGATGGCGACGAAGCCCAATGGCTTGTTCGCCAGGAGCAGTGCCGCGACCACGCCGATCAAGCCCAGGGGCACCACGCTGATGACCATGATCAGGAGCGGGAAGCTGCGCAGTTGGAACATGAGGACGGTGAGCATGATGAGGATCATCAACGGGACCACCGCCATCACCGACGCCTGCGACTGGGCACTCTCCTCCACCGTACCGCCCAATTCGATCGTATAGCCCACCGGGAGCCCGGCGGTCAGGTCCGCGATCTTGGGGGCCAGTGCCTCGACGACCGTATCGGGCAGCACGCCCTGGCTTACGTCGGCCTGTACCGTGAGGGTCGGCACCCGGTCGCGCCGCCAGATGAGCGGGAAGTCCTGGCCGAAGTCGAAGCTCGCGATCTGATTGAGCGGGATGCTGCGCCCATCGGGCAGCGCGACCGGCAGCGTCTGGAGGCTGGCGAACGAGAGGCGCTGGCCCTCCTGCTCGCGCATCACCACGTCGATCAGGAAGATGTCGTCGCGCACCTGAGTGACGGTGGTGCCGGAGATGTTGGTATTGAGCACCGCGGCGATGGCCTGTGAACTCAGGCCCACCCGCCGCGCCTGGTCCTGGTCGATGCGGATATAGAGTTGACGGGCCGGCTCCATCCAGTCGAAATTGACGTCCCGGGTGGCGGGCTCGGCGGCCACGATCCCGGCCAGTTGGAGCGCAATCTCGCGCAGTTGCACCGGGTCCGGACCGATCACCCGGTATTGGACGGGCCAGCCCACCGGCGGCCCCAATTCCAGCGGCGCGACCCGCCCGACCGCGGCCGGGAACTCCTCTTTCAGGACCGTCTCCAGCTTGGTCTGCAGCCGCTCACGCGCGGCCACGTCCTTGGCGACGATGACCACCTGGGCAAAGAAGGGCTGCGCCAGTTGCACATCGAGCGGCAGATAGAAGCGCACCGCCCCCTGGCCCACATAGGTGCTCCAATGGTCGACGTCCGCATCCTTGCCCAGGATGGCATCCAGGCGCTCGGCCGCACGCTGGGAGGCGTGGATGGAGGCGTTCTGCGGCAAGGTCAGATTCACCAGCAGATCGGGCCGGTCCGAACTCGGGAAGAACTGCCGGGGTACGAGTCGCATCCCGTAGATTGAAGCGGCGAAGAGCGCGATGGTCACCAGGATGGTCAGCCAGCGCACCCGCATGGCCCCATTCAGGAAGGCGCGATAGCCGCGCATAACCGGACCCGGGCGTTGCGGCTCGGCGCCGCCCTTGGGCGGGACCAGCAGGGCCATGCCCAGGAGCGGCGCGAAGACGACCGCGACCAGCCAGGAGACCACCAGCGCGATGGCGACCACCGCGAAGATGGAGAAGGTGTATTCGCCCGCGGTGCTCTGGGCGAAGCCGATGGGGACGAAGCCGGCGATGGTGACCAGGGTACCGGTCAGCATGGCGAAGGCGAGGGTGCGGTAGGCGAAGGTCGCGGCGGTGAACTTGTCCTCGCCCAGGGCGAGCCGCCGGGTCATGGCGTCCACCGTGGTCATGGCGTCGTCCACCAGCAGCGCCAGTGCGATGATCAGGGCGCCCAATGAGATCCGGTGCAGGTCGATATGGACCAGGCCCATGATGGCGAACACCAGGGCCAGGGTCAGCGGGATCGACAGGGCCACCACGGTCCCGGCGCGCACCCCCAGGCTCAGGAAGCTCACCGCCAGGATGATGCCGATCGCCTGCCACAGCGAGGTGGTGAAGTCGTTGATCGCCTCATCGACCGTGACCGGCTGGTCGGCCACCCGCGTCACCTCGATGCCGATCGGCAGGTTGGCGACGATGCCCCGCATCGCCTTGGCGATGTTCGCCCCGAGCGCCAGGATGTCCCCGCCCTCGCGCATCACGACGGCGAGCCCGAGCGCCGGCTGGCCGTCGACCCGGAACATGGGCTGGGGCGGATCGGCCAAGCCGCGGCGCACCGAGGCGATGTCGCCCAGACGCAGCATCCGGTCGCCGATGGCGAAGTTGACGGCCAGCAGATCCGCCTCGGAGCGGAAGGCCCCGGAGACCCGCAGCGACATGGCCTCGTCCCCGGTCTGGATGACCCCGGTGGGGCGGACCACATTCTGCGCCTGAAGCGCGGCCGTCAACGCGGCCGGGTCAAAGCCCATGCCGGCGAGCTTGGCCATGTCGAATTCGACGAAGATCCGCTCGTCCTGGGCGCCGAGCACATCGACCTTGGCGACGTCCTGCACCCGCAGCAGTTGGGAACGTACGTCCTCCACATAGTCGCGCAGTTCCCGATGGCTGAAGCCGTCCGCGGTAAAGCCGTAGATGATGCCGAAGGTGTCACCGAACTCGTCGTTGAAGCCGGGACCGATGATCCCGGGCGGCAGGGTGTGGCGCATATCGGCCACCTTCTTGCGCACCTGGTACCAGGTGTCCGGGACCTCAGAGGGCGAGGTGCTGCCCTTCAGATCCACGAAGATGGTCGTGGTCCCGGCATTGGTGAAGCTGCGCAGGTGGTCGAGGTTGGGAACCTCCTGCAGGGTCCGCTCCAGGCGCTCCGTGACCTGGTCGAGCGTGTCCTCCAGGGTCGCCCCCGGCCAGGAGGCGCGCACCACCATGGTCCTGAAGGTGAAGGCCGGGTCCTCCGCACGGCCCAGGCTGAAGAAGGCCCCCACTCCCGCGGCGACCGCCACGATCATCACAAAGACCATCAGCGAGCGGTTGCTGATGGCCCAGCCGGACAGATTGAAGCCGCTCATGGTCTGGCCCCGGCCCGTGCCGCCGGCCTGGTCGCGGTCGGCGGCGTCGGCGCGGGCTCGGGCACCGGCTGGACCTCGGCCTTGATCTCGACGGGAACCTCAGGCAGAGGCTTATCCTGGGCCGCTGGCGCCATCACACCCCCCTGCCCCAGCAGCCGCACCTCCTGCCCGGGCCGCAGTGTCTGAACCCCGGCGGTGACCACCAGTTCGCCGACATCCAGTCCCTGGGCGACCAGCACCCGGTCCAGCTCATAGCGCGCCACATCGACGTTGCGCAGCGCCACCCGGTTGTCGGCGGGATTCAAGACCCACACCGCGGGCTGGCCCTGGGAGGCGGTGAGGGCCGCGGCCGGGATGGCGATGCCGCTGCTGCCGCCCAGATGGACCGAGCCGGTCACGGTGGAGCCGAGCCGCATGGCGTCCGGCGGGCTCGCCAGGCCCACCCGGACCCGGAAGGTGCGGGTCACCGGGTCCGCCTGGGGCGAGACCTCGCGCACCCGGCCGGTCGCCTGGACCCGGGGGTCGGAACTCAAGACCACCGCCACCGGGTCGTCCGCGGAGGCGGTGTCCTTGACCCGCGCCGGCACGTCGAACACCGCATCGCGTCCGCCCTGGCGCGCGAGCTGCACGACCATGCGCCCGGCCGCGACCACCTCCCCGGGCTCGGCCCCGCGGGCGGTGACGGTCCCCGGGCCGTCCGCCACCAGATTGGTGTAGGACAGGTTGTTCTCGGCCGTGGCGACCTGAGCCCTGACCGCATCGACCTGGGCCTGGGCCGCCGTCCGCGCCTCCACCGCCCGGTCGAACTGGACCCGCGGGACAAAGCCCCGGGGCATCAGCGGCTCGTAACGCGCCACCGTGTTACGCGCCTCCGTCAGGCGTGCCATGGCGCTCGCCAGATTGGCGCGGGCGGCATTGAGCGCGTTGCGCGCATCGGCCGCATCGAGCCGCGCGACCACCTGACCGGCGCGCACCCGATCGCCGACATTCACCGAGCGCTCGATCAGTTGCCCGCTGACCCGAAAGGCCAGATTGGCCTCGTTCTGGGACTGGATGTTGCCGGTGAGGGTGACGGTCTCACCCCCGGGGAGTTCCTCCACCGTGACCACGCGCACCGGGCGGATCGGCTCGGGGACCACCTGCGACTCCTCCGGCGGCCGACAGGCACAGAGCAGGATCGCAAGGGCCAGGACGCCGGGCACGGACACCCGGACCCTTGGGGTCATCAGTGCCGCGGCGGCACGCACGGACAGGAGCGGGTTTTCCAAGAGAACACCTCCGACGCTTGATCTGCGCGCCGATGCTTAAGCCGAAAAGAGGCATTTTATCAGCGATTGCGAACTTGGCCCCGCCCGGTGTTCGCTCCGCGTTGCCGTTGAAGGTCGCGCAGCGACGCTGTGGGAGCGGCTTCAGCCGCGACGGGCCGCCGCGGCCTTGATCGTCGTTCCGGCCAGCGGCCACCTTTCGGAGTCCAAGGCTTCAGCCTTGGAGCGCGCCAAGGCTGAAGCCTTGGACTCCAGGCAGAGGCGACGCGGTCGGTGAGTGCGCCTCAACGCAACGGCAGTGACGGGGTTGCGCCCCTACCAGCCGACGCCGCCCCGCGGAGCAAGGCCGCCCGCAGCCCCGTGGTTTCGCCATGGGCGGCATGGGCCTCCCAACCCAGGTAACAGTCCCAGATCGCCCCGGCGACGACCTCCCCGCGGACCCAGGCGCGCGTCACGCGCGCCAGGCGGCGCGCGAACAGAACGCCGTTGCGCCGCTTGAGCCGCCGCACCCCGGGCATGAGCCGAAAGCCCAGGAAGGGGATCCCGGCCGCCACCGGATAGACGGTGCTGGAACCCTGATGCACCCGCAGACGCAGGGCCGCGAGCCGTTCGCAGAGCGCCTCCTTCCAGGCCCACAGCGTCGGCTTGTCATCGGCAAACAGCAGGAAGTCATCGACATAGCGAAGATAGGCGCCACAACGCAGGGTGCGCTTGACGAACTGGTCGAGCTCATTGAGATAACAATTGGCCCAGAATTGGCTCGTGAGGTTGCCGATCGGCAGGCCCCGCGGGCGCGCGGCGGCAAACAGATCGTCACCGGGGAAATAGGCCTGGGTGTATTCGCCGTCGAGCACCCCGGCACCGCCGTCCAGGATCGCGTCGCAGAGCCCCAGGGTGTCCGGGCAGGCCAGCTTGCGCGCCAGGATCTCGCGCAGCACGGCATGATCGATGCTCGGGAAGAACTGGCGCACGTCGCACTGCAGCACATAACGATAGCGCCCGGCGAACTGCTCCGCCCGATCGAGCGCGGCGTGGGTACCGCGGCCGATCCGGTTGGCGTAGCTGTCGGCGATGAAGGTCGCCTCGAAGAGCGGCTCGATCACCCAGCACAGGGCGTGATGCACCACCCGGTCACGGAAGGGCGCGGCCGAGATCAGCCGGCGCTTGGGATCACGGATGTAGAACGAGCGGTAAGGGCCCGGTCTGTAGGTCCGGGCGGCCAGTTCCGCCTCCAGTTCCAGGAGGCGCTCCTCGACATGGAACTCGAAGCGGGCCACCCCCGGCGTGCAGTGCTTGCCGCGGGCGGCGTCCCGATAGGCGTACCAGAGGTTTTCAAAGCTGCGGATGCGGGGATAGAGGTCAGTGAAACGTTTGGCCATAGCGCCGGACCGCAAGACAGAAGAGAGAAGACAGAAAGACCAGAAATCAGAAAACAGAAATCAGGAAACAGAATGAGCCAGGGAGACTCGCACCACGCGCAATCCCTGGAAGATGTTCCAGTTGTACGGGTAGTTCCTGTAACGGGAGGCGCCCCGACACAAACGCGGCGCGTCCTCGGGCTCACCATACCAGGAACCGCCGCGCATGATACGCAGGTCGGCGCCCTCCGGGTCGTCGCGGTCATCCGGGACCAGGGGCCAGCCATAGGCCGCGGTGCCGGCCCGCGGTCCCCAGCGGGTCGCGGTCCATTCCCAGACATTGCCGGCTAGGTCCCGCAGCCCCTCGGGGGACTGCGCCGGAAAGAGCCCCACCGCGGTCGTACCCCCGAGCCGGGCGGCGCCGCTGTTGGCCGCGTCGTCGCGCCAGTCGTCGCCCCAGGGCCAGCGGCGCCGCTCCAGGCCGCGGGCGGCGCGCTCCCATTGGATCTCCTGGGGCAGCCGGAACTCCCAGCCTCCCTCCCGGGCCTGTGGCTGAGCCGTCAGCCAGCGGCAAAAGGCCATGGCCTCGAACCAACTGACGCCGATCACCGGGTGGTTGGGCAGCAGCCAGTCGGCATAGGCCGGGTCCCCCTGGAACCAGGGGCGGCGGCGGGCCTCGCGGTCACGGCGCTTCACCCAAGCCTCATAGGCGGATTTGTTCTCATCCGAAAAGTCTGGGTCCGCGAGCAACTGGTCGAGGCCCGGATTGCCGCCGTGCCACCACGCGACCGCCTCGGGGGAGACCTTTTGCCACCAGTCGGGTGGCGTCGCGCCCTCACCATAGCCGCCGCCCCGGGTGAAGGCGGCGAACTGGGCGCAGGTGATGGGGTAGCGGGTGATGGCGAAGGCCGGCAGCGCGACCGCCTGCCCGCCCTGCTCGTCCGCATAGGCCAGGGCGTCGCCCGGGTCGCTGCCGGGGGTGAAGTCCCCGGCCGGGATCTCCACCCAGTCGAAGTCCTGCCCCAGGTCGAGCGGGAAGGACCGGGGCTCGGCCGGAGTCTCATCGGGCGTCCAGCCCGCGGGGATGATTCCGGGCCTGGGGTCGCCCAGGCGGCCGATGAGACGGCCGAAGTCCCGCCGGGTCTGTGGGCTGGGTGCCGGCTGCTCGACCAGGCGCAGGAGCCAGGCGTCGAGGCGATGCTTGGCATCGGCCAGGTCGCCGCGCTCGGTCCGGGTCAGGCCGGTATCGGACAGGGCCGCGCGCAGGTCCGCGAGCGCGAGCCCGGCGGCCAGAGCGACCTGGTAGTCCCGGTCGTCCGGCGTCGGGGCCTGCGACGCCTCGAGCAGGGTCCGCACCAGGGCGATGGCCGGACCGGCGACGGTCCCCGACGCGCCCGGTGGGCGCGCCAGCCGCACGGCGGCGAAGCGGGTCACCTCCCGCCAGCTCGCCGGGTCCGCGCGCAGCCGTGTGGCAAGTTCCTCCGCCAGATCCTCCAGCGGCGAGTGCGGCGCGTGCCCCGGCTGGGACGCCTGGGACGCGACCAGGGCGCAGGCGGCCAGGTACTCCTGAAACAGCCGGTGGACATAGCCGTAGCTCCCCGCGCCGCGCGGGAACAGGAGCCCGGCGCCATTGAGGATCTGCAGCTCCGCGGCCGGGGAGTGCAGTTGCTCGGGCAGCACACGGCACAGCTTGCCGTAGAACTCGTCCGCCGACACCGTGACCTCGGGACGCCCGTCCGGTGCAGCAGCGGCCTTGCCGCGGTCGGGCGTGGCCTTGAGTGACACCGTCTGCAAGACCTCGCGGAGCCGTTCCGGGGTGAGCGCCGCGCGCAGTTCCCGGGAGAATGCGCCGGTGATGACGCCCTCAATGACGCCCTCGTTGCGCTCGTGCCAGCGCTTCACGAAGAGCGCCGTGGCCGCCTCCATGAGCCCGGTACGGTCCGTTGGCAAGGGCTCGCCTTGCCCGCGCCGGGCGAGACCCAGCGCGATCAGCAGCGTCAGGAGCAGGGGCCGGGTGGCCAGTTCGGCGCGCGCCGGGTCGGCTGCCAGCGCCGCGATCAGGGCTCGCCCCAACCCCTCGTCCACCCGCAGTGCGCGGTGCCATTTGTCCACCAGGTCCGCGGCCTGGCTGGACACCCCGGGCGGTCCCACCGTGAGCGGCTGCAAGCGCCAGACCACGAAGCCGTTCAGGGCCGCGTCGGGATAGACATAGGGACGCGCCGTCACTACCAGGGCGCACCCGGGGCCGAGTGCCCGGCCCAGGTCCGCCACCAGGTCGCGGACCTGCAGGCGGCGCACCGGGTCCTCCACCTCGTCGAGCCCGTCGAGGAGCAGCAGACCGTGTCGGCCCAGTTCCGTGCGGAGCAGTTCGACGGCCTTGACGACCGCCGGCCAGTCGCGGTCCCGGGACGCATCGAGCGTCGCCGCTGACCGGCGCAGGAATAGGTCTTCGCCCAGCGCGCGCCAGAAGGGCGCGGTCGCGCCCTTCCCAGCCGCCTGGACACCGGCGCCGAGCAGCTTCAGGTCGAAGCGCAGCACTTGCCGCCGGCGCAGGGCCTCTGGCCAGTCCTCCGGCGGGGTGGCCCCCGGGCGGCACTGCTCAATCAGGTCACCGACGACCGATGACTTGCCGCTGCCGGCCTCCCCGATCAGCACAAACCGCAGGCCCTCCGGGGCCTTGGCGATCCCCTCGGCCAGGGCTCGGGCCACCGGTATCGCACCCTCGGCCGCGCGCAAAAAACTCAGGCGCCTGAAGTCCGGGTCGTTGACCCGCTCCGCCGACTCCTCGACCACGTACAGCGGCACATAGATCGACGCCAGGGGCACCTGGGTGCGGTCGCCGGGGAGCCGGCAGTGGGTATCGAAAAGGTCGTGGATGCGTACCTGCTGGGCGGCCCTGTGCTGGTCCGCGAGATAGTCATCGGCGAGTTGGCGGGGGTCGGGCAAGGGGTCGCGAGTCGTTGCCGAAGCCTCGTCGGCGCCCCCGCCAGACTGGCTGCTCAGGACGGAAATCACGACACCCAGAAAGGTGCCAAGAACCCCGAGCACGCCCAGATAGATCCCCAGCCCGTTAGCGTCATAGCGGGCATAGAGATCGAAACCGTACCAGCTCGACACCCCGGCGAGCACAAGGCTCAGCACGACAAGGCGACGGATCGCAGCGGCAGTCAGCGGGCTCGCAGGCTTCATCGGGCGTCTCCGGTGCGTCCTCTCGGGTGGTCGTTCATCATCGGCGAGATAGTCGTCGGCGAGTTGGCGGGGGTCGGGCAGCCCGGCTGTCTCCCGGGGCTGGGCCGGGCGCGAAAAGGCGTGCTTGATCAGCCAGGCGCCAAGCGTCAGGGTGCCGGTCATCGTGGCGAAGGCGCCGTTCCAGAAGCGCTCGAACCAGGCGGACTCGCAACAGCCGTCGACGTAGACGCCGATCCTGTAGAGCAGCGCCAGGACCACGAGGTTGATCAGCACGGCAATGCAGACGATGAACCATCGCGACGGCGGACGCGGCCACCAACTGGAATCCCACTTCATGACCGATCTGTCTCCGCGTAGATCTCTAACCGATCCTGAAAGGGTCCCGGACCGTGCCCGAGCCTGGAGCTTGAAAGCGTAGTACCGAAGCGCCGACGGCGCCCGCTTCCGGCTGACGCCTCAACCTCCGGTTGCTGGGTAACAGAACCCGCCCCGCCGCCGGAAATTATCCCGCCTTATCCAGGCCCCGGGCAAGCGCCCGACCGCGGCGGGCAACTCGGCCGCCTGGCGGTACTGGCCCTGGCCGCGCAGCCCCAGGTCGGGGGCGAGACGCAGTGCACCAGTCCGGCCCGGCCTGGGAGCGCCGCACCCCAGTGCGGCGCGGTCTCGCAGATAACCCCGGCGGTGCGCGTTGACCAGAGGCCGCGCCGCACTGGGGTGCGGCGCTCCCAGTCGCCGTTGCGGCGCCACTCAATAAAGCGGCAATAACCAGGGCACCAACAGAACGCTCACGACCATAACGATCAGGGTCAAAGGCAACCCGATGCGGATGAAGTCGGCGAAGCTGTAATTGCCGGCAGTAGCCACCAGGGTATTGACCGGTGAGATCGGGGTCATGAAGGCGCAGGAGGCGGCCAGGGCGATGATCATGGCGAAGGGATAGGGCGAGGCGTTCAGCGCGTCCGCCATCGCCAACCCGATGGGGATCAACAGGACGGCATTGGCGGTATTGACGATGAAGAGCCCGAGCACCACCGTGCCCGAGCGTGAAGAGCGCGTAGGGGGCCTTGCGCGCCGCGGGCAGCACCTCATCGAACTCCTTGGGGAGATTCAGGACCACCAGGTCCTGACCATTGCCGCGCAGACCGCGAATCACCTTCCAGGGGCCGGCGAGCAACAGGGTATCGCCGACCTTGAGCTGGGTCTCGCGCACGCCATGGGGGGCGATGGCCTGCCGACCCCGGCGCACCCCCACCAATGACAGTTCCGATTGCGCCAGCAACTCGGCCTCTGCGACCGTCTTGCCGACGAAGGCCGCGCCGTCCGGGAGCATGACCTCGACCAGGCCGACATCTTGAGACTGGTCGGCAAAGTAGAATCCGGTCCGCGGCAGCAGTTCGACGGCATAGCGTTCACAGAGGTCCTGCACGTCGGTGACCTCGGTATCGACATCGAGCAGCAGCACATCGCCCGCCTGGAGACGGGTTTCGGGGGTGCGGGACAGGAGCCGCCTCGCCCGCCCGCGGCCCCGCTCGATCAGAATGATCCGCGCACCGATCTTGCTCCGCAGGTCCTGCACGCCGAGTGCCTTACCCAGGAGCGGTGAATGGGGCTTGACCCGCACCCGGTATTCCCGCTCGGCGAGTTGATAGCGCTCCACCCAGTGCCGCAGGCTGGGGCGGCGCGTCACCTGGACCCCGGCGTCGGCGCTCGCCGTCAGCCAGCGCCGGGCGCCGAGCATATACAGGACACCGAGCAGGAGGATGGGCAGTCCGAAGGGGGTAAAGGAGAAGAAATTGAAGCCCGCGCCCCCGTCGCG
>Ga0247839_1006264_pt1 | contig 13823 bp, 10 predicted proteins | sample LaCruzMarch2015__6_FD_192405 | JGI IMG/M metagenome (GOLD analysis project Ga0247839, IMG submission 192405) | Freshwater microbial communities from meromictic Lake La Cruz, Castile-La Mancha, Spain - LaCruzMarch2015_16m | ecosystem: Environmental > Aquatic > Freshwater > Lake | place: Spain...
GAGCGCGCACCCAGGGCCCGGGGTCCGAATTCCATCCGTCCCTGGTGCCAGCCGACGACCTGCTGAGCGGCCAGGAGGTCGGCAACGCGCTCTACCAGCGTCACTTCGTCGAGTTCCTCATAGCACGCGCCGGCGGCCTCGAGTTGGCGGCGGATCTCGTCGGCCGGATAGTCCGGCCCCAAATAGGACCCGGACATGCAATCGCTGCCGGTCAGCGGGCGCGGGCGGTCGTATTTGTCGTACCAGGCCACCAGGGCGGCCCCCAAGGCACCGCCGGCATCGCCCGCGGCGGGCTGAATCCAGATGTCCTTGAAAACCCCGGAACGCAACAGTTCGCCATTGGCCACGCAGTTCAAGGCGACGCCGCCGGCCAGGCAGAGACGTTCAATCCCGGTCTCTTGGCGGATGGTCTTACCCAGACGCAGGACGACCTCCTCGGTCACCTTCTGAATCGACGCGGCGATATCCATCTCGCGCTGCGTGAGGTCGGTCTCGGCCGTGCGTGGAGCGCCCCCGAACAGCCGATCGAACCGCTTGTTCGTCATGGTGAGCCCGGTGCAGTAGTTGAAATACCGCATATCCAGGCGGAAGGTGCCGTCGTCCTTGAGGTCGATGAGATGATGCAGAATGAGGTCGACATACCTGGGCTCGCCATAGGGGGCCAGGCCCATCAGCTTGTACTCTCCGGAATTGACCTTGAATCCGGTATAGTAGGTAAAGGCGGAGTAGAGCAGGCCCAACGAATGGGGAAAGTCGATCTCCCAGAGCGGCTCGAGCCGATTGCCCCGGCCGCGCCACACCGTGGTCGTAGCCCATTCCCCGACCCCGTCGAGGCACAGGACCGCCGCCTCCTCGAACGGGCTCGGGTAGAAGGCCGAGGCGGCATGTGATTGGTGATGTTGCGCAAACAGCAGCGGCGGCAGGTCCTTTTCGGCGACGCCGCCGAGGGCGGCGAGTTCCTGCTTCAGGGTGCTCTTGAGATAGAGCTTTTCCTTCAGCCACACCGGCATCGCCGCCATGAACGAGCGCAGGCCATGGGGGGCGTAAGCCAGATAGGTTTCCAGCAGGCGCTCGAATTTGACCAGCGGCTTGTCGTAGAACACCACGTCATCGATGTCGGCCAGGCTCAGGCCCGCCGCGTCGAGGCAGTACCCCAGCGCATGGCGGGGAAAGCGCGCATCGTGCTTCTTGCGGGAGAAGCGCTCCTCCTGGGCGGCGGCCACAATGGTGCCGGACTGTACCAGGGCGACGGCACTGTCATGGTAATAGGCGGAGATGCCCAGGATGTTCATTCGCGCTGACTCCGGAGGTGGCGGGGACCGCGTGGGTCGGCCGCCGCCCGTGGGTTAATGACGCTCTGCCGACGCACCGCCCGCCGCGAATGCACAACCGAAAACATTCGACAGGACATGGATAAAGTATATCAGAATTCAGTAGTGTGTGACCGCTCTCCACCCCGGGATTCATACGCCGTCGGGGCCGATGTCAATCGACAATTCGATCTGCTGCCCGCCCCCGCCGCGCCGCAGCTTGGCCCGCAGACGGTCGCGGCGGCGCTCCCGCTCCGGCCCCGGCGGCAAGGTCACGGTAAATTCCATGGCGCGCGCGAAATCGCCGCCGCGATGCTCGTAGAAGCGCGCCAGGGCGGCGCGGGCCTGCGCATCGCCGCGCGCCGCCAGGTCCTGCCAGATGCCGAGCGCCGCCCCCCAGTCACCGGCACGGCGATGCAGCCGCGCCAGGTCGTGCAGGCCCGGGGCATCCAGGCCGCGCCGGTTGGCGGCCAGGATGCTAAGGGCCCGCGGTTGGTCGCCCTGGGCCAGGTGGGCGGCGGCGACCGCCCGGCAGTCGGCGCCGAAGGCAGCCGGATCACGGTAGACGGCGTCCAGGACCGGGAGCAGACCGGCCAGGGAGAGCAAATCCGCCCGGTTGTGGCGAAGGCAGGCAGCGAGCGGTCCGGTCTCCCCGCGCCGCAGCCAACCGAGCCAGGCGGCCGGGGCGGCGGACCCGGGAAGGTCGCCGTCACGCTGCACGCCGAGCAGGCGCGACTCGGCGGTGGCGAGCCGGCAGTCGGGCCAGGCGTGGGCGAAGGCGCGGCGTGTCGGCGCCAGCAGGTCCAGATGAGGCAGCGCGCTCAGCGGGTCCGGGCGGGCGGCGAGTCGGAAGCGGGTGGCCAACAGCGGGGCGTCGAAGGTGCGGCCGTTGTAGGTGAGGAGGCACGCGGGCGGCGCCAGTTCGGCGGCGACCCGCTCCAGGTAGGCCGACTCGGCGTCGAGGCGGGTCAGCAGATATTGGCGCAGGCACCAGCCGGCGCCGTCCGGGCGCAGCAGCCCGGTGAGGAAGGCCCAGGTGCCGGTGCCGCCGGCCAGACCGCTGGTCTCGGTGTCGAGACAGAGCCACGGACTCGATGGCAGCGCAGTTGGTGGATGCGCTGCGCTTAGCCACCCTACAGGGGGCGCCGGGGTCCAGGGCAGGTGCGCGAGGCGATGGGAAGACCCAAGCAGCACCCGGCCGTGCCGCAGACGCGGGTCCAGGCGCCGCTCCAGACACAGGACCCCCGGGGACAGGATCGTAGCGCCCAGGGCCGCGGCGAGCGCGGACTCGTCGGGGGTTCCGGTCGCGGCCGGTGCGGGCGTCGCCCGCCCGGTCGAGATCCGTCGCAGCCGCTCGGTGAGCGAGGGCCCGTCAGACGGCGACGCCACCGCACTGGCGTCCGGGACTGCCGCCGGGGCGCGGATACGCCGGAGCCGCTCCTCGAACCCCATGACCAAGAGTCCCCCTGCATACCGAAAGTTATCGCTTCGACCCGACAACCTCGCCGATCAGGTGTCGTAATCGCTTCGCGACGCGCTGCGGGATTGGGCACCAGGAGGCCGCGCTCCCAGACCCATTGTGTCCCGGATTTTCGGTATAGGCAAGGTGTTGAATGACAACGGGGCGGGATGGGTCAAGTGGCTCGATTGCTGGAACGGACGGCGCTTCTTCCTGCCACAGGTCAGTCCTTGCAGTCTGAAGGCCGGCCCGCCCAGCCACGCGGGTGTGGTCCGGCCAGCAGACCGATCGCCAGCAGCACGAGCAGGCCCAGTAGCAGGCCGAACTGCCGAGAGGCGCCGGCCGCCGACAGCCCGGGCACGACCCAGACCCACCAGTTCACCGCGGTGTGCAACACCAGCGCCGGCAGCACGCTGCCGCGGCTGCGGTTGTACAGCCATGCGAAGACCACCGACAGGGCGACGGTGGACAGCAAGAATGGCAGGAGCGGAATCCGGCCCTGCAGCGTGTCGGCAGTGAAGAACAAGGGCAGGTGCCACAGACCCCACACCGCGCCCAGGATCAGGCTCGCGACCCGCCATCCGTGCCGCTCTTGCAGCGCGGGCAAGGCGTAGCCGCGCCAGCCGAACTCTTCGCCCAGCGGGCCGCCCAGCAGCAGGATCAGCACCAGGTTCGCCGCCGCCAGCGGCAGGTGTCCGGCGACCGGCGAGGCACCCAGCGTGCCGCCCAGTGCGGCGTGCACGACGGCTGCCGACACCATCAATGCCAGGGGCAGGAAGAAGGCCAGCGCGAACCACTGCCAACCGATGCGCCATTGCAGGCAGCGCCCGAGCCATGGGCGCAACGCCGCGCGACCGCCGCCGTATCCGACCACGGCCACCGCCGCAACGCCGGGCCCGAAGCCGCCGAGACCGGACAGCACTGCCGCCGCAAGGGGGAACTGGGCCTTGACGGCGGGAGCCAGGAGCCAGCATATCCAAGACCAGGCGAAGGCCAAGGCGAAGAATGCCGGAAGACGGGACCGGTCCCCGTCACTGGCGTCCACCGGGTGGCTACAGTCCAGTTCCGCTATGACATCTTGCGGGGGTTGCGAATCAGTCTTCACGGTCGCTGTTGCGGGTGGATGTTCGTTCGCGCAAGGTAGAGGAAATCGCCGCAGCGGCCGGGCACACCGGCGCGTCCCCGCACAACCGGGAGCGGTTCGGCGATCGGCCGGCGCGGGTGCGCGAAGCGCTGGACCCGCTGCCGGTGGTCGACGGGGCACCTTGAGTGACAGCACCACAGGATCGCGCAGTACAGTACCGGGTCGCAACATCGGGACATTTGGCTGCATCTGCGGTAACCTCAAGGCTCGATCGTGCCGGCGGGCGCAAGATCGACGAACCAGCCCGGGATGTTGACGGGTCCCGCCGTGGGGGTACGGGGAGTAAGGCCGCCGGGCGCCGCGCTGAACACGGTGCCCCTACCAACCGGGGACAAGAGACGCACCCACTGCCGTCGCTCGCGGGGCGGGCGGCCGCCCCTTCTCCCCCCGCTCCGCGGCAGGCACCATCATGCGTATGGCACTGAGATTCATCGTCCCCCTGCTCCTCGTCCTGGGGGGCATCGCCTGGGCGGCCACCCCGGTGCTCAGCGAGTTGCTCCAGCGCTGGTTCCGCACCGACGTGGAGCTGCGCTCCCAACTGGTCTTCGACTCCATCAACGACACTGTCGCACGCCTGGTCAAGGACGCGGCCGGTCCCCGGATCGACTTGCTGTTTCAGCACATTACGCGGGACGAGCGGCTGCTGGCGGTCGGTCTGTGCACTCCCGACGGCCGCCTGTCCCACCGCTCCACCACCTGGCCCAAGACCCTTGGATGCCCGCGGCGGGCGGGCGCTGCGCCCGCCTTCACCGTGGCACCGCGTAGCGACGGAGCGGTGCTCACCGCGGTTTTTGCACTCAGCCACGATGAGGTCGATCTGGGGGACCTGATCATCGTCCATGACCTGAGCTTTATCGAGCGGCGCGGCGCGAAGCTGGAGCGCTACCTGGCCGTCTTTATCGCCGGGCTCGGACTGGTGATCGCGGCGGTGACGGTCGCGGTTGCCCTCGCGGTGCGCCGGGGTTGGGTACGGGCCGTGCGCAAGGCCCTGGCCCCGATTGTCTCCGGGAGGGCGCCCGAGCCTGAACCCGAACCGGAAATCGCCCGGCTGGTCGCAGAGATGCGCGAGATGCTGCGCGAGCTGGACGTGCCGCGCGGGATCTCGGAGGCGATCCGGGTCGACTGGAACCCCGATACGCTGCGCCACCTGCTCAAGTCCGAACTGCCGGGGGCCGAGGTGATCGTGGTCTCCAACCGCGAGCCCTATATCCACAATCGGGAGGGCGACACCATCCGCGTCCAGCGCCCGGCCAGCGGGCTGGTGACGGCGCTGGAGCCGATCACCCGCGCCTGCGGCGGGACCTGGATCGCCCATGGCAGCGGCTCGGCGGACGAGCAGACGGTGGACCGCCAGGACCACCTCCAGGTCCCCCCGGAGGCCCCCGCCTATACCCTGCGGCGGGTCTGGCTCTCCGAGGAGGAGCAGGAGGGTTACTACTATGGCCTGGCCAACGAGGGGCTCTGGCCGCTGTGTCATATCGTCTTCGTGCGGCCGACCTTCCGCGCCTCCGACTGGGCCCAGTATGTCGCGGTGAACCGCAAGTTCGCCGAGGCGGTGGTCACCGAGGCGCAATCACCCAACCCGCTGGTCCTGGTCCAGGATTATCACTTCGCCCTGTTGCCGCAGATGGTGCGGGAACGCCTGCCCGGCGCCACCATCATCACCTTCTGGCACATCCCCTGGCCCAACCCCGAGGTCTTCGGCATCTGCCCCTGGCGGGAGGAGATCCTGCAAGGGCTGCTGGGCAGCAGCATCCTGGGTTTCCACACCCAGTTCCACTGCCTGAATTTCCTGGATTCGGTCGACCGCTTCCTGGAGTGCCACATCGACCGTGAGCAGAGCACCGCGCGCACCGGCGGCCGGACCACCCTGGTGCGCCCCTACCCGATCTCGATCGAGTGGCCGCCCACCGCGCTGGTCGGCCAGCCGCCGGTGGCCGAGTGCCGCGTCCAGGTGCGCCGGTCCTATGATCTCGATCCCGCGGTGCTGCTGGCCGTGGGCGTCGAGCGCTTCGATTACACCAAGGGGATCGCCGACCGCTTCCGCGCCGTGGAGAACCTGCTCGAGCACCATCCGGAATGGATCGGCCGCTTCACCCTGTTGCAGATCGCAGCCCCGACCCGCAGCAAACTGCCGGCCTATCGCCAGACCCAGGCCGAGGCCGAGGCGGTCGCCACCGGGGTCAATCAGCGTTTCGGCCGGCCCGGCTGGTGGCCCATTGCCCTGGTCGCCCGGCACCACGAGCCCGAGCAGGTCTTCACCCTGTTCCGCGCGGCCGACCTGTGCCTGGTCTCCAGCCTGCACGACGGCATGAACCTGGTGGCCAAGGAGTTCGTCGCCGCCCGCGACGACGACGACGGGGTGCTGGTCTTGAGCAGCTTCGCCGGGGTCTCGCGGGAACTGCTGGAGGCCCTGATCGTCAATCCCTACGACAGCGGCGCCATGGCCGAGGCGATCCATCGCGCCCTCCTGATGCCGCGCGAGCAGCGACGCGAACGGATGCACCTGATGCGCGCCCTGGTCAGCGAGCACAACATCTATTTCTGGGCCGGGCGGATGCTCCTGGAGGCCGCCCGTCTGCGCAAGCGCCAGCGGATCGAGGACCAGATCGTGGAAGTCACCGCCCCCTTCACCTGGCGGCGGCGCGGGGCGCACCGATGAGCGGCCCGCCCGTGCCGGGACCACCGGGCCATCCCCCCAGTCCGCGGGAGTATCCCGACTGGGCACGCGACTGGGCGCTCTTTCTGGATATCGATGGGACCCTGCTCGAGCTGGCGCCCGAACCCCAGGCGGTGCGGGTGCCACCCGGGCTTGCCGCCCGGATCGCGACCCTGGCCCAGGGTCTGGGCGGGGCCCTGGCCCTGGTGAGCGGCCGACCCTTGAGCGACATCGACCGGTTCTTTCCCGGCCGCTTCGATGCGGCCGGGACCCACGGCGCCCAGTGGCGCCTGGGCGGGACCGAGACCACGCCGGGGCCGCCGGTCGATGAGGCCCTGGCCGGGATTGTCGCGCTCCTGCGGGAGGGGACGAACCGCCTGCCCGGTGTCATCCTGGAGCCTAAGCCCCATGCGCTTGCCATGCACTACCGGCTGGCCCCGCAGTGGGAGGCGCAGGTCCGGTCCCTGGCGGGACGCGCGGCCGAGCGACTGGGCCCGGCCTTTCGCCTCCAGGCCGGCAAGCTGGTCGTCGAGCTGCTGCCGGCCGCGGCCGGCAAGGGCGCGGCCATCCGGCGTTTCATGGGGCAGCCCCCCTATGCCGGGCGCACCCCGGTCTTCGTCGGCGACGACCTGACCGACGAGGACGGCTTCGCCGTGGTCAACGCGCTCGGCGGCCTCTCCATCCGTGTCGGGGAAGGGGAACCGACCCTGGCGCAGTCGCGGCTGCCATCACCGGCCGCCGTGCGCGACTGGCTTGCAGGCCTGGCGGCGCATTCAATGAGACAGACATGATGAGACAAGAGACCAGCGACCTGGACCTCGGGGTCATCGGTAACGGGACCCTGGCCGCCCTGATCGACCGTTACGCCACCGTGGTCTGGTGCGGCTTCCCTCGTCTGGACGGCGACCCGGTGTTTTGCAGCCTGCTCAACGGTCCCCGGTCCTATCGGCCTGCTGAGCCCGACAACGGCGGCTATTTCGCCTGCGAGTTGGTCGGGCCACTGGCCGAGACCCGCCAGTGGTACCAGATCAATTCGGCGGTCCTGGTCACCCGGCTCGAGGACCAGGCGGGTAACGCCATCGAGGTCACCGATTTCGTCCCCCGTTTCGTGCAGTTCGAGCGGATGTTCCGTCCCCCGACCCTGATCCGGCGACTGGTGGCCGTGAAGGGCCGACCGCACCTGCGGGTGCGGGTGCGTCCGCGCTTCGCCTACGGCGAGGTATCGCCCCAGATCACGCTCGGCTCCAACCATGTCCGCTACCAGAGTCAGGCCGGTACCCTGCGTCTCACCACCGATGCGCCGCTGTCCTATGTGGTCGAGGAGACGCCCTTCCTGCTCGAGGGCCCGCTCACCTTCATCCTGGGCGGCGACGAATCGCTGACCGCGGGCATCGCCGACACCGCCCGGCGCTTCCTGGAGCGCACCCTCGACCACTGGCACAACTGGGTGCGCGCCCTGTCCATCCCCTTCGAGTGGCAGGACGCGGTGATCCGCGCGGCCATCACGCTCAAGCTGTGCAATTTCGAGGAGACCGGGGCCATCGTCGCGGCCCTCACCACCTCGATCCCGGAGGCCCCCGGCAGCCAACGCAATTGGGACTACCGTTTCTGCTGGCTGCGCGATGCCTACTTCGTGGTCAGCGCGCTCAACCGCCTGGGCACCACGCGCGCCATGGAGGCCTATCTCGGCTATATCGCCAATATCGTCGCCGAGAGCGAGGACCGGATGCTCAAACCCTGCTACGGGATCACCCGCCGGGTCGACCTCGCCGAGCGCATCGCCCCGGCCCTGCCGGGATACCGCGGGATGGGGCCGGTGCGGATCGGCAACCAGGCCCATCTCCAGGTCCAGAACGATGTCTACGGCAGTGTCATCCTGGCCGCGACCCACGCCTTCTTCGACCGCCGCCTGCCGCTCGCCGGTCACCCGGCCCTGTTCGAGCGGCTGGAGCATTTGGGTCAGTTGGCCATTGCCGTCTTCGACCAGCCGGACGCCGGCCCCTGGGAACTGCGCAACCGTCCGGCCGTCCACACCTTTTCCGCCGTGATGTGCTGGGCCGGCTGCGACCGCCTGGCGCGGATTGCAAGCGTGCTGGAGCTGCCCGAGCGCACCGCGCAGTGGCGCCAGGCGGCCGATCGCCTGCACGCCGAGATCGCCGCGCGGGCCTGGAACCAAACGTTGGGCAGCTTTGTCGCCACCTTCGATGGCGACACCCTGGATGCGAGCCTGCTGCTCCTGCACGAACTGGATTTCGTATCTGCCGAGGACCCCCGCTTCATCGGCACCGTCGAGGCGATCGGGCGGACCCTGAGACGCGGCGATCTGCTCCTGCGCTACGGGGTGGAGGACGACTTCGGCCGGCCCGAGACCGCCTTCACCATCTGCACCTTCTGGTACATCGACGCCCTGGCCGCCCTGGGCCGGCACGCGGAGGCGCGCGGGCTGTTCGAGTCCATACTCAACCGGCGCAATACACTGGGGCTGCTCTCCGAGGACATTCATCCCGAGACCGGCGAGCTCTGGGGCAACTACCCCCAGACCTATTCCATGGTGGGGCTCATCCACTGTGCCGCGCGGCTCTCGCGCAGTTGGGAGGAGGCGCTGTGACATCCTCGCCGACCTGAAGGACGGCGATTCCTGCGGCGCTACGGGCAAAGGCACTGACCCCAGCCACCGAAGGAGGCATAATGCGGCCCCGACCACGAACGAATGGCAGCGCGATGAGGACACTGGATAACGACCTGGTTCGAGGGGGTGCGTCTCGGGCGGCCCATCCCGGACTGGGAGGGCTACGCCGCGCCGACCCTGGGCAAGGGGCAGGGGCGCGCCACCCTGGCCCTCCCCGGCAACCTGGCGCGCAACCTCAAGACCTTCGGCCCCCTGGGCCTGCTGCGCCACGCGCGCTGGGCCTTCCGTCACCCGCGGGATCGGCTGATCTCGGCGCTGCCCCTGCTGCTGGCCAACCCCGGCGCCGCGGCCTCGCCCGCCGTGGCCGACGCCTTGGAGATCCAGCAATCGCTGCTGCGATACTATGTCCAGAGCACCTGGCGCGCCGACGAGCGCGACGTTCGCACGCTGTTGCAGCAGCCCCCGACCGGAGACCCGATTATGCAGACATTTGTCGAGCGCTGTATTGAGCAGGGCGTACAGCACGGCAGACAGCAGTGCATCGCCCAAGGAGAACGCCAAGGCAACGCCACGGCGCTCTCGCCCCAGTTGAGTGCGCAGTGATGAGTGCGCCAATCGCTCGCCTACAAGGCCGCATTCAACGCGTGAGCGTCGAGGGCTTTCGCAGCTTGGCAAAGATCGAGAATCTGGCGCTTCCCCAGTTAACTGTATTGATCGGGGCCAATGGCGCCGGAAAATCCAATTTCATCCGCTTTTTCGAGATGCTGAGCTGGATGCTGAAGTCGCAAAAGCTCCAGGAATTTGTGGAACGTTACGGATGGGGCGACGATCAGTTTTTTATGGGAGCGCGCCAAACTCCACGTATCCACGCCGAGCTGCGCATCGAGACTCAGCGCGGATTCAACGACTACCGCTTCGGCTTGGCCCATCTCTCCGCGAGCGATACCGTGATGCTCATGGACGAAGCCTACCGCTATACGTACAAGGATAACGAAAGCGAGGTGCGGTGGACGGAGCTCGCTGGCGGCACCAAGGAATCAGCGCTTCCCGAGCAAAACAACCCCACGGCCAAGACCATCGTTCACCTGCTTCGTCAGTGCGCCACTTATCAATTCCACGATACCTCCGCAAACGCTGCGATTCGCAATCGTTGGGACATCGCGGAAAGTGCCCGGCTGCGCTCCGACGGGGGCAATCTTGCAGCGGTGCTGCTCGACCTGCACGAAAACGCGCTGCCGCGTTACAAGCAGATCGTTCGGCAGGTCCAGCGAGTCTTGCCTGCGTTCGACGATTTCGTGCTGGAGCCGGTGGCCGGAAAGGTCCAACTGCGTTGGAAGGGACGCTTCGGCGACAAGACCTTCGGCGCGCACCTGACATCGGATGGATCTTTGCGTGTCTTCTGTCTGCTGACATTGCTGAGCTTGCCCGACGACCGACTCCCGGATGTATTGTTCCTGGACGAGCCGGAGTTGGGACTGCACCCTCACGCGCTTAACCTGGTGGCGGAGATGGTGAAGCGCGTAGCTCACACACGTCAGGTATTTCTTGCCACTCAGTCGCCCTATATGGTCGATTGCTTCGAGCTGGAAAACGTCATCGTCGCTGACATTCGGGATGGCGCCACATCCCTGCGCACCCTGCCCCGGGAACGCTACCAGGAATGGCTGGACGACGAATACTCGGTCTCCGAGCTGTGGCTGAAGACCCCGGTCGGAGCGGTGCCATGAAACGTTTGTGCGTTGTCTGCGAAGGCCAGACCGAAGCGGAATTCGTCGGCAGGTGTCTGGCGCCGCATTTGCAGGAACATAACCTGTTGGTGTTTGCCTCGATTCTTCAGGCGAAATCCGGGAACCACAGGGGCGGTCGGGTGACCATCGAGCGGCTGGGAAAGCAGCTTGCCTGCGAATACCATGCCGTCGATCGCATTACCACGTTGGTTGATTTTTACGGGTTCCAGGACCGGGCGGGAAGAGAACGCTCCGAGTTGGAGTCTGCCATCCTTGATGAGGCCCAAAAATGGGGCCACGATCGACTCGAAGAGCGATTCGTTCTGCCTTATGTTCAGATGCACGAATTCGAGGCGTTGCTATTTTCCGATATTGAAGGATTTCAATTGGTGCTCGACGGCTGGAACTTAGCGAGCCAGCGGGATCTGCGTGCAGTCCGGAGCGCCTTCGGCAATCCCGAAGAGATCAACGATAGCCCGCAAACGGCTCCATCGAAACGCATCCTGAGTATCTTTGCGAACGGCGCATACAGCAAGACTGAACATGGGCCGCTCATCGCCGAGGAAATCGGTCTACTAACGATCCGCGAGGCATGCCCGGGGTTCCACGCATGGCTGTCCGGTCTGGAAGCCTGGGGTGATCGGTAGCGTGATTGACGTTCCGCCATCAACCGGGCACCGATCGTCGGATTACGGCGCGATGGGCATTGTGCCCTACCAGCCGCATCGGCGCACGCGCCTAACCCGACCTACGACAAAGTAGGGATCAGGGCCGCCAGTGCCACCCAGGCGACCGGATTTCGACCGCGTTCAGTCGGCGGGTGAAGGACCTGAAGTGGGCTATACTGCCGCCGATCCTCCTGCCTTCGCAGTTATTCAGTCGGAGAGAATACCAAGCCTATGTATCCAAATGTTGTCGGCCTACTCGTCGGGACCCTGTTCTTCGCCTTTTCTCTGACCCCCTCGCTGCTGCCAAGACCGTTTTTCATTCAGGGCATTCTCTCCGGCCTGTCATTTGCGGCCGGCTATGGCCTGGGCGTTGCGACGCTGGCCCTGTGGGACTATCTGCAGTTGCCGGTATGGCGCCGCCGCACCGCGATCGTCGTAAAGTCCGGCGCGGCGCTGCTCTGCCTGGTGGTCGCGGTCAGTTTTCTGTGGCAGGCGACCCATTGGCAAAACGCGCTGCGCGAGCTGATGGGCATGGAGGAGTCAACCGGCCTGCAACCCTTGCTGCTCGGCCCGATCGCCGTGTTGGTGTTCGTCGTCCTGCTGGCGCTGGCCCGCGCGTTCCGCTGGGTGTTTCGGGTTCTTTCGGTCCAACTGCGGCGTTTCGTGCCGCCAAGAATTTCACATCTCGTCGGTATCGTTGCCGCGGTCGCGCTGTTCTGGTCCGTGATCGACGGGGTTTTGCTGAGCGGCCTGCTGCGTGTCGCCGATCGTTCGTTTCAGCAACTCGATGCGCTGATTCAGCCCGATTTGCCGCAGCCGACCCATCCCGACCAGACCGGCAGTCTGGCGTCCCTGATCAATTGGGAAGACCTCGGCCGCCAGGGCCGCAGTTTCGTGGCCGGCGGACCCGACGCCAAAGCCCTGAGCGATTTTTTTTCGGCCCCGCTGCCGGCACCGATCCGGGTCTATGTCGGCTTGAATTCAGCCGACAGTCCCGAGCGCAGAGCGCGACTGGCGCTGGAAGAATTGAAGCGCGTCGGCGGCTTCGAACGCGCGGTACTGCTGCTGGTGACACCGACCGGCACCGGCTGGATCGATGCAGCGTCGCAGGACCCGGTCGAGTACCTGCATCGTGGCGACATTGCCACGGTGGCGGCCCAGTATTCCTATCTGAACAGCCCGCTCGCACTGTTGACCGAGGGCGCGTATGGCGCCGGGATGGCCCGCGCCCTGTTCTCGGAGGTCTATGGCTACTGGCGTCACCTGCCCCGCGACGCGCGGCCGCGGCTTTACCTCAACGGATTGAGCCTGGGTTCCTTGAACTCCGATCTCTCGTTCGATCTTTACGACATCATCGATGACCCGTTCAACGGCGCACTCTGGAGCGGCCCACCCTTCCGCAACGACACCTGGCGGCGCATGACCGATCAGCGCGATCCCGGATCGCCCGCCTGGCTGCCCCGCTTTCGCGGCGGGTCGGTGGTGCGGTTCATGAACCAGGACGGCGGATTGGACCGCGGCGACCAACCCTGGGGGGCCTTTCGGATCGCCTTCCTCCAGTACGCGAGCGACCCGATCACCTTCTTCAGTCCGCAGTCGGCGTGGCGTGAGCCGCAATGGCTGCAGGCACCCCGCGGCCCCGACGTGTCGCCCGACCTGCGCTGGTTCCCGCTCGTGACGATGCTGCAACTGGCGGCCGATATGGTGGCGGGCGTCACCCCCAAGGGCTTCGGACACGAATTCGCGCCGGCACACTACATCGACGCCTGGCTGGCGCTGACCGAACCGCAAGGCTGGAGCGACGCCGAGGTGGCGCGGCTAAAGACGATCTTCGAATGAACGCTGGTTTTGCCGGTTGGCGCCCGTAGGGTCCGCTATGCGGACCAAAGACCCCGCGCCAAGCCAACGCGCCCGCGCAATTGCCCCACCCGCACCCACCCGCCCCGGCTATCCTCTGCAGATCGACCCACCCGGGAGCCCGAGCCATGCACGCACGCACCAACCCGCGCCCCAGCCTCTACGAACAACTTGAAGCCCTGCCCGCAGGACTGACCGGAGAAATCCTCGATGGCCAGTTCCAAGACACAAAGAACAGAAAACACAGACTCTTGAAGGCGCTGCCGTGAAAGTCCCCCGCCTCCCGTCTCGCTGGCCCCCCTCGTTCCCACGCTCCGCGTGGGAATGCATCCTGGGACGCTCCGCGTCCCGCCTGCCGCGAGCCCCTTTC
>Ga0247839_1006268_pt1 | contig 13807 bp, 9 predicted proteins | sample LaCruzMarch2015__6_FD_192405 | JGI IMG/M metagenome (GOLD analysis project Ga0247839, IMG submission 192405) | Freshwater microbial communities from meromictic Lake La Cruz, Castile-La Mancha, Spain - LaCruzMarch2015_16m | ecosystem: Environmental > Aquatic > Freshwater > Lake | place: Spain...
TTCTTTACTACCTGTCATCAACTAAAAAGAAAGCGCGGCAGCTTTTAGGCATCCGCGCTCTTTTGGGTCTTTATTCGTTGGTAGGCTCGATTGGACTCGAACCAACGACCCCCACCATGTCAAGGTGTTTAACTAATAAAAAACACGCTGCTACACGATGCTACGTCCTATTATATATGTGTTCTGTTGTGTTTTAATTAGTAGTCAGAAGTGTTTATGTTTGCCAAACCAGCTTTCTGAACCTTACGTTAAAAAAATGGTGGGTATTCCTTTCGAACATACACCCAGTAAATGGCATGTTTTTATCTTCTCTTATGGTACAAAACTGACCGGTATTTTATGGTGTTCACCGTCTGCAACAGTTGCCTCAAAAACACGAATCCGCTGAAACCCTAATTCTTTAGTTTGGGCCAACCTTGAAGCGGGAATATCATTCCCGCTCTTTGAGAGCGTTCTAGCAGGAGCTATTTGAATGATTGAGTCTTGAGCTTACTAGCATATGCAACTTCGCTCAGCTCGTTATTTAAGTCATTCAAGCAACAAATTCATTAAGAAAGTAAGGGGTACCCCTTGTTCATTTTGGGTTAGCTAGACCCCACCGTACCCCCACCCCCTTAATAGGCCCCTTTGTGTAGCTGGGCATATACATAGTATTTTGCTCGAATGAGCGCAAATATTTAACTAAAGTGTAAGGTTTAAAACAGCTGGTAAAGGAAAAGATGCCACTGCGCACAGCTCGTCAATACACTATGAATCCATTAAGAGGATAGAGGATCTTTGGGTGTTGCTTTTACCTAGGATGGCTAGATAATTAAATTATCCTTTTGTGCAACACTAGAAGTAATATAAAAGCATATTTCTGTAGATATTATCAACAATGGTTCGAAATTTTAAAGATCAAAGAGGCTTTGAAGCTGCTCTTTCGCCCTCTGAGGCTAAGAGGGCAATATATATAGATTTTGAGGGCTTTGAGGATAAGGAGCCGACCTTTATAGGCGTCAGGATGGACAATCATTTCACCCAATTAATTTTTGATATTGATTTAGACTTAGCTGCAAGGTCACATAACTTACAAGTTGTGGATGGGGAAAAATATTTAACCTCACTCGTCAAAAAGGCTGAAATAGAAAACAGAAGAATTGTTGGGTTTTCCTCATACGAAAAGACGGTAATGAAAACCTTTTACCATTTAGATATTGAACATTTATATGCTGATGCTCGATTTTTTGCAAAATATTTAAGAAAAACAGTTCTTAAAAATATCGATAAAAAACCACGGGATTTAACTAGCTACCTCTATGCATTAAATTACCCAAAAACAGATAATGCTATAAAAAAAACAACTTCAAGAATTGGTAGTTTAAAAAAAATGCTTTTGGATAAAAAATTGAAATATGGTGAGAATGCTTTTGAAGAATGCACATCTACCGTTAAATCCAAGTGGACAAAAGTTCTTAAGCATAACGACGATGATGTAAATGGAATGGCTTTTTTAGTCGAAACGTATATCCAGGAAATTTCAAAAAAACTAGCTAATCAGTAGGAACTATCTACGGCTGCAGTATTTATGTGTGTGATTTAGGTTTACTTAGAAATTTATAAGATCAATTGACTTGAAAATGTTTGTAAATGCAGGGGTACCCATTATCGATTTCCAAGAATCCAGACCCTACGGTACCCGTACCCTCTAAATAGGCCACTTTAGCTAGGCATGCCTATACATAGTATTTTGCTCATTTGATTAGACCGAAATGTAAACCTAGAATGCAGATAATGATTTTGATTGCCAAAACAAGGTAAAAATATGACCCCAAAAGATTTACTGAACGCAGCAAATTGCGAAATGAAAGTTATCTGCGGACGTGATTGGGATGAATTCGAAGAAACAGAGCTAGAAGGAGTAAGGTTTTGCACTGGATGCAAAAAGGCCGTTTTCTACACGCGCACCATTCAAGAACTCAAAGTAGCTGCAGAGAAACAACTTTGCGTTTATCTAGCTGACAGTTTTGACCTAGAGACTTATCAGCGTAACGAGAAAATCAAGGCCATAGAGGCAGCCGCACGAGCGAACATTGGAAATCCCACTACTGGACATGTAATTTTGAAGAATAAAAAATAGTTATTTATTTATGTTTTATTCGCTGTCGAATCCTTGGTTAGTGAATTTCAAAGTTTTACTATTTTCTGTAACTGTTCTTACAACATTATCAGGCACTCCGTTTGGAAGCGATGCACTGATTTCCAGAGTAACAGATACATCTGACCCCATCAATGCAACTAAGTGCGAAATCACTTCATCTGCGACCCTACTTGCATCTCGTCCTACCCTAGCTGAATCTAAAGATACAGTTCCGTAGAACCTGTTAACTTGTTTTTTAACTGGTGAGACTGGTGGAATAGGCGCATCACTGGCGCCCGTTGTGCCAACCTCTGCAGGTGGGGAAGCGGGTATCTCTTTGGCTAACTGGGCCTTAGCCACATCAGATTTAACCAGCATACCCGGTGAATCTGCGTCGTGAATGACAATAGGACATCCGCCACGCAGCCCCACATAACGTTCAGCCACATTGTCGTAGCTATCAGCGAAAGCAAAGGTATCGCTTTCCCAAGTAAGCATCCCAACGCCTTCACAAATTGCATCTAATAAAACCGATGGATCTCGCAGCCGTGGTAAATAAATATATCGAGCAAAATCCTCAATGAGCTGTTTGGATGCGACGGAGTCATTCCGCCACAAAGGAATCTTATCCAATTCCATCTTTAATCGTGTGGCTGCGAATGTTGGCAATAACAATTCATCACTTCGCAATTTCTTACTTGCCCTAATTGCAAGGCCATCTGCTCCATTTAGCTTTAAAGACTCCCATGTCTGAACATCTTGCGGCTTACTTTGTACTGGGACTAACAACCATTGGTATGTCTCAGGTAATCTAGCTGTAACAGCCCCATCAACTGTTTTTTGCTGTGTTTCCGCCTGTGATACCTGTTGATGGGTCAGGTTTAACATCTTCTGATCAGCAAGAATTGACTCCCATGCGAGAAACTTTCGTACCGCATCCAATAAATCCTGTAGCCGACCATTATCTGGCGCTAAGAACACTAGCGTATTTTTATAGATACGAGGCGTATTCCCACGTGACTCCAGTATAGCTTTTGCAGCTAATTCTGCAGGGTTGGTTGATTCTCCTTTGTTGAAAGGGTGCTCTATACCCAGAACCACCAACCTTGTATCAAGATCATCTGGAACATCTTGGCTTAACTGGGGCATAGGGTGAATACGTGAAAACTCGCCTTTCGCCTCTAAATTTTTTCTTACCCGTTTGTCGATCTCAGCAACAACTTTATCGGGGTCACGCTTGTACTGCTCAGCTCGGTCATCAGCCAGCTTTTTGACTGTTGGCTGTGTTGAATACCAATATCTTGGGCCATCCTCATAAAGATAGGTCGCAGCATTAGCCAATCTTCTAAGGGCATCCCCAAAAATAGCCGGTGACTCTCCTGGCATCACACAACCCAAGCGAATCCGTCTTTCTTCAATACCCAAGTTTGCGGCAGAAGTAATCGGCGCAGAACCCATAAATACTGTTCTAGCAACACGACGACAAGCAGAAAACTTACCGAGATTAGTTACTTCACCATCAATAGTTAGCGGTAACGAATGGGGGCCATCAATATCCCGCTCGATAATGGGCTTCCATTGATCTGGCAAATACCTTGTTAACTCATCTCTAACCCTAGGCTCATCTATCGGAATATTTGCTGGAAGAATCAATGGGCTTTTATCGCCTCGCTCCCACAAACTATGAATAACAGCTGCCATTAACCGTAAAACTCCACGAGTACGCTGAAACTTAATCAGCGTTGACCAATCTGTGTATAACCGGTCAAATACCTCTGGATGAATTGGATAGGCTGATTGAATACGCTTTACATAATCCGCTTCGCTGCATTCAGAAGGGAATTCTCGTTGCTGAGTTCGATACATATCTCCAAATGCACTTGCAACTACATCACGCTGCTTAAATTTATCAGCCCCAAGTAAAGGCTCAAATAATCTTCTACGTACGATCTCAAAACTTTCTTCGGCTGTTGCAGGTGTCCATGACGACTCCAAACGGCCAATGACGTTTTGTAACCTACTTAATGCTTGTCTGCCGCGCTCTCCTCCTACCTCTTCATCGTCACCTTGAGCATGTGGGGATATGGCCGTATCCGAAGAAGGCAAACTAATAACTAATAAACAGTTTTTTGATAATTTCGCCGATTCTGTTAATGCCTGAGCAAATGTGAAGTGGGTTTCAAAATCACCACCAGGTAAGTTGTTGTCTTGATGTAACTGCCTTGCGTAGGCGACCCACTCGTCTATTAGAATCAAGCAAGGACCAAACTCGTTAAAGAGTTCACGAAGAGTATCGCCAGGGTTAGTGGCACGTTCATCATCATTTTTGACTTTTGCATAGGCTTTCTTGCCGCCTAGCTGCCAAGCGAGCTCGCCCCATAAAGTATGAACGACTGTGCCATCCTCTTTTACAGATGGATTTCCTGGAGAAATCTTATTTCCAACTAGAACTACTCTATTTGCATTTAATGGGCCCTTTACATCAGCCTCTTTCATTACCTCATCAACACCTAGTAATTCTGTAGTGTTGGCACCAGAAAACAAATGGTACAAAGCAAGCATCGAGTGCGTTTTCCCGCCGCCAAAGTTTGTTTGAAGTTGGACCACGGGATCGCCGCCAACCCCAGCTATGCGTTTTGCGCCATTTGATAGAAGATTTTTTAAACTTTCAGTAAGGTATGTGCGCCTGTAAAACTCTACAGGATCCCTATATTCATCAGTACCTTCACCCAAATGTACTTGCCATAAATCAGCAGCAAATTCAGCCTGTTGATAATTTCCACTTGCGACATCCTTGTGTGGTGAAATAATTTCACGCCAAGGCATCAAATTTGATGAAACGCCACTTTCAATGGCTATACCTGCATTTTTACGCCGTTCACCGCGAACTTGCTCATCAGTTACGAGTCGACGTAACTCCATCTTTATTTTACGAACTTCATCTGCTTCCGGTGCAGAAATAGCAGTTAGCAAGCGCTCTATTGAATCTAATGCACGATCCGAATCATCGCTTGAAAATTGGGCTTGATGCGCCCATTTATTGCGCCAGTCACGAATTTCTTGAACTAGTCCACGTGCAGTAAAGCCTAATGTCTTTTTGAATACCTCATTCCAGGTATCAAACATAATTTTGATAAGCGCTGATGCATCCCACTCAGTGATACTCTTTTTAGCAAGTATTGGATCATCAAGAAATTCTCTAATCTTCTGCATTGAAACAGTGTTATTTGAGATGGCGTCTTTAATTTCTCTGTCAACAAATGGCGCAAGCCCTATCTTGAGTTGCTCGAGTGCTTTACCTACACGCTCATAATTAGTAATTGCCATATTTATTCCTGATCGAAAAGATCTTGATTTCCAGCGTTGGATGCCGGGGATGTTTCACGTGATAATCGGATAATTTCTGGCCAGCTTTGCACTAAACCGTTATAAGACATGGCTTCAGCTGGACGCCTTTTTTTCTCACATAGAGCAAACAATCTGTAACATAACTCTCTGGCTATCTCTGCATGCCCCCCTAACTTCGAAACAAGCTTGGCAGCCTCCCCTTCACCGTGTAACTCTAAATTTCTAATTAACTGGTGAACAATTTCCCATGCAGTAAGCCTACTGTCTGTCAATGGATCCCATTTAGGATTGAGCTCACTAGGGAGCAATAATCTAACCTTGCCAGCCCGTGAGGAAACAATGCCGTCCGCTACAAGACTCTCTACAGACGTATTTCTTGCAACGGATAGCTGTTCTGCAACACCATACTCCCCTTGGCTAAATCCATTTTGATCAAACCAGCTCAGAGCCCATCTACTATCAGCATCAAAATCACCCTCCTGCTCTGCAAGAGCATCATCTAGCGTTAAATTAATTAAGGAAAGGGCGGATCTAACGGATAGTACGTTACCCCCTGCATCCAATACTTTTGCAAAACGTGTATACACAGCCATCCCAGGACCAATTGCCGCTTGAGCTAAATCAACTGGGGCAATATTTCCCGCTTGTAATAGGGCTAAAGCTGCTGGAAGCTCCTCTTTGAGGATAGTTATAAACTCTCTACGAGTTATGGTTGCTGGCGTACCCAGTCTTTTCCTACATACCAAGATAATGCTCGATGCTAGCGCATTGGTGCCCATAGCAATCATGCGACTTGCTCCCTCAGTCCGCATAGGCCAGGTACCTGTGATTTCAAATCCCGCTTGAATCACAGCTTCTAAGAATGTATCCCATCCAGTGTTAGTAGCCCCATTCTCATCATCTTGCTCAGACTGCTTAAATGCATAATAAATAGTTACAGGAAATGCTGGGTGTGATTGCTGAGACAGCCTTGTCATCGCTTCGGTCATACCAGCCAAGAAAAATTGTTCAGCCTTTTCTTTTCCGCCGTGCCTATAGGGCGTAGCAACCAATTCCTCATCCTTGGGAACGGCTAATGTTGCAAATAATTCAGGAAAAATATTTTTAAGTGGGTTTCTAAGCAGCACATAGAAAAAATCTGAAAGATCTGCATAAGCAATATTGTCGTAATAAGGAGGGTCAGTACTAACTACGTAATACTGATCATCTGCAAGCGCAGATTGTGCAGTACATTGCTTGGCAAACCCATCTGAAAAGGGAGTTGAGTACTCAAGAAAATTACTAATCGCATTAGCGCAGGTAGATATGTCCCCACTCGATTTAGCGAATGGATTTGCTTCAGCAAAATCCCATGACATAGGTATTGCTTGACGCGGCATACTAGGCCCTAGAGCACTATCTTTAGGAAGCCAACCAACAAGTACGGATCCGTAATATGCCATTCGATCAATAACGCATGTCATATAGGTAACGATAGCATCGGCATAAGCCTCAGCACCGTTTCCATTGAGGTGGAGGCCCTTTGAATCGTCTACCATTCCAAAATTAATGGCATCCTCTTTAATTTTCTCTTTCAGTCCTAGAGCGATTTGATAAAAATTTGAAAGCGTTACAAGTTGTCTTTTGCTAAACAACTCATGCCAGTGAGTTATCCCATAGCCCCTACCACTAACAAGAGTACTTGTTTCTTGATTCATTTCTTGCTCAGGAATCCATAGTGGCTCCATACTGAATGCAAGTGCCTCTTGTTCGCTTGTTGGCGAGAGATATACACGACCACGGGCACCTTCAGCTACTATAGCCATTAAACACTTTCCGTCTCTTTTCGCTTGAAACTCTCCGCGGATATATTCATTGGACATCGACTGGTTTGACATAAGACATTTAAAATTAGCTCCACGAGCTAGCTTCGTGCCGGACTTAATAATTGACCAGTCAGTCGGCTCCCCAGTTTTCACAATAAATTTATATCCATCCGCACCAACAACCGGCTCAATATAGGCCTCTTTACCTTTTTTTGTGGAAAGAGAAAAGGTAGAAGCTAGTGGAACAGAGATATTTGAAAAAGCAGGATTCGGACTTTTAACAGTTCGAGCCCATATCCAGGCAATTACGGTTAATTTTTCATTAAGGTAGGGTTTGAGATCAGGCCTTGTATTAACAATATCAGCCGTAATCAAAACATCTTCAAAGATATTACCAATTCTTTTTTTAGCCTCATCTTTCAACTGCTCACAATAAAAAAGTACATCTGACGCAAGTCCCTGTGCATTTTTCCATTCGCTTTTCAGTAAGTTTTTTTGTGAATTACTATGGCTACTTATTGGCGGGCAATTCACAAACCTACTGGGAATCTCAAGTAAAGCCTTATTAATCAAAACAGCTACCGGATTTAAATCAGATGCATAGCTTTTTAAACCCAGCCACTGCGCAGCCAAAGGAAGTGTGCCACCACCAGCAAATGGATCGCAAAATGGCGGCAGAACATCAGGGTTATATATAACGCTATTTTTTTCAGATGAGTGATCTATACATGTACGCTTCCAACTATCAATAATTTCCTTATGCGCACTTCGAATGACCATATCGTCATGGGAGTTATCCCACAATATTAAATCTTCAACGATCCTAAATAGTCTCTGTCTTTCTGCATCCTGAAGTTCTTTGGTTGGAAACTTTTCTGGAATCGATGATGGGTCGTCAACCATCTGTGCAAAAATTACGGCCTTAGCTGCAGATAATGGTCTTTGAGCCCACCATTTATGAAATGAAGACGGCCAACCTTTAGGCGCTTTAGTTTTTCTATGTAATGATTCTTTGTTGATTGCATCAAGCGGCAGAGCAACTTCAATTAACTTCTTCTTATATTTCACGATGGCGATCCTGCTCTTGCAAGTAATTCTGAAAAATTGTAATTAACACTAGTAACCCCAAAATCAGGCTCACGTTTAAATGGTTGGCGTAGATAATGGACTTTATGGGTTTCGTTATCTAAAAATTCTACGATAGCCAAAATGAAATCATCTGGCTCATTCAATGAATATAGAATCTCATTTCTAGTAACAGTAATTGAATCAGCGCCAGTTACCCTGCCTTTGACTTCAATAAACCGAAGCTTGCCAGTGCCGGATACCTTGCTCTCTATGTCATACCCTAGACGTTCAAACTCTCTATCGGTAGGATCATAACCAAGATCACGCTCAACTTGCATGATGACCGACCTTGCACGAGCAGCGCTTGCCTGTGTATCAGCAATTGCTTTGAGCGCCACAGCACTTAATTGTGGTTTACCCATTAGTTTATTAATCAATCCTATTGGAACTACCAGCAATCCACCAAGTACAACTGGCGGCAGAGGTGATAGCTGTGCCTCTAACTTCAGGTCACTGAGGCGTTTTTGCAGTCTCGCTTGCAATAAGTCTGCTCTTTTTCTAGCCTCATTTGAATTTAGCTTGCTATTAGTGGTGCCGGCCTGCTCTTGCAGTTGCAATTGAGCTGCCCGATGATCCCAGTAATTAATCTCCTTAGTTAGGCGATCCTTAACTGCGGCTTCTGTTTTAGAAATAATTTCAATTTTTTTATTTTTTACTTCGGCAAAGTGATCTGGGACCATCTTCTCAATAGCATATCCCTGAGCCTTCTTTTCTAAATCCCGAGTAATCCACTTGCATTCTTCCTGCGATAACAAGGTATCAATATCAGGTTCAGACGCATTTAATGGTCTGTAGTCAAGGTATGGGGCATAGTGGATTTGGTGGATCGCACCATCTGAATCTTGCTCTACATAAAGCATTCTTTGTGAAACTACTCGGCGATTACCATTGCGAGTGATGTTTGCATCTTGTATAGCGTGCTCAAGGTAAAACAAGACCCTTGGCTTGGTACCCAGGTCTTTTTCATCAACCAGTATGGTTCCTCGCTTAAGCAGATCCCTATTTCGCTCTAGCGTTAAATCAATCACCGAATCTAATAGTGGGTGTCCTGGGCAGACGAATGCAGCGGGTATTTGGCCAACGGGAGCTACCTGCCCTTTATCAAATGCAATACGCTCATAGCGAGGCTGAACTGGCTCTCCAATGCCGACCATCCGGTCACGATTGCGAACTAATGCTGGTACATGGGTAATCTCAAAACGCTTTGTTTCACGTTGCTGCGTTTTGCCACCTAAAACCTTGAAAGCCTCCAAGAAAAAGGATTCAATATAGTGGGGCTGCAATCGCCTTGCATCAGCCCGCTCCATGTCCTCTCGAATGGTTCGAACTTTACTAACGTCGATGGCATCATGAACCAACGCACCGTCATCCAGTAATTTTGCTAAGTGTTTTCGATCTAGCGAGGTATCTAGCACCGTGGTTAAGAAAGCCTTCACATCAGCTTGCTCTCCATAACGTATTGCCTCTATCAGCAACTCACGCAATGATTTACCTTCAAATTGAAGTTTGCCAAGAACATCAAATACCTGTCCGCCAAGCGCCTGCCTTGCCTGCTCTAACTTTTCCAATAGTTTTGCATACACGTCGCCTTCTCGAGTGTCATCAGCAACCAAGTTCCATAAATGACAAACTTCAGTTTGGCCGATGCGATGAATTCGGCCAAAGCGCTGCTCTAGCCTATTAGGATTCCAAGGCAAGTCGTAATTGACCATTAAATGGGCGCGCTGCAAGTTAATACCCTCACCCGCAGCATCTGTAGCCAGCAATACCTGTACCTTAGGATCATGCCTGAATGCTTCTTGTACATTGAGGCGCTCTTGCCTACCAATGCCACCATGAATAATTACTACTGCGTCCTCTCTTCCAAGCAGTGTTTTGATGCGTTGCTCTAGGTAATTTAACGTGTCCCGATGCTCAGTAAAGATGACTAATTTTTGATGCGGGGAAGACTTTGGAGCGGGAATATCTTTAGCTGTGGCATTTATGGTTGCAGCTAAGGCATTATTTCCATTGGCATTGGTGGTAAAGATACCATCTAGGAGTCCTGCTAGTTGCATCCACTTAGTATCTGTTCCACTACGCCTTACCAATAATGCCTGCGCCTCTAGTCTCTTAAGATTCTCGATCTCTATTCTTAACTCGGCGATAGTTCGAGCTGCGGTTGCTTGATCAAGTATTTCCTCTTCGAAAGTCTCGACCTCTGATTCTGGCGCATCCTCTAAGTCATCAATATCGTCATCATCTAACTCTGGTGAATCTACCAATACCGTCGTAGCAACCCTTCCGCCACGCTCAAGGATTTCCAACTCCCGCAATTTACTTTCAAGGCGCTCACGCCTACGCTTAATTGACTGATAGATAGCCTCAGGTGATGAGGCTAATCTGCGCTGCAGAATTGTTAAGGCAAATCCAACCGTACCCGCACGCTTTCCATTCTCTAATGCTTCAGCGCGATTAAACTCTTCACGAACATATTCCGTAACGATCTTATAGAGATGAGCCTCGGCATCACTTAGTTTAAATGGAACTGTATGAGCAATACGCTGCGGGAATAATGGCGTCCCATCAAACTTTAATAAGCTCTCTTTAACCATGCGACGCATGAGATCGGAAGCATCAGCTGAATGAACCCCATCCCTGTATTTACCCTCAAAACGATCACCATCAAGCAAAGCCATAAACAACTGAAAATCTGCTTCTTTGCCATTATGGGGAGTTGCTGACATTAGCAAAAAATGGCGAGTTAACGTCCCAAGCAATTGTCCCAGTCGATAACGCTGGGTATATTTTGTCTCGCCACCAAATACAGTGGCCGACATTTTATGCGCCTCATCACAAACTATTAGATCCCAGCGACAATCTGGCGCCTCAAGTTTATGTTGCACATCTTCATTTCGTGCAAGCTTATCCAATCGAGCAATCACTAGATTAGTTTCCATAAACCAATTACCAGTTCTAGCAGCTTCTAATTTGTCATTCGTAAGAATCTCGAAGGGCAAATGAAAACGGGCATTCAGTTCATCCTGCCACTGCTCTGCAAGGCTGCCGGGGCAAACAATCAAGCAACGCTGTAGATCACCCCTAGCTATTAATTCTTTAATTAATAGGCCCGCCATAATCGTTTTACCGGCACCAGGATCATCGGCCAATAAGAATCGCAATGGCTGACGTGGCAACATTGCCTCATATACAGCGGTTATTTGATGCGGCAAAGGATCAACAATGGAGCTGTGTACTGCAAGCATTGGGTCAAATAAATGGGCCAACCGAATACGCTGGGCCTCAGAAACCAACTGGAAAAGTGCCCCGTCGCCATCAAAACTCCATGGCCTACCTAACTCTACAACTTCTATCTGATTTTCCCTGTCGCGATACAAAAGCTCATTCGCAACTTTTCCGGCTGGAGTTTTGTAGGTCAATTCAAGCGCTTCGGAGCCAAACCATTGGATCGAAACTACGCTCACTAATGCGTCAGGGATAATCCCGCGGACGCTTGCATTTGGCTGTAAATCCTCTAAACGGCTCAAAATACCCTCTTATCCTTTGAATTTAGATATACATAGTAACCAATTTATTAGAAAAACCATAAATATCGGCAAGCCAGGTTTCTTTTAGCAAAAGCTCACTTAATGACCACTTTATCTAAGGAATATCGGGGGGAAAGATATGATTTATATATAACAGTTAGGGCTGCCAATGACCATAAATCTACCGACCGAAGAATCCCGTTGGTTTAACGCTGACTCAGACGAAGCGCTTGAAAAATTTTCATTTGAAGATGAAAAACTCATTGGATGTAAGTTAAGCAAAATTTACTATTACTCACGAATACGTAACGCCTATTGGAGCACTACGTCCAATATTTACCCCGGAGACCATGCATTTCACTTTGATTTAGGTGCCATTAAAAATCGCATTGAAAGAGACCGGACTCGAGGAACAAGATTTGTGATACATGAAGTTCCTTGCCTAGCATTAACAGGCAAAGATGATTCTATTGTCATTATGAAAAATTCTGCCGAGTCATTGAAGCCATTTTATGGACCGGCATTTAAAGATGACTTCTCTATAAACGGATTAAATATTAAAGAGATTTATGAGGGATTTAAACCTCTCTTGAATATTTATGGATTTGTTATGGACAGTAAAAATGTTACCGACTTCATAAGTCCAATTTATAGATATTCCTTAAATGTAGTTGGGTCAAGCTATAGGCTTGGATATTCAAAGGCCCGAAAGGATGTTGATATTACTCGCTTATTATTAGCATTCAATTTAGTACATCAGCTTTTAAGAAAATGAACTTAATAGATAAGCATGGTTATTTAACAATCCCTCTTTATCATGGGACTTCTTCAATATTTATTGAATCAATCATCAATAATGGACTGGGGGCAATTTCACAGAACACAAATTACGATATCGAATTATTTACAAAAATATGCTCTGCACACCGTAAGTCCGACTGGCAATCTGATTGGTGGAAAGAAAACTCCTACACATGGGAAAGCATGTTGAATCAAAAAACTGGAAAATTTTCTAACTTCAGATATGGCGGAACGTATTTATCCCCATCCAGGGAAAATGCCTCAGGATATGCGTTAAATAATTCTCATGGCTCCGAACTTTTATCGACAATTATTGATGCATTAAAAAACCTAGAAAAATTTGACCTTAAATATGCCTATAAACTAATCCCAAAAAATCATTGGATCAGAAGCGTTATATTGCTAGAGCATAAGCCTGTACTTATTACGATTCATAGAATTAAAATTGCAGATTTAAAAACCGAAAAAGATCAATCAGTTTTTGATCTTTTAGAAGAAATGAGCTCGTTACTAGAGCAACTTCCGGAGATAGCAACGGATATTTTATGGAGCCAAAATAACTTTCACACAATAACTCCGTTATCTATAACTGCTAGAGATATTGAATATTTGACTTAGTTAACTCCATTCCCCCGTCTCCTCCATCCCCTCCATGTCCTTCGGGCAGATAGGCGGGCCTAAAAGCAGGTGCTTTCTGAGCATCACCACCTCATAGCCGCACTTAGCGCACTTAGCTCCTGGTCTTTTGGCAGCCTTTTGGGCTATTCTGACTGGTAGGCTTAATCTGCCGTGCGGGAATTCCCCTAGCCTTTCTGCAATGGCAAGCAAGTCTTTCTTAAGCCATTCTCCTGCTCCAGCACTGCGCATAGGCCCTTTTAGACCCACATCCAAGGCTATTCGCTTAAATCCCTCACCATGACCACTTTCGCAGTTGTCTACCGCATGCACTAACTCATTGAACTGCTGTCAATTTAGGCCCACGACCAAAGAGAGTTTTTCTATAGTAAATCATTGCAGCAAAATGGGTTGATTCTGGATTAATTGGGGTACTTGGGTTTGGGGTGCTGGTGGTCTGTAAC
>Ga0247839_1006272_pt1 | contig 13798 bp, 15 predicted proteins | sample LaCruzMarch2015__6_FD_192405 | JGI IMG/M metagenome (GOLD analysis project Ga0247839, IMG submission 192405) | Freshwater microbial communities from meromictic Lake La Cruz, Castile-La Mancha, Spain - LaCruzMarch2015_16m | ecosystem: Environmental > Aquatic > Freshwater > Lake | place: Spain...
GTTCTAATGAGGATGAAGGTTCTCTAATTTTAATTACAGGCTCTCTTTATTTAATGGGAGAAGTTTTAAACTTAAATTAAATCTTAGCTAGTAACCATTTTTTAATTTCCTCTTTACCTGAAGCTCCAACTCGAGTGTCGACATGCTTACCACCTTTAAATAAAAGCAGGGTCGGAATTCCCCTCACAAAAAATTTTGTTGGCGTATTTAATTCTTCGTCAATATCCATAACTCCAAATGCTAGCTTGTCAGCAAGTTCTACCGAAAGCTCTTCAAGAATTGGGCCGATTACCTTACAAGGACTACTTTAAAAAGATGGTGCCCCTCTAATTAAATTAGAGGGGCCCATCGGCACCAACTCGCTGTCATGCGAGCGATAAATGGCTTTTCGCTCTTTAATACTACTTCACTAAAATTTTCGTCTGTAAGCTTAATTGTTGCCATAGAATCTCCTAAAAAATTATTTAATAAGAATAGTAATCAATCTATAATTGTCAACTAAGCTTTTTGAGCTTTTAAGTATAATTTTTCCATGTTAATAATATAAGCATTAATTTCCTCTAAAATTTTTAATTTTTCTTTATCTTTTTCGTATTTAGCTCTAGCATCATCAATCTCCTTCATTGCGTTAGGAATTGTTTGATATTTTTGTTCATCTGTTGATAAAATTTTATCAGCGATGGATTTATGTATTTTTCCATAAAGAGCCTCTGGAAGTGCTGTTGGGTTCTCATTATATAAGTATAGTTCAGCAAAATATTTATAGCGTTCATCTTTAAATTTTTCTGCCACTTTTAACTTTTCAGACCAATCAACTTTATGAAATTCATTCATAACTTTTTTTTCATCATCGTTTGGGAATCCGTAAAGGTACATGGTATCCTCAGGCAAAAGACCAATTGGACTATCTAGCGCTTCTTTTTCATTAGCTTCTTCCAATAATATTTGGCTTATCCTTTCTACAAAATCAGGATTTTCATCAATTATTTTTGCTCTTTCCATAAGCTTAGTCATTCCTAACTGAGCATAACTTTCAAACTGCAAGGCATATTCTTTTGTCATAACAATTGGATGCTTGTTTGTTTTAATTTGTCTTATTTTTTTTGGAGATTTTCGAAGCTCTTCTTTTAATTGTTGATATGGCATCTTAATATAATCACTTGGGGAATTCTTGAGGTCCCAGGTTTGCATCCACTGATATTTTGGATGGTAAGTTAAAAATTTAACACAAAACGCATGTGGCTTTTGACTATAATATTCAGTTGTGCAAAAAACATCTAACTTTTGTAAATAACTATTAGCCCCTGATTTACTAGTTGTTTGTAATGCGCTTTTAAAAATCTCTGGTGCATTTTTTTGAATTAATTTAGTAAGTTCCATAGTAGCTAAACAATCTTCATAGGCTGAATGTTGAATCTTATTTATTATGCCATTAGCTAAACAAAGATCTTGAAGTTTGAATGAAATATTATTTTTTTCATTCATTTTATATTTAAGTGCTTTTGGAAAAAAAAGATTTACTGCGCGGGCAACACCTAATAAATCAAAATGAGAGTTTCCGTTAAACTCTGTTAGATAAGGGTTATCATATAAATTTTTCCACAAAGTGCGCCTGCAAATTTCTCTATCATAAGATGTATTATTAAAGCCCATGAAAACAGCTGGAGACCACTTATCAAATTTTTGTTTCATTTGTTCAATCATTACTCCATGACTTAAGTTCGTTTTTTTTAATATATCTATTGAAATATTATTTATCAAAAGAGCTTCAGGACTTGGGACTTGCGATGTTTTCAGTCTAGAAGTTAAGTTTAAAGGTTCGTCTAGTTCTTGCCAATCGTCATTTACAAGTATTGCTCCACAAGAAATTATTTGTGAATGATTAACTGATAAACCGTCTGTTTCATAGTCGTAGAATACAAAGTTCATTAATGCTTAACCTCTAGTTTCTTTTTTTCTTCTTCGATTTTTTCAACAACTTCTTCTGAAATTTTTTCTTTAGGAGAAAGACCACCAAGTTTTTCCATCTTGTTTAATTTACCAAGAAAACTATCTCTACCATCTTGCATCTTATCTTTAACGTCTTCTAATTTTTTACGGCTACTATCTAAGCTATCAATTGCAACTTCTGCAGATTTGTAAATTGCAAGACCTTTATCGTATAAAGTATTTGCAAGTCTAATGACTTCGCTAAAATTATTATATCTTTTTTGAACCTTCCAAAATTGATCAACTGTTTTTAAAATGTATAACAACATCGAAGGACCTACGATGCTTACCTTGTTTTCTAATGCAAATTCAGTAATTTCATAACCATCTTTGCCGAGCCCTGCAATCGAAGGTTCTATAGGAACAAACATTAAAACCGCATCAACTGTATTGATTTTATAAAGATTTGTGTAATTTTTACTGCTTAAGCTTTTGATATGTGTTTTTAAAGATTTTAAATGTTCTTTAAGTGCAGCCTGTCTTGTATTTTCATCTGTTGCATTTGCATATTCATCCCAGGCTTTTAATGAAACTTTACTATCAATTACAACGTGACGATTATCTCCTAAATTAATAATAATATCTGGAGATTTTTTCTCATCTTCATCTCCTGAAAATTGTTTTTGTTCAGTAAATTGAAAACCTTCTTCAAACCCTATGCGTTCAAGTAAATCCTTAATTACTTTTTCTCCCCAAGTTCCTTGTTTTTTTGAAGAGCCTCTAATTAACGTAATTTGTAATTCTTGTGCAATTTCAGAAAATTTATCCTTCTCAGTTTTGATATCATTTAAAATTGTTTGAAACGAACCGTCTCTCTGATTAATTGCGGTTTGTAGTTCGCTTAATTTTGTTTTAATTGTAGATACATCTTCATTTTTCTTTTGAGTTATATAAATAACTGCAGCTCCAATAATAAAGCCTAATAAAAAGGTTGAAAAACCTATTAAAAATACTGAACTTTCCATAACAAAAAACCTTTAGTCTAGTTGACTTAAGTTTATCTGTTTATGTTGGAAATAGTTAAATCGAAGGACTCTAACTAAGTTTCACATAACAAGGTTAACTTAATAAAACATAGTATATATCAACAGAAAATAAAAAGCAAGTACTTTATTTTCTTTGTTTATCGAATTTTTTATTTAACAATCATTGATTATGAAAGATGTCAGAAAACAAAAGATTCATGAAATACGAATCGAAAAAATAAACAATAAAAGCGATAAAGAAACTTTTTATTGGATCTATGCGCATGTAGATAATAAAATTAAGATTATTGGTAGAAGCACCATTAAACCTAAAGTTATTAGCTACAATTGTGTAATGGATTAGTAGTAAGATTTTGGAGGTTTTTCTATTCTCCAAGCCTGCGAACTTCCAAGTTTTCCAATATTTATTGAAGTATGAGGATTGCACCAATAAACATATTTAGAATGATCAATAGAGTTTCTTTTAGGTTGACTAAAAACAATTTCTTTAGGTTTTTCTTCTTTTTTAACTTTTTCGACTTTTGGTAAAATATTATTTATAACTTTATCGCTAACTATTTCATCCTCAACGCGCAAAATCTTAGGTTTTGTAAATAATTCAATACATTCTTTAATTTCTTGTCGAGCCTTGTCATTATCGGCTCTTAATAAAGAGTCTTTAAGAGAATCTACTATTCTTTTCTCAGCTTTATCTATTAGTTTATCTAAAATTGGCTTTGTTTCCCCAAAATAGTTATTACTAAAAAAGTCGTTATTTTCAGAAAATGACTGTGATAATTTTTTTTCGCGTTCGTTAAAATATTCTTTTGTCATAGTTAATGTATTTTTTTATCTTTTGACCAATTTTTACGCTCAAAATAACTATCTAATAGCTTATGATAGCAAGATAAATTACGAACATAAATTGTGTTTAATTTTATTTGAGCATTGTCGGTTTTACAGTCTCTTCTAAATGCAATGCCTTGATACTCTGGAACTTTATCTAATTGAATTACCATTTCTTCAAAGTCTTGTCTTTTTAAAAGTGTAACTTCAAGTCTATTAGTCCCATTTTTCATTTGTTGAATCATCTCTTGGTTATAAAGACCTGCCTCAACAGATGAATGACGTCTCAATCTCCACCCAAGAGATATAATTTGTAAAGCATGTTCTTCTTCAATTACATTTACCGGTTCTAAACTTTGAAGCATTCCTAATTTATATTCATTAAAGGTTTCCTGATCTTCTCCTATTATAATATGTTTTCTTGCTTCTAGCGCATGTCTTACAGCGTTAGAAGAAACTTTATTTTTTCCAGATTCAGTTACAGGACCAGTTGATAGTTTTGAGTTTTCTCGATTAGCTTTAATTTGTTTTTCTGATGCCATAATTAAAATCCAATAAATAATTTAAATAAATAAAATAAACCAAAACCTAAAATCACTACTAAAATAATACTTGTTATTAACTGCCAGATAAATGCAAACATAAGTTAATAAATATAATTACTGTTGCTATTTTTATTATTAATAAATTCTTGATAATAAGACACAAAATTTTTATTTTCTGAAATACTATTATCTACACATACATCTTCTTCTGTGAAAGGAATACCATCATAGTAAGATGTTATATTTTTAGCTATTATATAATTTAAAAAATATAATTTATCTCTATCAATCATTCCCTTTTTAAATAATTCCATCCAGAGTGATTGGAAAAATGCAGTAGAAAATTCTTGATTATTATTATTTAAATTTAGGTAATAACGTAAATGAACATCTAATGAAATGGAACTTATGTATGCTTGTTTAAAATCATGAAAATTAAAAATTTTTGAAATTACTTCTAATTCTGAAATTAAAACACTTGAACTTTCCTCTAGTTTTTTTACAACTATTTTTTTAAATAATCTCTCTAAGTTTTTACGGTAATTATTTGTATTATAAATATTATTAACTAGTGGTTTATTTTCTATTCTTTTATAAATTAGTGATAAACCTGGGGTTAACCAATCATGGGTACCTAAAATTCTTACTCCTAGTAATTGACTACCAAAATGATATTTTTTTAAAAAGTTATTATAACCAAAGCTAAAATAATATGAAATTGTTTGATCTAAAAACATCAAAACATGATTAGAAAAAATAAAATTTATTAATCTTTCATCATTTAGTTGTGCAAACCTATCTGCAAAGTCTCTATTGCTTAAAATTAATTTTATTGGTTTATGAGTTTCAAGGTTTTCAACTAATGCAAGGTCGGCAATGTAATCAGTATTAAAATAGTCTAAAAGTTTCATAATTTTCTCCTTAAATTAACTAGTAAAGCTAAAGCCCCAACTAACAGAAAGGAGTGCTTTAATGACACAAATAAGATAAAGCTTTTTGCTTTACTAGTTTACTGTACTTATATAATAACAGTAAACATAATGTCAAGCCTTATAGAAAGAAAAAGAACATTAAAAAAAGATAAGGAATATCCTAACTTTTTTAATGCCTGCTCTAAGGATACTAAAATTATAAATACTAAATCCATTTATAAACATTACTCAGATATTAATAATAATGAGATTCGCCAGGACGATATAATCAGTTCAAGATCACAAATAATTAAATCAGGCATTAGACCAGATATCAGTAAAATAAAAAATGAGAAAACAGATTACATTGTATTTCATAAACATGAAAATTTTAACTCTTACCTAGAAAGAATTATTAAAGAAGATAGTAATTTAGATTTTGAATACTGGAAGAAGAAATCACAACATTTTAGTACAAAAGAAATTAAAAAAGACCTCTTCAAAAATTTTGCAAACCTTTTTAATATAAAAAATGGAATGTCAAATGACAAAATTAAAGGGTTTGCAGATGAACATGGTCAATTGGGTGGAGATATAGGAACTGATGTTTTTTTAGATATGAACGATAATATAAAATATAAAACAATAGATCTAAAAAAAAATGAAAGCTTTGAAACCTTATTAAATCTAAAACAAGATATAGAAAAATTAAATTATAATAAAATTGGTATAGGGTATGGTGAACCAATTGATGCTTGGAGAAGCGAAATATTTTTAATGCAAGAAGTGTTAAGCTTGTGGATTGAGATTAGAGATTTTGTAAATTATCCAATGCATAGAAAAGAGGATGTTAAAAATGTCGAACATTTTTTTAAAATAGAAGAATTAGATTTAGTGAAAGAAGATGAAATGCCTATTAAAGGAAAAATTATTTATAATCCAAATACAAATGCATCTTTTATTCCAAAACAATTAAATGAATATAAAAAAATTAATATTACCCCACCCTCTTTGGAAGATTCTTTAGAATGGAAAAAAAATGAAGTACTTACGATTGATGGTTTCAATCTAAAAGACAAAATAGATATTATACAATTTTTTATTTCTTACATGTTAAATGATAGAATAATGAATAGAGGAAAAAATATGTTTACTTCAAAAAGTTTTTTTCAAAATAATGAAGTTGGAATTAAGTATGCATTTAAAGCTAATAGTTTAATTGGGGAACTTTGGCGACAGTGTATTGATACAATTATAAATAATAAATTTATCGGCAAATGTAATCATTGTAAAAAAATATTTATAGAACAAGAATTACAATCATTCTCCATCAGACGTTTGTATTGTTCTGACTCTTGTAAAAGCCAAACATATTATGAAAATAAATCTAAAAATTTAGTAGAAAAATATATTACTCAAACTTACGGCAAGAATTTTCAAATTGAATACCCAAAATATAATCAATTTGTAGGCCCCTATAAGTATATTCCTGATTGCATTTATAAAATCAATGATGGAACAACTGTTTATGTTGAAATTACTAGAAAGATTACCAATAATATTCTTAACAAATACAAAACTACAATTCCTCAAATCAAAGAAATTAAGAATTTTATAATATGTGATGAAACAGATTTGTATCAATACAATTTTAAAATCAGTAATTTTCAAAAAGTATTATATTAACGAAACATGTTATAACCTATAGTAGGTAAATCCATCCAAGAAACTAATTTATGTTTTTGAAACTAGAACTCAGATTTGAATTGAAAGTTAAATAAGATTAAACCCTACCCTATCTTGCTGCTTCCGCCGTTGTGTTGTGTTATGCGTAAATATATTTAATATTATTTTCTTCTGGTTCAATCTTGAAAAATAAAACTTTTAAAACATTATTAAATGATTTGTCGTTCATAATTGCGCACTCCCATAAATCTATTACAGTCCAACCAAGTTTTTCAAGTTTACTTTTGTTTTCGATATCTTTTTTTTTAATTTCATTGAACTTTTTATACCAGTAATCTCTTTGGTTATTTGGTGTTTTGCAATTTGAACATCCGTGCTGGTGCCAGAAACAACCATTAATATTTATGATCATTTTAAATCTCGGCAACACTATATCAGGAGTGCCTGGTAAAGAATTATCATGAATTTTAAAACGTAGGCCCTTTGAAAATAGGTAAGATCTAATTTTTAATTCTGGTTTAGTATTTTTAGATTTCATTGGAAATGACTCCATTTTTATATCTATAAAGAAGGAGAACTTCTTTGTTAGATTTTAATTTTTTTTTCGAATATCTAACTTGCCACCGCCTTTTTGGAACAATGCGCCAAAGTCTACCATCACCATTTTTTAAAATTTTAATTTCTTCTAAGCCTGCATTGGCCATGGCTTCTCTATAAAGCCTAAATTCTTTAGCTTTATTTCTAAAAGATAAAAGTTTGACTATGTAACAATTATGCGAACAATAAGGTTTTAATTTTAAATAAACTTTAGTCATGTAACGATAATAATTTACTAAACCTCTTGACTGGTTTCCTTTGTAAGTAAATTTAGTCATAACTGGAGGCTTACTATTCATAAGCCAGTATGGTAATTTAGTATCTCTGCGACCATGCAGTTGCCATTTATTGTAAGAAATATGAATACCTGGATATGGTGGTGAAGTTAGAATTAACTTCACTTTTCCTTTTTTTAAAGAATTTATTTTGTTTAACTTTAAAATATCAGACTTGATAATTTTTATTTTATTATGAGATCCATATATTGATTTATTTATCTCTAATTCTTTTTCAAAATCAATCATATCTCTGAGCATTTTTTTACAATTACTTAAAAGATCAATTTTAAATTTTTTAAAAGTTCCGCATGGCCTAATATTATCTAGAATATTTTTTGCACTTTTTAGTAATAAACATGTTAAAAAATTTCTTACTTTAACATCTCTTACTTTGGAAATTGCAAAATGATATTGCTCTATACCTGCTTTAATTTGATTAATTTTTCTAATTTCATCTTTCGAAAAATTTTTAACGTTAAAATAATGATTTAAATATTGATGTTGTTTTTTTCTTTTAGATTTAAAATTAATTTTTCCATTTACAATTTTTTCGTTAAACTTTTTTATAAAAATTTTTTTGCTGTGGGGTAAAATTGTTGTTTTAACTTTACTAACTAAAACAGATAAGGGATTTACATCAACTCCATAAAATTTTCTTTGTAAAGCTAGAGCTTCAACAGCTGCAGTTCCCCCACCAACAAAAGGATCTAAAACTATCTCACCTGGTTTTGTAAAATTTCTTATAATGGTTTCTGCAAAAACTGGAGAAAATGCTGCTGGATATCTATAAAAAGTATGAGACTTACCAGAAATTAGATTTTTATTTTTTGCAGCCGCTACAATATTTTTTATACTGGATTTTAACATTAACATTAAGCATCTATATCTTGATTAGATAATTTATTTTTTATTTTCACCTTGCCGATGGACTCCAAGTAATTTGATAAAATAAATAAACCTTTTCCAGCATTTCTTGCAGCAATTTGAATAATAGTTTTATCATCTAAAGTTTTGGGTTCAGAATTTTCTGCTATATCACCTTCTAATTTAAATAATTTGTTACGTCTCAAATCTTTTCTATATTGCATTAAAGAAAACATGGCGATTAGAGATATTCCCATTTTATATTTTGTCTCAATAATTTTTTCTGAATATTTCATGTCTTTTTTTTTTAATTCGGCTAATAAATTTATATTTGTTCGATTTAAATATAATCGATAAATTGTCTGATCTCCTTTTTTGTTTTTTTGAACGTGCAAGACATCATCGCCGTCCACGTCTTTTCCAGTCAATTTTTTCCACTCATCTGGCGATACGTATTGCGCTATAATTGGATTTTGAATAACTTCTTCAACGGTATTTACACCTTGTCCTCCTTCTGGAGGTATTTTTTCTTTTTTTTCTGTTTTGTCTTTCTTGTCTTTTTTAATGTGTAATTTCTTTTGTTCATGTTTAATAAATACAGAAGCTAGTAATTTAAACCCCTCTTTATTTGACTTATCAGTCACAATAATTTCCAAGTTTATTATTTCTCCTGGCTTGACATTTGCTGGAAGAGTTATTCTGGAAATACTACATAAACCATGAGGTTTTAAAAATGGGCCAGTAAAATTTTCTGGTTCAACATTTGATCCATTCAAATTCCAAATGGCTTGTAATTTTCCTGGTGAATTTTTTCTCTCAAAATAATCTGTTTCGGCGTCTGTAAACATTTTTATAGAAAAAACTTTTCCAATTTCTACTTCTAGATCAATTTTTTGTATTTCCACCTTTTCTTTTTTTAATTCTTCAAAAACAAAAAAAGTCGGAAATTTAAATTTAGGTAAATTTAAATCACCACTTTCTATCTGAACTTCTTTTTTTTTCTTTAATTGAAAACCCTCTGGCAAAAAATCTTTTTCTTCATCTGGTAAATCCTGTAAAAGTTTTTGAAGTTCTTCAATTGTTTCATCATCGGTGATTTTTTCTTCTTTTACAGTTTCATCTATTCTTTTTTGAATTAACTCCTGCAAAGAAGTATGTTGGGAAAGATCACTTATAAGATTTTCACGGATATCTTTGTAAAGTTGAAAATCATTATTTAATCTATCACGGCTGGACTTAAAAAAATCTTCTCTATCTGCATTCTTAATACTTGAACAGTCTACTACAATAAGCAAGTCATCTTTTATTTCATCAAATGAAAGTTTATCAATAGCAAAAAAATTATTTTTACTTATAGCATGTGTTTGGCCATTTATAGTCCAGAGAAGTCCTGCATTTTTAGGAATATAAGTTGCTCCTTTGTCTTTTTTAAAACAAAAAATATCATAAATAATTTTATAGTTTTGACATCGTATAAATCCTCTTCTAGGAGATATGTCCTCTAATTTATCTCCTTTACCCTTTATATATTGATTTTCTTGAAAATTACTAAAACCTCTTAAAGTTATTGTTTGTTCGCTGTCGGTCTGCATTCTTTTTCTAGTTTCATATAAACGAACAGGAAGTGGTAGCTTAGGTAGTTGAGCATCTAGCTGCCTATAAAGAGCTGAAGAGCCAAATATAGCAGAAGAAGTTGCCAATTTATATTCGAATAAAATAATTAATGTTCCATAATCAGAATTTTTGCAAAATTGTTTATCTTTATCTGGAAAAATTGGCATTTCTTTTGACTCGAAATTTATAACTTTAGACTCAGGGCATAAATATACTGCTTCGCTTACTTCTCCGTCTTTTACAGGTTTATTTCTTCTCAAAATTGTAAAACTCCAATTACTATCAAGCGGAGTTTTTTCTTGTGAAAATAATTCTAGGATTTTTGGATTTCTTCTTGTTAGAACAAATTGCAAAGCAATGCCTGAGTCTTGCCCACAATGTAAAATAGAACCTGCGCCTCCTTGATTCCATTTGCCTTGAGCGAAAGTAATTGATTTTTTATTTCCTGTATGAAGGGACATTATCGTTTCAGGTAATTTTTCTGGAGTTTGACCTTCTCCTTTATCTGCAATTGCTATTTTTGGATGAGCTGATTTATTTCCACCGACTGAAAGATTGATATTTTCTGCAACTTTTCTTACTTTCTTATCATCCCAATATTCTTGTAAACCTGCAACCTCATCTAAATCAAATAAGGTTTTATCCAAATCATATTTTTTTAGATCCTCTTTATTCTCAAAGTATTTATGCACTGCATCTCTTGTTGTTTTTGGCAATTTATCATCTTGAGATTTTGGATGTAAACCACTCTCAAAACATTGATTCATTAAAACGGCATCTACCGAGTTTGTGATTTTTTCTGTTAAAGCGAATTCTGGGTTACCTTGATTATTTATAGTTGCCCAACTTCCCTGTTTATCTCCATAATTTCTCCATAATAATTTATCATCCCATAAATTTGCGTTTTTTAAAATATTCACAACTTCTGTGCAATTTTCTGCATTCATAATATCTAAACATAAATTTTTTTTTTCTAAATTATTCATATTTTAAGTATTTTTTTTTTAAAATTTTCATAGATTTTTTTAATTCTTTAAAAATTTTTTCTGTATCTGAATCTAGATAAAAATAATTACTTCTATTACTTAAATTACCAATCAGTTTGATTGCTTTTATTGTTTTAGGCATTCGCTTACTTGAAAGCTCAATAAATTTTTTATTCTTATTTAAATTTAATTGTGGAGCAATTTTTGTTTTTTTTTCAACTTTAACTCTTTTTACTTTTTCAACTTTTATTTTTTTTTTAATTTTTATTTTTTCTGCAATTCCTAACCAATGATTATAACTAACCCAGCCTCTTCCATAATAAACAACATCTGGATTATCAGGAATGCCTGCTCCTAGATAATTACTAAACGCATGTTTTCTCCATGCGTTCACACTATCTAATTTAAGAGGCAATATTTGTCTTCTAGCATCCTCATATGAAAGATATTTCTTTCCTTTAAAAACGTACTTTGCAGTTACAGTTTTTTTGAAAGAGATAGGTTTTTCTCTTATTACACCCATTCTAATTAACTCATCGTTATAAGGATTTGCTATCATCATAATGTGAACTCTTCTGTGCCTCTTTTTTTAGAGGCAAATTTTGCCTCAACACTCTTAACTTCGTCATTTAACGCTTTAATAATTTTTTTAGCTTGCTCAGGCGTATAATCATAATGACTTTTATTTGCTAGATTTGAGATTAGTCTAATCATGTTGATTGCCCTATTCACTCTGCTTTTAGCAAGTTCAATAAATTTATCTCTTTTTTGAGTACTATTAGCCATAATTTATCTTTTTAATTTATATTTATGAACATTTAGCAATGACCTAACAAGAAAGAACGTAACAGAATTAATCAAAGCTAAATGTTCTATGACATCATATATGTGCCATATGGCACTTGTCAATATGTAAATGTGAAAATATATTATGATGTTACATTATAGTAATGTAATGACAAAAATCATTGTATATTCTTATATTTAGCCATTTTTAAAATCAATAAATCTACTTTAAGTTGTTATTTTCTAGTATTTATTCATTAGTTTCGTCTAGGCTTGATCTTATAAGGTTCCAATCTTTAATATATGTCCCAAAATTTAAATCATATAAATCTAGATAATTTATTAATTCTTCTAAAGATTTATTTCCAAAATTTCTCGCTTTTAATAAATCTTTTTTGTCATAGGAAATTAAATCTCCAACATGAATAATGTCTAAATCTCTCAAAGCAGCGAAAGTTTTGATAGATAAGGACCATTCTTTATGAATATTAATTTTTATTACATTTAAAAAATCTTCAGGCAAATCTGATTTAAACATCACTTCTTTTTTTTTATTAACTATTTTTGGAGAAGAACTTTCCTCTAGTAAATTATCTTCTTTATATGAAAGTAAATCTTGTGGAAAAATTTCGCCTACACTCTTAGTAAAAGATGAAATCATTCTAATAAGATCATTCTCTAACTGTTTTAAAGTACGCTCTTTATTAGCTAAAGAATTATTAAAATCTTTAACATCCTTATTGAAGATTTTTTTAAAGTTTTCAATTTGATTCACTATACTTCGGACTGGCATTTGAAAGTTAGGGCTTTTAACGTTTTCCCAAACTTTTATTACTTCTTCGGGAAGATTAGTTGAGGCCGCATTTCTTTGTTTATAGATAAGTAAAGATTTTATAAAATTTACTGTTAAATGGATCGAGGTATAATCCATTTTGATAATTGTAATTGTATTAGCCTGTCTGTTTACAAAACCAGAACTTTCATCAAAGTCTTTAGGAAGACATGTGGAAACTATTATTCCATTATCAGCGCCTTGGGTTTGCATGTCATTAAAAAGTTTTGTTACCCATTCTTCGTTCCATGATTTTGTATCTTTGCTTTCAATATAAATTTTACCAATATCTTTCTTGCCTTTATAATTAATTGTAAAAATGCAATCAGGTCCCTTAGCCCCTTTTTTTACTTCTTGAATACTGTCTTCTGGAAATTTTCGTATTAGGTAATCTTGAATTAATTCTTCTTGCACCTCACCTTTTATCTCACTTTTGGTCTTGGTATTTAAGCTTGCCAATTCCTCTATTTGTCTTTTATTTCTATCATTATCTATTTCTCTTTCTTTTTGAATTTTTTCATTCTTTTCTTTCAACTCTTTTATTAATTTATCTTTACTAGAGTCCTCTTTTTTAGATTTTTGTTCGAAATCATCTCTAATTTGCTTTTCAATCTTTTTTTGCTCTTCCTCTTTAAATGATTTTATAAAAAGTTCTTTATCTTTTTCTGCTTTATTTTTTGCTTGAGCCTCTGCTTCTTTTTGCGCTTTTAGTTTATCTTTTTCTAACTGTTCAATATAAATTTTAATTTTTTTACCAGCTTCTTCAGTGGCTTTTTTACTTTCAGTTTTTTTTACTTTTTCTATTTCTTCTTGTTGTTTTTCTATTTGTAATTTAAACTTATTTTCAGCATCTTTTTCTGCTTTTTTTTTTGTTTTTTTTTTTGCTTTTTAAAATTGGC
>Ga0247839_1006273_pt1 | contig 13796 bp, 15 predicted proteins | sample LaCruzMarch2015__6_FD_192405 | JGI IMG/M metagenome (GOLD analysis project Ga0247839, IMG submission 192405) | Freshwater microbial communities from meromictic Lake La Cruz, Castile-La Mancha, Spain - LaCruzMarch2015_16m | ecosystem: Environmental > Aquatic > Freshwater > Lake | place: Spain...
CCACCTTTGTATAAATAGGCCCACCCCCTTCGCTACCCATAAAAGTTACAGGTGTGTAGTATGGCTCGATCCCTGTACCAGAAGGTGCAGATGGAACCATTAGATCCCGACCTTTGGTCGGCTCAGCTTTTTGTCCGGGAGCTAGAAGATTCTCAGGCTGTCTACTAAGTAGGTTGGCTGCTGCACCAAGTGGGCCACCGAGGGCAGCACCCGCAGCAAACGAGTTAACAAAACGGTTAAGCGCCTCATCTGAGCCCAAGTCCTGTCCGGACAAGCCCATGACCAAGCCTTCTTGAAATACTTCTGTACCACCTTCAGCCACCGCACCGACACCAAAGCCAGTTGCACCACGCTTGAGTAACTCGACTCCTCGCGCTGTACGTGTGGGGCCTTGAGTTACAGTCGTTGTACCGGCAGCACCCTTGGTTGTCGTAGTCGTAGCCCCGGGTAATGCAGCACGACCTAGTCTATTACCGAACAACCGACCGGCAAGTAAGAACTCAGTGGACGATTCTGCCAGTGCGTAGGGAAACGACCCGGCAAGTGCAGTCATCCGCGCACTGAAGTCTTCTGGCCCTACACCTTGCTCCCGCATTTCCCCATAGATGTCAGCCGCACCCATCGCTTGGCTGCTTACAAAGTTCGCAGCCGTAGCCCCTGTAAGAGCCGAGGCGTTTCTAAGTAGCGCGAACTCTGCCGAATCCTTGGTGATCGTACCTGCGCGGTATTTAGCAGCGGCATCTATCACTTTATCTTTAAACGCTTTCTTACCAAAGAAGCCCGCGATGCCCCCACCCAACGTACCCAGACCGGGACCCGCCGCAGCACTACCTGCTGCCGCACCGATTAAACCTGCTGCAACAGACTCAAGTAAGTTCGGACCCTGCGCTGCAAGGTTAGCAACGAACCAGTCCACAAGTCCTGAAGCAGAGTCCACATCTGTGAACTTACGCTCGTACGGCGCTGTCTTGCGTAGGTCTTCTGCTTGTTGTGCAACAATACGCCCACCAGTTTCTTCAGCACCTGCAAGTTGCAAGCCACTGCCCAACAACATCTGAAGCTGATCGACGCCACGCCCAAAGGACTTAGAGGCTAGGCGACCAAGGCCGGGGCTTTGCACGTTGGCAAGAATCTGGCTGTATGACTGTTGATCAACCGGAGTCCAGTCTTCTCCTTTAGGTGGGGGGATAGGCGCACCACCCATAAGCTTCTGCGTATCAAGTAGTGTCTGCGCATCGTCTTCATCAAACGCCACGCCCTGCACGTAGAACTGTTTCTTTGACGGGCTGTAATACGCACTTGCCGGCGCTTGTGGTTGTGCTCTAGCCGGCGCTTGCCGCGCCATCTGTATACCGGCAGCAGTGAGGTTGTTCATCTGCGCGTTAAACGCATCCATGTTTTGCACGGGTGCCGGTGCCGCCCCTTGGTCAAACCCAAACGGGTTTACAACTGGAGACGGAATACCACTAGGCTCTTGATACAACGGATTGTCAAACGATAGTCCTCTGGTCGCCATCTTATTTTCCTAAGTTAACACGTTGTCCTGTTGGGGCAAGGTTAATAGTACCAGCAGGAGTAACTTGCGTACGCGGTGTGGGATCTACAATCTCCAAAGTTTCCCCGTTAATAATAACCGCTAACCTACCTGAACCATCGCCAAGTGGTTTGATGTCCAGCTTTTCTTTCTTCCTAATTTCTTCAGCAAGTTTAAAGTTACCGTCAATGATTGCTTTACGGATGTCTTTTGCAGCGTTAATTTTTGCTACCGCTACTGACTCGCTGAACTCAAGTTTCTGAGCCAGCTCAGTTGCTTTCGCAGCAGAAGCCGATACCGCCGCACGAGCAGCAGGATCAAATTCTCGCAGCGCATAATTCGCCACTTGCTGGGAGGTCATACCTTCTTTAATACGGCGACCATTTACAAAGAGACTGTACGTACCATCATCGCGCGGCAAGAACGCAACTGGAGCGCCAAGGCTCTCAGTTAATACATTAGCAAGACGACGCGGATCATTTGCTGTAGCCAGTTCTCGCAGACCCTGCATACCCTGCAAGTACGTACGCTTCTCTGTAACTTGTTGCCTAAGCTGAGTCATGGCCATATCAATCTGACCGATGTTTGCATCAGCTTGGGCAACCTGATTGACATCACCTTTAAGTGCAGCAAGTTGTCTTACTTGTAACGCCCGGGTACGTTGATCGGTCAGTGTCGCTAGGTTAGCTTGCGCTGCTTGTTCTAAGCGTTGTAGCTCCTGCGGCGCTGCTTCTGGGTTAGCAAGAAAGAAATCCTGTTCAGTTAACATTCTTTGTGATTGTGCCGCAGGAACACCGGGGATAGGAGCTTGCGTTGGCGCAGCACCGGGGACAGGAGCCGCAGCCGGAGCAGTCGCACCAAGTGCAGGTGTACCAGAAACAGTACCGGGGATAGGAGCTTGCGTTGGCGCAGCACCGGGGACAGGAGCCGCAGCCGGAGCAGTCGCACCAAGTGCAGGTGTACCAGAAACAGTACCGGGGGCAGGAGCACCGGGGGCAGCACCGGGGACACCCGCTTGTTTATTAAGCTGAGCCAATACCTTGGGTACATACTCACGTGTCTCTTTAGGTAACTTTTTAGGGTCAGCACCATCGGCTAACCACTTGTCAATACGACCGGGGCCGGCGTTGTATGCAGCAAGCGCGTATGGAAGATTGCCGTTGTAGCGTTTGAGCATGGCGTCCATATACGCTTGTCCATACGCAGCACCAATCACTGGATCTTTTAGTAGCTCCTCAGCATTGGTTTTGTTTCGAGTAGTGTAGACGACATTTTTTGACTCGGCAAAGTCAAAGATGTTAGGTAAACCAAAGCCGGGATTCATTGCAGTGGCTGGCATGACTTGCATCAACCCTGTGGCACCTGCGGAACTGACAGCCTTCGGATCACCACCACTTTCCACCATTGTCATAGCGCGTGTAAGGACGTTGGTAGGCGGTAGGTTGGGAGTGGGTGAGATCTGCTCTAAGCGTACTCGCTCTTGTTCAGCAAGTCTTGCAGACTGCGCAGATGGGGATGTACTAATTTGAGGAACAGATGGGACAGGTTGATACACATCTGTCCCGGCGATCACATTGGCACCACGGCGGAAAATATTAGCAACTCCCGTAACAAGTGGAGCGATCGTGTTCAGCCCAGTGGCACCTATACCAGTAAGTCTATCTGTAAATGTTCCGGGTATTGCAGCTAATGCTGCGCGGTCTCTTTCAGCTTGGCTTCTAGTATCCCCCCTTAGAGGTAAAAATGTTATAGGCGGCGCGATAGAAAATGCTTGCGCCACGGGAGGGGCCATTAACGCAGGAGATGCTGGTGGGTCTTCTGCTGGAAGAACCTCCATACGCGGTGCGGGTGCTCTGCCAGTTTGTACGGTGGGTGCAATGGGTGCTTGGCTAGTTTGTGGGATGGGTGTTTGCCCTGCGGAAGGTAGCACTAGTCCCGCAGAACCAGAAGGTCTAGCCGTTGGCGCTGGACTATACCCGGGAACAGGAGGTTGCCCTGCACCCGTTGGCACTGGACTATACCCAGTAACAGGAGGTTGCCCTGTACTTGTAGGTGCTGGCCCAACGCCGGAAAACCCCGCAAGGTTACGTTGAAAATTTGCTAAGATTTGCGCATTACCTAGCGTTAATCCTTTGCTACCCACCTCATATTGCAGCCCTTGTACCCGCAATGGATCCATGAGTTTATTCTGCGCTGCCTGTCTACGCAAGTCATCGAGCGTAAGAGTACCTTGTTGAATACCTTGTTCGAGCGCAGTGTACCGTAGTGGGTCTGCGCGAAGGTTGTAGTCAGCTAGACGTTTCGCTTCCTGCGTAGCAATCTCAACTTGACGAGCTTGCTGCTGCGCAGTTTCTTCTTCACGCCATCCTCGCCCGACTACGCCGGCACCTGCTAGGAATTGTCCAATGGCCATACTATTCTCCTGTTGCAAGTGCGCTTATGCGCGTCCGGTAATGCTACCAAACAAAGATCCAATATCTCTTTGCTGTTCCGTTGTTCTTCTATTAGCGGCAGTATACGCATTGGATAGGCTATTATAAGCACCCGAGCTAGATGGGTACGATCCCGGATATAAACTTAACCCGGCCTGTTGGGTTTGTAATCTACCAACTACTCCCGTACCAAAGCCCTGATCAAACGCAGTACCTGTGTCGCGGCTAGTAGCCAGATCAAAGCGGCGACCTTCAGCAGTACGGCGCTTACCTTCAAGACCACGAAGTCCTGCACGTTTAGCAGTAGCTCCGGCAATCTGTGTGCGACGCGCGCGTTGCAGTCCGAAATACTCAGGATCAAAATACTTGGACTCACCAACTAGGCCACGGGCTTGCTCAAGACGCTCGTTAAACAAAGCCACGTTATTTGTCTGTAGATTACGGAGTTCCTCAGTTTGTTGATTGAGCAGTCCTCGCTCCTCGCTTGAAAGCCCATCGCCCGCAAGTGCGGAGCCGGCGAGCTGCCCTGCCGCACGAAGTGTCAAGTCAGCAAGTGCTTTAGGGTCGGAGAATTTAGAAGCGATAGTCTGCGGAACAGCTCTTAATGCTTCCATAAACGTAGTGGGTTGTGCTGCTCCGGCTACTGCTGTCGGTGCCGTAGAAGCTAGGGAAGTAGGTATAGTAAGGCCAGTGCCACCCCCCATTGAGGGAAGGCTTGCCGAAGTCGTACCGCTTAGCCCGGCGGAAGGCGTGTACGCAGCGGTTGAAGTAGGTAAAGTTAAGCCTGTACCGCCGCCCGCTCCAGTAGTTGTACCTGTGGCAAACGTAGATGCAGGTGCTGTGGCAAACGTGGCCGTAGGTGAGTTGTATCCAATGGATGGTAGCGTTAACCCTGTACCACCGCCGTAGCCGGAGGATAAACCTGTGCCAGTTGTTGCAGTTGGAGCGACTACTCCCGTACCGCCACCCAGATTAGCGCCGATAGACTGCGCGCCAAAAGTTACATCTGGTGTACCGACTAGCCCTGTACCACCGCCCATTGAGGGAAGGCTTGCACCACTCCCGGCTACTGACGTAACATCTGGCACACTAGCAAACCCACCAATACCCCCACCGATACCCCCCATGAGCGCCCCTCGCCCGATGTTCTGACCAAGGACTGCTGAACTAGCCGCTCCTAGGGTTGCACCCACTGCGGCTGAACCAAGTGTGGCTCCTACGGCAGCAGACATACCGAACGAAGCAGCAGTGATACCCATTGAGGCACCAATCATACCCGCAAGGGCAGGGGCTGCGAAGGGAATTGCGATGGCCGCGGCTACGCCGATTGCCATTTTTACGCCTTTACTCATTTTGAATCTCCTTGTAATGTCATCCTGACATACGAGCATGATTTAGTAAAACCGAATTTAGTCTTGTAAATCTTGGCTAGTCTGTCAGTTGCATACGCATCGAGGAACTTTACCTCGTTGGCGCGGAGCCAATCGAGTATAGCGCGCCAGTACGCCGCTTTGAATTTCATCAACCCCCGACCCGCTAGGGCTACGACATCGGCGCACTTCTTGCCGTTAGTTGTATTGAATTGGATACCGAGAACACAGGATGGTTTACCACCCTCGAACCCTACGAAGACTGCGACCATCCCAGTAGCTGCAAGGACGTATAGATCCTTGGCGTCAAGTTCATCTTTAGCAATCTCGTTGCTTGCACAGGACGCTTCAAAGAAAGGCTCCAGTTCGAGCCATAACTCAATGACTCGTTCTGGGGTCAGCATCTCGATGGTCATCGCAGACATCAGGATTCCTTGTATTTCTCAACGAGGTTATCGAAGAACTCTTTACCTTTCATCTTGACCACATTCGCAGGGATAACAAACTCCCCTTCGTGGGCATTGATAAGGACAGAGCCATCAGCTTTACGGGAGTCTGGAGTCATACCACCCTTAGCCATCGAAGGGGGCGCACCGCTTGAGACTTGTGCTGTAGAAACCGAACCGGCTCCTGTCATTGCGGGACTACCACCAGACATCATGTCTTGCCCACCCATGTCCTGCTGCATAGCGCGCGCAGCAAGCAGTAGCACAAAGACAAGCCCTTGGTCGTACTCGGGAGGTAAGTCCTGCTCCGTAGCAATACCTTGCTGAATTGCAAAGTTACGAACGTAAGGGTACATCTCTGGGTTTTGTGCTGCAACCGTGGCTAACTGCACAACCATGTTAAGTTCTTGCTGCGTGAGCTCACCCGACTGCATAACTTGTTGAATCGCTACACGGATACCTTCAACTTGCTGCGGATTTTGTGAGGCAAACTGGTTAACTTGCATCTCCAACATCTGCGGAGTCATCTGCTGAGTACCCTGACCTTCAGGCGCAAGACCCACGCCTCCGGGAGGAGGCATCATTGTATTGTTACTTGGCATCCCACCGGGGGGCATACCCATCGGCTCTGGCATACCGCCCATACCAACCATCCCGCCTTGTTCGTAGGAGAACACTTGTTGCCCCATCATGCCAGAGCTTAACCCCGGCGAGGGTGCGGGTGCAGGTGACATAGGCGCAGGTACCTGACTGGTGTTACCCATACTCAGAATACTGGCAAGCGCCGGAGGCAAATCCAACGAGGTGGTGTTTGGTGTGTACGCATCGTTCGGGTTATTCATAACTATCCTTTCAGTTGACTAATCAACGCGTTTAATGTGCCACGCAAGTTAGCCACATCGTTGGCCAACGACTGGACGTTTTGTGCCAGCTTTATATAATCGTCAAGACTTGGTACTGTTACGCCGCTAATTGTATATCCAACGCCGGTTGCAGTCACCTGTGTCATTGATTGACTGGGGGCAGGTTGCACCCCTATTTGACCTGTGACTACGGCACGGGTGGCACTATTACTACCACGAGCCCCGGTTAAAAGCTCAATGTTTTCCTTCATAGAGTTCAATGTATTGAACTGCCAGTCGGTCAGCCCGCTCTGCGGGATGCTTGGAATTGACGTAAAACGTGGGCCTCGTGCCATTAGACCTCCCTCAAACCAAGTGGAGTTTCAGCTAAGTGGATCGCGCGCACCCGGATATTACCTTCGACACTGACCTCAAACGTATCGGTGCGGTAGCCGGTGGGTAATCTAAACGTACCGCTGTTATTAAGCGCAGTCGTAAACACCAACTCTTTATCTACCCATAGCTTGAATGTAATATCGTCTGGCTTATCCCAGTTTGTCAGGGCTAAGTTCCACTGCTGCACCTCGGTATCCCAAGTCTGTGTGACCGACGCATAATCAGCCACCACGCGCGCCGCGCCCAAGTTAATCATGTCTTTAGTGATAATGACTTTAGACTTCCACTCTTGAGTGACAGGCGGTTGGCTAAGATCATCCCACTGAAAAATATCACCGTTCGTGCCACTGACATAGAACACGATACCGTCGATAGAATCGTAGAAGGAAGCCGAGAAACTGTAGTCACAGTCTACAAAAAAGCCACCAACCTTGGCGTCTTGCTCAAACACAAACGCCCCAGTGGAGTGCGAGGCGAAGTAATTCTCCCCATAGTACTCAGCCACAACCGTGCTCGGGTCAATATCTGTCTGCCATGTATCGTTGTTATATAACAACTTGGTAATAATCCCGGGGCCGCTCGATGCTGAATACACCGCAAGCCCATCGTGTGTGGAGTACACAACCCCGTATCCCATCGTTACCATACTGTTTCGATTCAGGCATGGAAAGTTCGCATCAATACGTGCGGTTGCCATACCGTTAGCCGGATCAGAACCTGACACAAGGTATGGATAGGAGTCAGTCACAACAAGCATGGAGCCGCTGATCGAGGTAACACCCACGATGTTGTGCTCTAGCGTAACTGCGTATGCGGCTGGCCAAGCGTGAGGACGCCCCGGCTCGGAAAAGTATAGTTCATTACCCACGAAGCCTACAAGGATATTATTTTGCACCGCAGTAAGTCCCACCATATCTTCAGGTGGAGGATCGTAGTTGTCCGAACCAAGAATATCGAAAAGGTTACGCGAGTCGTAGTCATCTATGAAGTCGTAGGAACCATCGCCCCAATAACGTGCTGCTGAAGTCGGTGGGTTCTCTGAGACATCGTGGTATAGCGTACCGGTTGTGACTGTAGTACTTGCCACATCTCCTGCGGTTTGCGCATACTCAAATGTGTAGTCGTCAAGGATGTCAGTAACTATACCGCCAGTAATGTCAAAGGACGCCACTGAGCAGCCACTAATCTTAAAGCGCTCATCGAAGTCTAGGTTATGCGGGAAGATTAACGTGACGCGCGAGACGTTGGCTGTGCGTTGTACAGTTGTCAAGCCAGTGGGGAACCACAAGGTATTGAGTCGGAAGTATTCCGTGCCGGAGGCTGAAGGCAATGTGCGATAGAGCCGCACACCACGCACAAAGTTGTTGCCAGTAGGTTTAACCGTGGGGATACTAGAGACTGTAACCGTTACACCTTCTTTGATGTACAGATTGTCAGACGGGACTGAGGCAATTGACTCCTCATCCCACGGGGTCATCCATGTAAACACATATGAACGTGCCTGTGTTTGGCCACCGAGATCAATCTTACCGGCGGAAGATGTAGACGTTGTGAACTGCACCCCGGGGCTGAAGTATGTAAAGGTCGTAGAGTTAACCACCGTACACTCGACGTTGGTTGCGTTAAACCCTCGGATGTCTAGGTTGACGTTTCCATTGGTGGTTGCTGCAACTGCAACGGTAATTTCAAATGCGTTAGTCGTTGCATTAGTAACTGTATAAAATCCGTCAGCGGTTGTGCCCGAAGTAAAGTCAAGCGATACAGACGCACCGTTGTTTAGCCCGTGATTGTTGATTGTTACTGTGACCGTTGTGCCACCGGGTTGATTGTAGGTTCCCGAAATAAAAGTAAACCCAGTAATCGAGATGAAGTTGCCCGAGCGCAAGTCATGCGCAGCACTGGTCACGATAGTCGCGATGTTTGCTGTATCACGTGCGTAACTGGTAGTCGTCTTGGATGTAAAGGCTGTGGCTACCGTAGTAAGTTTAAGACTGTCGTCGGGAATAGGTAGCCCGAGATCATAGTACGTCGCAGGGTATGGAGCTGCCCCAGTAGTCGCCAATTCATAGTTACTAACCTTGGGCGTACCGTCTCCGGTGTAATAAAAACGCTGCTCATCCCGATCGGTTTTGGAGGCGATGGCAATATCCACATCGGTTGTCCACGAGAGCCACTTCTTCTCGTCCGTATCAGGGTCGCGTAATGCGAACAGCGTTTTGATTACACCCGTACGTCCAGTGTTTGCCACGATGACAGGCTGGGGGTAGGGCAGCAGATCGCCTGAGTACAGTTTGCAGTTCGTTGCAATCTGCGCCGCAGTATTGGGCAGCAGCTCCGGAGAAATCTTTGGAGCCGTACCCAGAAAGCCTACGATTTTTACGCCAGCCATATTCATACCAGTTCAGAGTGAAAAAAGTCTAACTTATTACTTTTAAAGTGTCAATTGTAAATGTATAACCACATATTACGCTAACATTTCTGGAATGACTGTAATTTTACTAACTTGCCCGTACGCTTTATGGTACGTTATTGCACTTACTTGACGTTCGGCAAGCCAGCCTCCACGGGCTGCATAAGCGTCCCTAGCGGCTAAAGTTGGGTGCTGCACTACAGTCATTCCAGAATGTTCTTTTTCCTCAACGTGATGCCTATGTCCTGTGTGGCAATAGCGTTTTTTAGTCACTCCCCATTCCTCTGCAAATTGTGCTGCAAACAGTAAAGGAAGTCTGTCGTTTTTGTTTAAATGACCGTGATGGAAAGCTAACATAATTTCGCCGTGTCGATAGACGTAGTAAGGCAATTCTGAGTCAATAACGTGTACCCTTGGATCATTTTCATATAATGCTTTAAACATTGATCTTAGCCATATACTACTGACTAAATCATGATTGCCTTCAGCCATCAGCACTATGACAATATTATGATGCACCAAAGCAAAATCAACTAGCCTACGCAATATGCGTATGCTTGCTTGGACGATTTTAGAGAACCGCCCATCAGCATCAAGGTTATGACCGCCCGTAGGCGTAACGGCTGTCATACCATCAAAGTGCAACCAGTCACCCAACTGACACACAAATCCTGTATTTGCGGGGAGCGAGGACTTAACCATCTGCTCAAAGCAGCCCGTAAGCGTCTTTTCAGCAATCTTTAAATCCCAATCTGCGCCGCCTTCCTTGTGCCAAGCCAACATTCCAACGTGGCAATCTGTCATAACATAAAGATTACATAAAGCGTCAATATGTATATTTTGCGATACAGATGGCTCAAGCCTTGGTAACTCGTCTGCCATCGCCTCAAACGTTTCTTTAATAATCTCAATGCGCCGCTTTTCGTCTGCGCTTGATTTGACCCATTGCCCTGATGCCTTGCCCTCGGCATTATAGTAAGTCGATACTCCGTTTACCCTAAATCCATCAGGGACGGTGCGTGTCATATCATGCTCAGGCGAGTAGCCTTGCAATGCTGCGTTTCGTCTGAGAATTTGTAATGACTGATGAATAGAAGTCGGTGCAATGCCAAGAGCTTTAGCCGCAGCACGATTTGATCCATATTTGTTTACCGCATCCAAACGCTCTGCTTGCAACGCATTGCCAAACTCCTTAAGTTTTGGGTCTAACTTCATAACCGTTTTTTCCAGTAGCACGTTTCTTCAGCGCCCCATTTTTTAGTGGGGATGAACATTCGGAAGCCACAAGCGATCAGCGAGTTGGCAGACGCAGGGTTGTTGTATGTATCTGAGATTAGCCAATTCATTTTTAAACGCTTGGCATGGCGTTCACGCACTCGTATAAGCCGTTTTTGTAACCCTTTGCCACGATATTTGGGGAGTATTCCTGCTCGGCAAAGATATACTGCATCACCCCATTGCGCTGAATTGCGCAGACTGCAAAAACCTATTGGTCTGTCATCTTGGTAAACTATCCACCACCAGCCTACATTTGTAGCAAGTGGCGTGTCACCGGAAAGTGTCTTTAACTGTAACCAATGTAGTAATGCCGCTTGGTTGTCTTTAAGACCATCCACGCGGCGGATGTAAAACATTGTTATACAAGTTCAAAATGAGGGGAGTCGGACTCCCCTCGTTCACGGGGTTTACCATCCCTGTCCCAATCCGCACCCCAGCGCAGACGTACACCAACCTCAGACGCTGCGGAGAACATAGCCAATGCAATGGCGTCAAACTTCTTTAAGTCATTCCAATCGACCGGATAAGGGCAGATGTCTACCGCATGACCATAACCATCAGAGCCAATGCCGTGAGAGGATGCGTCCTTAGTCCACGTAACAACCGGGCCGGGTTTAGTTCTGCCCTGCGCCCAGAGTTCATCTTGCCTAGCCTGTGTGCGTACACCTTCGATTACTACGAAGTCTTGACTGGTAATCTCAATCGCTCGTTTAACCACCGCAACAAGTGATGGGTGTACACCTTCGAGATTATCAAGGCTGCGTTTGGATAGTTTGTAAGTCATTTTTTCTGCGCGTAAAAAAGTGTGCGATCACCGAACAAGTAGAACCCAACAGCCGAGGCAAAGTTGTTAACCGCAGGGTTATCTTGACCTGTCACCATCATGAACGACCAAGTACCCAACGCAATAGCCGCAACGGAAGGGCGCATAAGCCGCACAATCGCCTCAACCCACGGATAGGTGCTACCACCAGCACCTGCGTTATTCATCGCTTTAAACATCTCTAAATCGACGTTACGCATCTGCACATACTCACCTACGTTGGTGGGCTTGTATACGTCAGATTGGATGAATCGCCCGATTAGGGATTTCCCTAAGTCTACAGCAAGTGGGCCAAGTGCTGCAAGGATGGTGATCGGATCCATGTTACTTCTTACCTTTGGTCATGCACTTGCCCATCGCCTTGCACTTGGCAGGGTTGGGGCAGCTAGAACAGGTTTTAAAAACCATACCACCTTTTTGATACGACATTGGTTTAGCTGCACCCTTCATTGGTTTAGCTGCACCCTTCATTGGTTTAGCTGCGGCCTTCATTGGTTTGTTCATCATAATAAACTCCTATCGCCATTTCCAAGTTTCAAAAATCGCAGCAATCGCTGCACCCACACCTACAATCCAGAGGATCGGTTTAGCTAATCGCCCCAGAAATTCCAACACAATAAAAGCGCCCTTTGCAGAATTAAACGCCGTAACAACGTCAGTTGTCTTTGCGTCAAGCTTATCTACTTTATCTTCAAGGTGTAGAAGGCGTCCGTAAATATCTGCATGAGTAATTTCGCGATTCTCGTTCATCCCAACCTACTCCAACAAAATGTATGTACCATCTTCCTGAAGCAAATCGTCACCGCTTTCCTGCAACAGGTTGTTAAGGAGCGCAGAGGTCTGCCTTCGTACCCTACGCATAAGAATCGCGATGTTCATGTTGATTAGCCCCGCAACATAAGTTTAACATTTATAGAGTTGGCTGCGCCACCGGCAATAACCGGGCGGATAAACATAGCCGCAGTCGTAAACTCGAACAGCCCCACAGCAGTTGCGCTAACCACGGTGCCCCCCAAGTCTCTTATATCAAAATATGTGGTGCCATCGTTAGAGACTTGCAACCCAATTGTTGCACCCCCAAACGTACCGCTGAACTGGACAGCTCCAGCGATAGCAGCTTGCGCAGCGATGGGTAATGCGTTAATAGTGTCACCCGTTACGATGCCATCCCACGATACGCGCGGCACCTTGGCAGCTTGCGCGGGCACGAAGTCAACTACAGGAGAGACAGTAGCCATCTCAAACTCCTTGTGCAGCTTGAGCTGCTTTGTATGCAATTACAACATCCGCTGTGTGCGTTGCAGCACAGATAGCCTGAACACGATCCGCTTCTGCGCTGTAATCATCGCCTGGAGCGACAACGTGACGATGAAACGATCCGCTGATCTGTTCACCATCTTCCATGATGGATGTACGAGTTCGTACTTGAACGCATCCGTTCTCAATAACTTCGATGCGATCAACAATCATTTCTTTAGTAATAGCCATAACAACCTCCGGTTGAAATCAAAATTTAACTGCTTTTGGATCGTCTGCTAAATACAAACCGCCATCCCATCCAATTACCGTTTCGGCATCATCTTCTATTGCGTCAATTGGTAACGGGTTGCGCTGTTCTCCTGCGCTATCAATGTCGTAATCCCAATCACCAATGTTTATACAAACACCATTTTTATCACGATATATTTTCATTTAGACACCCACCCTGTATTTCCAGTTCCAGATTCTTTAATATATAGCGTAGAGCCTGCGCCGCCATCAGTTCTAAGAAACAAGCTACCTACTGGAGCCGCTTGTACACCTTCTGGTGAACCAAGTCCTACCAATATTTTTACCCCATTAAAGGTAATAGTGCCAGCAATAGCTGAAAAGCCAATACCAGGGATACGGAAATTGTTGATGGAGTTATTGCCAATAGTTGCTTCGTTAGAAGTTGTTGCGCTTGTAGCTTGAACATTGTCACCAATACCAATTACGTTTGTGCCAGTAGTTGTTACAGATAGCGCGGCGTTACCAATAGCGGTGTTTCTATCGTTTGTGGCTGCCAAAAGTGCCGATGCGCCAACCGCCACGTTTGCAACGCCGCTAATCATCGCAAACGAACTATTTGCGCCGACTGAAACGTTATCGACACCCGTAGTTGCATAAATTAACGCTGATTGGCCGACTGCCGTATTTGTGTTGCCCGTTGTGTTGCTTGCAAGTGCGGAGCGACCTACGGCAGCATTAGAAGTCCCGGTTGTATTGTCCTCTAAACAATTTCGA
>Ga0247839_1006274_pt1 | contig 13791 bp, 6 predicted proteins | sample LaCruzMarch2015__6_FD_192405 | JGI IMG/M metagenome (GOLD analysis project Ga0247839, IMG submission 192405) | Freshwater microbial communities from meromictic Lake La Cruz, Castile-La Mancha, Spain - LaCruzMarch2015_16m | ecosystem: Environmental > Aquatic > Freshwater > Lake | place: Spain...
TATTGATGGAGGTACTTGACCGTATTCTCTCTTATATGTTAGTTTTAAAATTGCTTCGCAACTAATTCTAGATTCAACACAAATTTGATTTGGGTTACCACGAAATGTAATCGCAGTTTTAATACGATCAATAAGTTTATTTATAATCAAATCTCCTGTCATTTATTTTCTTTTTAAAATGCCCAATAACGGTTTGTGTGTAGGCGATGTTGCCTTGTGTTGCCCAGCATGTGCGGGGGCAAGGAAATATTGCTTACACACTGTTATGGGTTGTTTTAAAATAAATTTGACAAATCATGAAATAGATTTTCAGTAAAATGACTTTTTTTGGTTGAATTATTTTATTTTATCAATTTCTTTTCTGAATGAAAACGATGGAAATCGCATTTCTTTGTTCCCAAAAAAATATGAGTGCACTTCATTGTCATCTAAATCTTTGAAGTAAATATCAAGAGAATTACCCAAAAATAGGCTAAATAAGCCTTTACCCCCGTCGATGTTATCTATGTTTTTAATTGGTATAAACAAGGAGTACTCATTTGATAGGTTTTCAATAAATTCATCTTTAGAATTACCAATAAGTGAACTTGAAAACTCTAAAATCGCATCACCTATTCCTTCAGTTGTTTCATGCAGCAAATAATTGGTTGCTCGACTAACTAGTGTCTTTTTCCAACCTTTAGGTGGTTGCGAAACAAATAGAATAGCATCCGTCCATAAAGATAAATCTCCTTTGCCATATATTTCATATAACTTTAATCCCATTTTGGGGGCTTTTTCATTTTTAGGAAATTTTTTTCCGTAAACTTTATATTTTAAAATTGGATTTTTTTCTTTATTATCAGATATCCATTTTAAACAGCTTTCAAGTTCTTTTTTTGTCATTTTTATTGTGCTTTAGATTTTGTTCGATTTTTTTCATTAAAGAGACCTAAAGATTACCTGACCAAATATTTTAACTGTAATTAATAGTTGTATAGTCTGAATTGAATCAAAATGTCACTTTAAATTACCCATAACTCGCTTATACACCAAACTATCTTTCGTCTAGCCACTCATTTTGCTATGTATTAGCGAAGGATCGTTTCGTTTTATTTCTAAATAAAGATATACTATTTAATTCATAAGGATTCATTTATACAAGTATTCCTTGACAACGTTATTTTCATTGAGTTACACCTGTATTTCAGTGCAGCCATCCTCGGTTTGATAGATGATTATATCGCTCATGGTCTGTGAATCAGGTTCCACTCGTCCGTTAGTTCCTTACGTATTTCAATACTTATTTCAATACTTTTTAGCCGTTGGTTAATCCAACTTTCTGTATAGCCGAGTTTTACATATTGTTCCAGGGCTCTGTCAATACTCAGCTCATGGTCTTGCATTTTGTCCAATCGTTCGGCAGCTACTCAAGTTTTATACCTCTGCTTTTTTAATTAAAGCATTCAAAAAATCATCAGAAACATTAAATTTATCTTTAAAAACCTTGCTTACTATGTCAGGATTTAGTCCCTGTAAGGGTTGTAGCTCTTTGATGGTCGCAGTTTCTTTGATAAGAGGGAATTTATAAAAGTTTTCGGTTCCATCCTCAGCACAGCGGTAGCTGAAAATCCAGCGAATATTGAGTTTGCTTCGCCAGTCTGCAATTGGCTCTTCCGCTTCGTTGTAAGTCGTAAACCAATCTGATATCTTCAACTGTGAAGAAGCCACAAAAGCCTCATCTAGAGCATCGAGTATGATGACTAAGTTGCGAGAAGTATTATTACGAACAATTTTCAAATGATTGTCTAATAGTTTTTGAAACAGTGCAATTACATCAATATACTTGCTGGGTAATCGCTGTAGGCTTTGATTTACATCAGCATTTTCATCGTTCCACCAGCTTGAATGTTTAGCATGTAAAATATAATGGTACAAAACTGCCTGTAAGCTATTTTGTAAACCCGTACCGCAAAAATGGTATAGTGTTTGAATATTTATTTCCTTCAATTGTCCTATCAAATCGGCCATCAGGGCTCCTTTTCCCATTCCGGCTGGAGATTTAACACATAGGATATTATGCGCTTCATTCGATTGGCAAAAGTCTAGCAACAATTTCCTTTCAGTATCACGCCCAAAAAACGCAGATTGGTATCTGGCAATTCGCTCAACATGAGAAAAAATCTGTCCGGCACCGTATCGTAGCGATTGTTTGTGGCTTTCGAACAATGGATTGATATGATCGTCTGGGTTTTGGTCCATTTTATTCCCCAACTGTGTATTAAGTAAATACACCTTTTCATTATTGTACAAACCTTGAAAAATATAGGGCTGATCCGGAGTTTCATAAGCCTGTAAATAAGGATGTAAGAGCGTTTCCTTTCCATCTTGAATCCAAAAATATTGACCATTCCTCAATTCCAGCCTACCATTTTCAAAGAGGGCTACCAACACTTCCATCTTTTTAAAAATCTCAATGCCACTAATTAATTTAGCGGCCTGATTTTCTCTAAGTTGTATTTTTTGGTGAACAAAATGATTTCTGAATGTTACAAACCGCGATAGCAATGATTGATCTTCATTCTCAGCAGGTCTTTTCCAATTTTCATCTATGGCACTTGCAACCCATATATTTTTCCAATTTGTATCAGAAGGCAGAGTTTCGCACAAATTATCCAGCAATTTTTTTGAGAACAACAAATCGCGCTTTTCATTCAGGCTTTCAAATTTTCTGCAAAGCTGAATAACAGCACCTAGTCTTAAAATTAGGGTACTCATTCCCAATGCCGCCATAAAATAGTTGTTTAGTCCCGATGGGTCGTCACGAAGCTTCTCCAAAAGTCCCTTCTCTGTTGCTTCTATATTTTTACTATGTACTAGTTCCCGGTATCGATTCAGGTATTTATCTATCGGATTCAATGTATTTTATTTTGAGATTAAAACTTTATGTTTGTACTCTAATTTTAAATCACGTCTGCCTAAAGAGAGAAAAATGCGCGAACTCTCTTCAATACTTTTCGGAAATCCATACAACTCATCCACTTCATCTCTGATAAATTCATCTCTTCTCAATTGAAAAAAAGGCGTTAGAATACTAAAAGCTTCATGCACAAATTCAACAGGATATTCGTTTTCGTCGGCAAAACGGCGTGCATACAGCTCTTTTCCGTTTTTTAATTCCGCTACAAGTTGATTAACAATTTTTTTGAGCTGATCTATAAATACTGCCTCACCAACTTGATTTTTTACGTCTGAAAGGCCTTTAAATCGAATATAATTTAACAGAGAATAGTTAATTAATTCATCATCGGAAGTCAAATTTTCCTCCAGCAGATTCAATTCTACATTTAAAAACCTATTCAGGTAGGGATAATACCAGGATGTAGCCAAAATAGGCAAAGAAGCGTTGTAACAGTCGTTGAATAATTTTGTAATATGCCCTTGGTTGAATAGTCCAATATGAACATTATGCAAAATCAAAACGGGCTTTCTAGTCAGTTTACCGGATTTTATAAATTTTAATGGATCTTCTTTAATTTTTTTTTCGATGTTCAATTCATTCAAAGCCTTTATCAATAACTTTTCCAAAAATGCCCGGGTAAAAGTTGCCCCCTGATCCTGTAAAACATAATAAATCGGATAATGCGTATTGAGGTCAATACTCTGTATCAGGTTCAAATAGGCATTGATTCCATTTTCTGAATTGGGCGAATACCAACATAACATAGCGCCATTGCCCCTTTTCAGAAATGTCTCCACATTTTTAGAAATCACTTCCTGAGAAAGAAATTCTTTTTGACTGAATTCCTTTTCTTTACGCAGAAAATCATCGCCATATTCGTAGGAGATTCGGTCGGCAAGCTTTGCAAATTTATGTCCCTTTTGTAGCGAGAGCCATTCCTCTTCTTCCAAGATATTCCAGCGACCGCTAAAAGCTGAATCCCTATAAAAATGATAATCTCCGTATGACTTGTCAAAGAGACCTGCAAATTTAAGTTCGGTCAGGATATTTTCCATTTTCTGTGCCTCCTCCCTGTTTTTATCGGGCGGCAATACAAAAAATCCATGCATGACATCGTTCCTTAGGTTCGCAAAATGATGAATCTGGAGATTAATCTGTTCTTTACCATGTTCGTCTTTTTGCCAAAAGTAGGGTCTGAGCAAAATTGCATCCTCGCCCTGAGCTTCTTTGAGCATGTTGGCCACCCAACGATAGACCGGACCAGCATTGTAGTCCTGCCCCTTCGACAAAAAAAGTGTAATGATAAAGTCATTAAACACATCTTTTTGCTCCGCCTGTCCCAAATAGACAGCTAGCCCCATAGCTGCAAGCTGCGATAGGATTTCTTCGCCCATCTCAACCAATTCATCGGCTGCATATTCGTCATTTTCGCCTATTATTGCATCAATTTTGATTTGAAGGCGTTCAGGCAGGTTTTGAATTTTTTTAAATTGCATGAGTTTGGATGGTTTAATTAGTTAGTTAGTTCATATCCAATTAATCCTTTAAGTCAATTGCCCATTGGAGGTTAAGGGTTTGATATAAATTATCTACTTCTTTTAAACTGGCATTTTCCCCAAAAAATAAATGACACAAAGTGAATTTTTGCAATATTTTAACTAAGATTTCAGGCTTCCTGAAAAAATAGGAGATCATTGAGACAAAATATGGTTGCTCTATTTCTGACAAAACTTCAATATTTAGTATCCGATCAAGATTTAAGGAGCTGAAATCTATTTTCAATTTATCTAATTGAGTGATAACAGAACTAAGATTTTGGTCCTTCTTAAGATAGAAAATTGCAATTTTTTCAGCTAATACTATTTTTGATTTATTTGAGAAATCATAACTATTTATTTTCAAGAGTGCATTTTCTTCCTCATGACAATAAAGTAATGTATCAATAAGCAATATCATGCAATCTTCTTTTGTATCTGCACTTATATTTTTAGAAGATATATTATCAATGAGCCTATTTAGCTCTGTAACTACAAAACCTCTATTTGAATCAAAGTCAAAAGTTTTTAATAAATTAATAACATTTTGAATGCGCTCAACACTCACTGAATAACTCCAACTTTCATTTAATTCTTCATTTAATTTGTTAAACAATAAAAGTAATGAATCATAATGTTTTTGATTTGTGGATGAAAACCAGGACAAAATTTCCTCACTAAGAGTAAAGATATCTGGGACAAAAGTTTTACTAATAACCATTATTTCACTAGCCTCTTTTATTCTATTTTGAATAAGATAATGAAAACAAACAATATACAGGCATTCATATTTGGGTCCATCAGAAAAATTCATTGTAGACTCATGATACTGATCTATAGAGTTTTCTGCAATACTTCTTGCATGTTTTAAAATGGAATCTGATAATTTTAGGTTTTCAATATCGAAAAAAATAGTAGATAAGACACAGTATTTTAATAAATCATCAATCATGTTTTTTTTATAAACCGGACTTAAACGTGTTCGTAAAGCTTGGAGCTCTAGATTTAATTCGTCTGGATTTAGGGTTCGAATTATGTTTTTTGAATAAAACGATCTTAAACGTGTTCGTAAAGCTTTGAGCTCTTGATTTAATTCGCCTGGATTTAGTGTTCGATAAGAGGTAATTATATCAATAGCTTTATTACATATAATTCCTTTTTTCTTTCCTTCAAAATAATTTTTAAATTCTAACCTTTCAATCATATCAGATTCAAAAGATTTATTAATAAATTTTAGAGCACTCTCTTTAATTTGACGAATATCCTCGAATAAGATTAAATGATTATCACTTAAATTATCTCCAACTGTTTTAGATGAATCAATGTTACTAACATCTGCCTCTTCAACTGGAGTTTTGATAAATTCATTAACATCAACATCTTCAGCTCCATATTCATCACCCTTTTCAATAATATCGTGCAATACTGAATCTTCATAATATTCAATCTCTTCAACACCATGTTCAAGTTCCCTTAGTTCATGAAAACAGTTTGCCCTTGCTATGTCATCCGAAAGAGTATCATTTATAATTTCATATATTTCTCCTAATATTTCCCTTGCTCTTTCTGATTTATTTTGTGCTTCCAAACTTGAAATAATAGGCTCGAGATCTGATATCCCCATACTAAGCTCTACCCAAAGATCGTAAGCTAACTTAATATAATGATCAGAAAAATCAAAATTCCCAGCATAGAATGAAATTTCAGATAAAATAGAATACAAACCAACTTTACTCTCTTTATTATCCAGTTTTTGAATTAATGAAATAATGTCATCAAGCTTTGAACTATTGATGATTTCAAAATTTTTAATTTGAATTTTTATAAACTTTAAAAGATAATGCGCCAACTCATAATCTTTATGATTATTTCTTATCAAAATATCAGCTTCGTCGAATTTACGCAAAAACATTAAGCCTTTAAAAATAATTTCAAATGCAGAAAGCCTTATTTCATAATCTTCTATTTTTTTCAGAAAATATTCAGCCTTAAAAAATTCAGCCTTTCCTACTAGAATTTTAATTATTTCTCTAAGCGTTTTTTCTTTGATATTTGAATTTTTAGAAAAAATGATTTCGTTATCTTTAGGAATATTTTTTATAAATTCAATAATTTTCTCAACTTCTTCAAATTGATTTAACTCACACAATCTTTTTGAATACAAAGAAAAACCTAAGTTCAAATTATCTAATTGTATTTCATTTTTGATTATTTCAGTAATAATATTATTTTCAAATGTACCAATGGGATTTATATTTTTTAACCAACTAAAATCCCAATTTTTAATCTTACTGGTTAAAAAAACATGGCTTATACCTATTTTTTCCAAACTGCATGCCAACTCAAAAAGGAATTCGTGTGGAATTAACCTAAAGCTATTTAATAACTCTATTCGCCTGTTTATAAGATTACACAATTTTTTAATAAAATCGATGTTGACTTTAATGTTTTCATGAAAAATATGAATCAGACAGAGTACAAATAGAACAAAAAGCCTGTTTTTATCTTTTTCTGACTCTCCACCAAAATATTCAAATCGAAAGAGGACTTTTTCATATTTAGAATCTCTTAATAAGCGAATGATCCTTTCGCCAGCGTTTTGCTCTTGAAAATAAATTTCAGCTGAAGCTAACCCTAATTTAACAATATTTTTAGTATTGTTTATTTTATCTTTTTGATTTACAAATGTAATAAACTCAATTGCGTTTTGTATACAAGCTTGACTCCATATGTAATGATCACTTATGTGAATTTGACGTTGTAAAAATGCTGTATTATGCGCTAAGAGTTCTATTTTACTGTTTGAATTATTTTGTTTTGAATAAGCATTTAATAAAAAATGAGCGCTAATAAACTCCAAAGCATATTTTTCAAATTCATCTTCCTTCTTTTCCTCAATGGCCTTTTCCAATCTTGAAATTAGTTTTTCATGAGTCTTATCTATTTCTCTTTCAGATAATTTCTGTAAAACATAAACCTTCAATCGCTCATGATAAATTTGGTATTTTCCACTCTCAGGACTGTTAAACCAGGAGGAATATGTACTGATAAAATCTGTAATATTATCATCGCTATCCTCTAAAACCTCAGCTACAAAGGAAATGCTCACTTCTTTTTTGAGCAGGGAAAATAAGGTAAAAAGTCTAAAGATATATTGACGCTCTAATACCGGCAGGTGATCATCGAAAGTCTCTTCGTATAGACCAATTAAGCCATCTGGTAATTCAGATGCATTCTCTGCATGAATAGTTCCTTTTTCAAGACTGTCAAAAATATATCGAAGATATGTAGGATCTAAGTGAGACATTATGAATATTCAAATCATTAATAAAATTGCAGGACGCACGCCAGATATCGAAAGTTTCTGAGCAAATTTTCAGACCATTTTGCAAGAATATGTTTTGATCACAAAATATGTAATCCGGTGAATTTAACCAGGGTAAAAAATAGTTTAAAGGTAATTATATGTGAATTTTAACCATTTTTTTTTAATGTTTATATCATTTACTGTCCGTTTGATCTCAAATACTTACCAATGAGTATAAAATTCAGCAAAATTATGACGTTGTTGGATTTTTAACTCACTAATTTTTTGTAGAGATTTTTATTAAAATATTTGAAAGGAATGACCGCAAATACCTTCCTTAGAAATATTTTTAATAAGTTTCTACTATTTCATTTTTGAATGAATTTAAAATACACTCAACTTAGTAAAAACAAGTATGACATTAACAAAAATATCTATTTTTTATAAACTTATTTATCTGATTATCATATTTTCATTAACTCCGAAACTTATGTTTCGTAAAATAATAACTTAAGCTTCTGATAAAAAAACTCTTAAGTTAGAGGAGAATCTCATATTCTGGTTACTTTTTTTCAATTAATTTTTCTAACCAGGTTTGTAGGTCATGTTCTTTTCCCAAAAGCTTATAAATTGATTTAATATCTGAAATAGATTCTTTTGTTAAAATATTATCAATCCCAAAATTATTTATCCTGATTTCTAAGCATTTTTGGTGCTGCTCCACCGCATTTTCATATTCACCTTTTAATTCAAAAACTTTTCCTATTTTTCTATATAAAATTCCAACCTTTGGATGGTTTACATCTAAAATTTTTAAACGTATTTCTAATCCTTTTTGTAAATACTCCATCCCTTTCTCATAATCACCTTTATTTGCATGTGATAATCCAATATTCCCATAAGTTGCAACAGTTTCATCATGTTCCTCACCAATGGCTTTTATTCCTATCTTCAAACTTTTCTGATAATATTCTAACGCCTTTTCGTATTCACATTTGTTATTAAAGACTAAACCAATATTATTATAGGATGTGGCTAAGCTAGGATGTTCATCCCCATAGGTTTTTAATCGTATTTCTAATCCTTTTTGTAAATACTTCGTCCCTTTTTCATATTCACCTTTATTTGCATAAGATAATCCAATATTACCATAAGTTGCAGCAGTGTCATCATGTTCCTCCCCAGTGGCTTTTATTCCTATCCTCAAACTTTTCTGATAATATTCTAACGCCTTTTCGTATTCACATTTGTTATCACAGACTTTCCCAATATTATTATAGGTTTTGGCTAAGCTAGGATGTTCCTCCCCAAAGGTTTTCAATTCAATTACCAAACATTTAGTTAAATATTCTAATGCCTTATCATATTCACCTTTTAACTCCCATATTGAACCAATTTCATTGTAGGAAGTGGCTACGCTAGAATGTTCATCTCCAAAGGTTTTTAATCGTATATTCAAACTTTTAAGATAATATTCTAATGCCTTATCATATTCACCTTTTAACTCCCATATTGAACCAATTCTACTGTAGGAAGAGGCTACGCTACGATGTTCATCTCCAAAGGTTTTTAATCGTTTATTCAAACTTTTAAGATAATATTCTAATGCCTTATCATATTCACCTTTTCTATACCATATTGAACCAATTCTATTATGTGAATCAGCTAAGGAAGGATGTTCCTCCCCAATGGTTTTTAGTTCAATTCCCAAACTTTTCTGGTAAAACTCCAGCGCTTTGTCGTATTCAGCAAATCGATAACAAGAATCTCCTATAATACTTAATAATTCAGAATCATTATGTAAGAATTCAAGAGTATAATTAATTTTATCAAAGTATAATCTAGCCGACTGATTATCAATTACTTTAATAGCTTCAAGCCCAAGCTCTGTATCATATTGATTCTGAAATGGAGTATATCTAATAATCTTATTCAAGAACTCTTTTCTTAATATTTGTTCTTGCAATTTATCTAATAAATCATTCAATTTTATTAACGCCTTCCAGTCATTATCTGTTACTTTTTCAAGTAGTAATTGCAGCGTTTTATCTACCCCATATATTTTCATAAATTGGAAAAGAGGAGCTATAGAAATATCTAAGTCATCTTCACCCTCATCAATTAAAGCTGTAATGAGACTCATATCAGCATTAACCGCCTGTACTTTAAGAAAGGCTTCTAAACAACTAATTTTTAACTTATTTCCTTTTTTTAATTCCTCATTAATGTAAACTGTATCAATTTTAGGCGTATGTTTTTGAAGTTGATTTCCAATGATATATAACAACATTCCCTCTACAGTAAAACCGATACTTATACTCATGTCTTTTATATATCGGCTCACCCATCCTAAATTTTTAAGTCTTTGATACGGAGCTTTTATACTGTCAGAAGAAAGGTAATATTTTAACTCTTCGCTTTTTAATAAGTCGTCCAATAAAAGCTCATTTTTCCCAATATTCCAAACTTTCCGGGCCAGTAATTCAAGAAAGGTTTTCTCTTCATTTGAAAAGGTATTATACCAATCTTCCCATAGATTCACATGACGGCTTCCTTTTTTTAACAGGTTTTTTTTATTATAAACCTCCAAAAAAATGCGCATGACCAAAGGATTACTGATTTGATCATAAATTTTTCTATCAAAATAAGCAATATCTTCAAATGAAAAACGAGGAATATAAATAGAATCCTTCTTTTTGGAATAATTATCCCAAAGAAGTTTCATTTCAACCATGTTTAAATTCCTAAGCCAAAAAATGTATGAATGTACCCCATTTTCAAATTCATTATTATCCTTATATACTAATTTCAAATCTTCATCTGAAATGGTATATCTCGTAATATCTACCATTGAGTTAGCACGGATTGTTACAACAAATTTGATACTTCCCGGGACAAAAAGTCGACTCAAATTAAATATTTCCAGCCATAGACTTTCAGCATTTGATGATTCATTTATGCCGTCAATTAGGAAAAAAGTAGGGTTAGATTGGGTTCCGGATAAGGACGAGTAAGACTCAATTCCCGATGCAATTTCCAAATTCAATTGATAAGAAATCTGTTCAACCAATTGTGTTTTTTCCATTCTACCGGCTCGGATAAACAGGGTGTTTAGATTTCTTTCTTCATATTGTTTTTGCATTTCCACCATCAGGTTTGTTTTTCCACTACCTGCTTCTGCTGCAATAATAAATATACTTGACCTTGTGCCTATCCATTCTCTTAATTTTATTTCAATATCCTGCCTATGAACATAAACGCCTGGAATTACTTTTTTTTCAGATTCAAGGGTTGTTAAGATTCTCCTATTCTCATCTTCAATCCTATCAACAAAAATTTCTTTATTGAAGGTTTCAGGATTATAGAGCTTTTCATTTTGTTTGTCACGTAACAACAGATTTAACCGTTCTAAAATCTTACCTGACGTTAGTTTTTCTGTACCTTCAGGGCTGAAGAATTTTACAGTTTTACCAGTATAAGATTCATAAACCATCATTTGTTCCTTATCTTCTTTTTCGATTGCTAATTGACCTGGAACCACAATAAAAGGAAGGAGATCTAGTTTATTACCTTGTCTATCTTGCATACAAACATTAGCATCCAATAAACCAGAAGTTTCTATCGTTTTAATTTCATCTGAATGTAAACTATAAGTTTCACCGTGCTCCGTTTTGATCATTAAATAATTGGAACAAAAGGTCATGCCCTTAAGTAAGTCTTCAAATATAGGGAAATATTGTTCCCATAATTCCTCGTAGGTTGAGTTGTCTAACGTTTGTTGGTGCCCCAGATACCTATTACGGAAATTAATCAGACTGTCAATTCCAGTAAGTTTTTTATAACTGATTTTAGTTTCTCCATTTGCATCTTCTGTTTCAATTTCAATTTTGTATAATTTACATTTCTTATCAATTTGAATTGAATAATAATATTCGTTTAAATCGGGACAGAAGTAAGGATATTGTCTCTCATTTAGAAACGAAAGAGTTTCTCGAATAAACCTATTCCAATTCCCAAAAGTTGTTTCAGTTAAGGTATTGTAGAACAAGTCTACCATTTTCCTGGATTTGATAGAATTGTTAAAAAACTCTGAACCAACTATAAGACCAAGGTATTTGAGATAATTCAGAAATGTATCTTTAAAGAAATGAATCTTTCTTAAAGGGTCTTTTTCAAGAAAGGTACGTTTAAGTGGGTAAGCAATTAAATATGGTAATCCTTTAATCAATTCAATATGAGCTTCAGAAATTGTAGAAACCTCTGTAAGCGGAATATCACAGAATGGACATTCCATGGTTACTGGATAAATTTTACCTTTTTTATTATCTGGCGCGGAACAATCAATATTTTTACAAGAAAAACTCATACATTAATACTTTATCACAATGTAGAAAATAAATAACCCCAATACATAACCCCTAAAATATAAACTGGATTGAACCTATGTGAATGACTTTAATGCAGCTAATCTATTCTTGGGCCTGTAATAAAATTAATAAGCCTTTTAATTAATTTAAGTCCCAGTTTATTGCTTACGGTTTTAAATTCAACTAATTCCCCATTTAAAATTTCCAGGTGAAGTTCACTCTCATAAACAGACTCATAACCCAGGTGAATATATTGAATCATTTTTCCATAAGGACAAACCAGCCTACCTGAGAACCAATCTGCAAACACTTTATCTTCTGTATGGAATAATGATTTTAATGAAAGCTCTATATCTTCCATACAATCTTCTTTTAGTATTTTTAAGAAATGTCCATTTTCTTGGGGAGTAATGACACCATTTTTCATTTTTTTTCGTAATTCCAATCTCCCACTTCTAAATTTCTCTTGATTCCTTATTTTTCCATTTCCAGATATTTTAGTTAAATACAATTTTTTATCCGTTATCTCCCATTCTCCAAAATAACCTCTCCATAACGCTGAATTTGTCGCAATAAAATAAAGTTTTAAATTATTTTTTTGAACAAACTGTGAAAACGGTTCGCAATTCATGGAATAAATATTTCCCTTAAAAACTAATAACTCACCAGCTTGTGCGGTCACTATAATCTTTTTTTAATATTCATAACATTAATTTTATTAAGTTCACATTCTTTTCAATCACACCCATTTCAATGAAGATTCCTGTTACTATTGGTCCCAGTACTTGGTCATTTCTATTTTTCCTTATAAAAAATCAAATATAAAATCTTCACCAAAATTAACGAGGAGAGTAATATCACTGGAATATGTAGGATAACCTTCCATTAATATTATTATCTTAAGTTTCGGAGCAAATTATCGTATCATTTTGCAAGGACATTTAATGCTGGAAAAATGAATTTTAACCATTTTTTTCAACTAATTATCTTGTTATCTATCCATTTCAGGCATTAATTTCAATAAAATAATAACCTTGGTGAATTATTTGATTCAATGATGTTTTTTAGTGGTTTTTATTAAATATTTGAATCTGATGAATATTCACCCGCTTCAGAGATATTTTTAATAAATTTGTTTTGTTGCATTTTTGACTGATTTGGAAATTTTCCTTTAACACACTCAAAATTAACAAGTTATGCTCAAAATGCAACTTTTTTTTAGATTTTATTTTGCTGATAATCAACTTATTAGTAACTCCGAAACTTTAGTTATTATTTATGATTAAGCAATAAATTTCTTAAAAAAATGACCTAAATTATGCTATTCCTTTAAAATAGCTAAACATACCAGACATTTAGAGTTATCTCATTTCACTCACTATCCTTAAAGGAATAAGAAACAAAATTAAATAGGGTAGCCATCCTTTTCTCTTCCATAAAATGTTCAAAGGTTATTTGGTCTAAAAATCCATCTTCGCCATTGTGAGTTAGTGCTTTAGATATTCTGGCACCTTTATAGAAATGAAATAAATGCATCAGGTCAGAAAATCCAAATACATCTAAATCCACTAATGGATTAGTAGCGCTAAATCCTTTCCCTTCCACAATCTGCTTACAGCCGCTTTGAAGTACTTCCAATAA
>Ga0247839_1006279_pt1 | contig 13784 bp, 8 predicted proteins | sample LaCruzMarch2015__6_FD_192405 | JGI IMG/M metagenome (GOLD analysis project Ga0247839, IMG submission 192405) | Freshwater microbial communities from meromictic Lake La Cruz, Castile-La Mancha, Spain - LaCruzMarch2015_16m | ecosystem: Environmental > Aquatic > Freshwater > Lake | place: Spain...
AAACACATATTGCTGAAATACCAAACCCAAGTTTAGTATATATGTTGTTGTTCTTATCCATAATTGTTTTTTTTGACTTTTATATGTGAACAAATAACACCAATAATATTTTAAATACCAATTATTTTTGAACGATTTAATATTTTATGAATAGGAATTTTGTTACAGGAATTATAATAACCTCGGTATTAGCCGTTGTGTTTTTATTTGTCTTTTATTTTTATAAGATAAATACCAAGTCAATTCATTCCATCAATGTATTACCACAAAACACAGTTTTAGCACTAGAAATAAAAAGTATTAATCATCAATTCAAACTATTAAATCAACAGCTTTTTTGGCAGCAATTAACTAATAATAAAAGCATAGCAGAAGCAAATAATAACCTTCGATATTTGGATAGTTTGCTTGATTTTGAAGAGAATTTTAAAGATTGGAAAGATGGTGAAAATATGGTTGTTTCTTTTCATGCTTATGCCAATAAAACAATAGACGAATTGGTGCTTTTTGAAACCATGAAAAAATTTGAAATGGTAGATATTAGCAATTGGATTTATAAAACCAATAAAAACAGGTTGATGGTGAGTAAACGAAAGTTTGAAAATAATTTGATTTATGATTTTATTGATTTTAAAACACAAAAAAAATTCAGTATTGCTTACAAAAATAAAATATTTGCCATTTCTTCAAATGGCCAGCTAATTGAAGAAACTTTGTTGAATATTGAAAACGAAAATGTGTATGAAATTTCAAACTTAGATAAACTAAGTTTTGTAAAAAGTTTGGGGAATTACAACCTTTACATTAACTATAAAAATTTACCTATTTTTTTAAATTCATTCTTTGATTTATCCAAAATAAAGGCTCTTGAAAAAATATCGAATATGGCAAGTTGGTCGGCATTTGGAGTAAATACTAACAATAATAGCATTCAATTAAAAGGTGTTAGCATTACCGATGATGTGCAATTTCAGTATTTTGATTGCTTTAATAATATGCAAGCTAAAGAACAAACCTTTAAAAAGTTTTTACCTATAAATACCAGTTATTTTTTTGGAATAAACTACAGCGATGATAAATTATTTGCCCAAAACTTAAACGAATTTTACACTGTAAACAAAATTGATTCGAGGAATTTAACAAGAGATAGTATCAATAAAGTGAAGGGAAATATTGACTTGTATAAAAAACTAACTGAGAATTTTGGAAGTGAAATTTCGCAAGTAAATTTAAGTAATCCTCAGTTAAGTTTTGATAGTTGCGAAGTATTAGTTATTAAACTCAAAAACAAAAACAATTTATTAAAATTAGTAAAAAACATATCTGTATATGATAGTGTTGGAATTGATACTTTGTTGCTAAAAACTCCTAATTTATACAAAATAAATCTTCAAAATTATTTTGATTATACTTGGGGAAATATATTTTTGGGAATAAATGCAAATTATGCTTTGGTGTATAACGATTTTTTGTTGGTTTGTAACAATAGCATTACTTTAAATAGTTTTTATAGTCAACAAGTAAATGGTTTTTTATTATCGAAAAATGCTGAATTTGTTAGTCATCAAACAGAACTTAAAGGCAATGCCAATATAGAATTTTTTCTTAATAATAATATCTTAGCTCAACAAGCCGAGGAGCTTTTAAACACTGAGCTTTTAGAATCATATAAAGCAAATATTGGATATATAAAAAAGACAAGATTTGTGAGTATGCAAATGAGTGCTACAAACAATAAGAATTACTTAACCAATATTCATATAAGTTTCAATGTAAATGCCAATAAAAACACTGAGTTATTATGGGAATTAAACCTTGATACTATGCTAAATATTAAACCTCAAATAGTTTACAATTCAAGCACTAATCAAAATGCTATTTTAGTTCAAGATTTAAAAAATCAGGTTTATTTGATAAACAATGAAAGCAAAATATTATTTAAAATACCTGTTTTTGGAAAAATAATTGGTAATGTAAACCAAGTTGATGCATACAAAAATGGAAAAACGCAATATTTATTTAACACTGCAACACAAATTTATTTGATAGACGAAACAGGAAATAACTTACAAGGATATCCTATTTGGATTCCAACTGGAACCGATTTTCCTGTTCAAGTTTTTGATTATTTAGGCGATAAAAGTTACCAGATTTTTGCCATAGGAAAATTCTACAAAATTTGGTGTTATAATATTCAAGCAAGGCTTCAGAATGGTTGGAATCCAAAAAATTATTACCCAAATCCTGTTCAAAATATCCAAGCATTTAATTTCAGAAATGAGCTAATTACCTATTCAATTAATCAAAAAGGTAAGTTGAGTTTTTATCAAACAAATGGAAAATTATATTCGAATTTTGGTTTTGATAGCACCATGATTTATAAATATATGATTCATGAAATATTAGATACAAATCATATCAAATTCTATTTTATTGATTCAACAAATCAGTTTAAAGTAAAGGAGTTTCACACTCAATTACCTATAAAAAACAATATTATTAATGGAATAAAAACAATTCCTACCAATACTTTTGTTTTAAATAACTCGCTTTATTTTTTAACTAAAAATGGAAAAGAAGTTTTGTTATTTAATAATTTGGGTTCAGTATTATATTCCAAAAATTTAACAGATACATTCAATTATCAATTTGATTTGGTTTATAAAAAAGGAAACATCAATTTAAGTTATTTAGATAGTTTAAAAGGTTTGCTTTACATGGAAAGTAAAGGCAATAAACAAATTGAAAACTTTCCTTTAAAGGCTAATTATTATTATACTTTTGGCCATTTAATGAATGATGAAAACTATTTTGTAATTACAGCTAATTTCAATAATAAGTTATTTGTTTATCAAGTAAAATAAGCATGTTTAAATCTAAAATTTCAGCATTCATTAAATACCTTGTTTTCATTATTGCAAGCGCGTGGCTCATCAAATATTGTTTCAATAAAATAGACTTGAACTCATTTTATAATACCCTAATTAAAGGAAATTATTGGATGGCCTTTTGGGTGTTTTTGTTTTCCATTTTGGTTTATATTTCTAGGATTTTACGTTGGCAAATAATTTTGAATAAAGTGGATGAAAACATCAGCTTTATGAATAATTTTTCAGCGGTTGCTTTGGGTTATTTAGTAAGTTTTATTTTTCCTAGAGGTGGTGAAGTGGTAAAGTGTGCTGTACTAAAAAAAACCAATGACTTATCGCTTCATAAAAGTATTTCAAGTACCTTTTTTGAACGTTTAGTCGATTTATTTTGCCTGCTCATTTTAATCGTGACTTTGCTTTGCATGGAGTTAATTTCAAAGAATTATTTGGTGTTTAGCTGGATAAATCCCGAAAAGTTTTTACAAGGAAAAAAAATATGGATTTTAGTTTCAGTTGGAATGATTGGACTTTCGGTTTTGGCTTATTTTTATAATAAATTCAAACATCAAAATAATTGGTTAATTACGTTTTTGAACAATATAAAATTGATGTTTGCTTTGTTATCCAATTGGAAATTTTTAGCACATACTTTATTTATTTGGGTAAGCTATTTTTTGATGACTTACTTATGGTTTTTTGTTTTCGACCAAACTTCCAATTTAACTTTTCTGCAGTCGTTTCAAATCATGATAGTGGGTGTAATTGCTCGGTCGCTTCCTTTGCCTGGTGGCGCTGTTGGGGCTTATCATTTAGCTGTTGCTTATGCGTTAACTACCATGAATATTGACAAAGAAACTTCCTTGGGATTAGCATTTATAATTCATGGATTCCAAACCATTTACACCATTTTTGCTGGAATTGTTGCCATAATTTGGTTGTTTGTTTTCGATAAATCCTATCGCATTAAATAAATTTTCCCAACGCCTTCTGTAAAGAATTTATCGGTATTTACTGACTTAATATTTTCTATATTTTTTTGATTGATTCTGGTAAAAACTTGGTATAAATATACACCATTTGCCAATCTGTCGCCATACATATCGTTTCCATCCCAAGCATATTCACTTATGTTATTTCCAAACTTTATATTTCCAAATTCTTGCTTAGTAATTTCCTTCACTACTTTGCCCGAAATAGTCGATATTCTAATCAATAAATCATCGGGAGTTTTGCTGCCAGTTAGTGTAAACACAAAGCGAATATTGGTGGTTCCAGGGTTTGGATACGGGAAAAAGTTACTGATACTCGATTTGTTTACAATGGTAAATTCTATTTCGTATTCATTGTTTCCAGCTTTGTTTCCTAAAGCATCAGTTGCTTGAATTTTTATGGCATATTTTCCATCTTCTAATTGTGTAGGTTTATATATAATAGATGCTTTGTTATTACTGTTTGATGCAGGAATAAATTGAATTTCATTGGTGTTTAAATTGACTCTTTCATAATCGAAATTGTTGGGTTTGCGAATCATGACATTGAATAAAGTGGTATCTTTTTGTAAGATATATTTGTTGTTATCGGCCGAAGTAATATTGATTAAAGGAGTTGCTGATACAATATCTCCGTTCATAATTTTTACCCCATCAAAAGTTACATCAATATATGGATTGCTTTTATCGTTTTTTACCAAAATAGTATTAGCAATATAATTATTGATGTAAGTTAACTCATTAATTTTATGGTCGTTATTTAATGAAAACTGTAACTGATTATTGTCTTTTAAACCCAATGTTGGCAAATTGGTTAACAATTTAGAATTGCTAAAAGCAAGCAAAGGATTTAAGGTAATATTGGTTTCATATTTAATAATTCTTGCGTCATCTAATATTTTTATATTCAAATTACTTGAATCGTAATAAATGGAACTTATGTTTTCAATCCCAAGTTCTATTTGTAAACTATCGCCTTCATCAATAGGATTGTTATTGATGCTAAAAGCAATATTTGGAGCCAATTTGGCTTCTGCAATGGGTGAAGCAATTAGTTGCCAAAAACCAAACTGTTGAGGTGTTCTTTTGGCGCTATCTTCCATATTTATTTGAAGTTTTAAATAAGGGAATCTATTGGCATTGATTGCACTTAAATCATAACCAGAATTGGTAATATTTTGATAAATCAACGAATCTTCTCCAGTGGTTTTTACACCAATTACTGATAAATGAAATTTGCTGTTTGGCGATACTTCAATTTCCTTAAAATCATAGTTTAATTGACTCCAAGTTTTAGCTGGTCCGAATGCTTTTGAAGTTAAACTTCCTTTGTACCATTTGGTAATAAGCGCTTTGTTAATTACCAAAATTTTGTTGTCTTCTAAGTTCGGTAATCCTAAATCAATCAATGCGGCAAGGGAATCATTATTCACAGAATCTTCCATGGCAAATCCGTTTTCTGCTCCTTTTTTACTAATAAAAGCCCAAGCAGTATTATTACTTTTTATCTGATTAATTTTTGAAAGTCCAAATGTATTTAAGCTATTTAAAGTTGCTACATCCCAATTTTGAATTCCACTTGCATATCTCGAAAACATGGCCACATAATAGCCATTAGGAATGCTGTCAATAAATCGCCTAAATTCATCTCTACCCGTTTGCGTAGTTGTTTCAAAAGGATAATATCTTCTGCTTCTGTTTTGTTTGTTGTTTTGCACAAATGTGCAATTGAATGGATAACCAGGAATTTCGTATGGAAAATCAACTTGAAAAGGTTCAAAAACCATGGCAACAACTGTATTTCCAACGCATGAACCAACACCTTCATTTAATTGATAAGGCACAATTACACCCATATTACTATGGTTAAAACGCCTGTTTTGAATTCCAAGCACCAATTCATTATCAACAAAACTCAATTGTCTTTTTATGGAATCAAACACCACTTTATCAGTTTGTGATGTATTGAATTGGTCGAAATTGCTTTGCATAAAACCAAACAAACTGTTATTTATTTTGGTAAATGAAGCTTCAATCCAAGTATCGTTTAAGGGATTACTAGATACTAATTTTGCTCTCCAAAAATAAACTACCGAATCTACATTGCTTAAAATCACCTTCCATTTTGCCACATCGTTGGCTTTTATAATACCTGAAGTTTTGTAAAAGGCAGATGATGAATTGAACTGAATATTATTGTCAATTTCAAAAATATAATCCTTGTCTTTGGCAAATAAATCGTTGTTCTGAACCATTAATTCAACTGAGTCTTTGTTATGAACAGAATAATTTAATGGATACAATAAATTGATTCCACTTCCAGGAATAAACTTGTTAAACACAGCTCGGTTATTGTTTTCATTCGACTCGATTTTAACATTTACATGTTCTACAAAAATATTTAATGTATTGTTCCCCGCCATCGACTTACCTTGGCCTTTCAGCTTTACAGTTAATGTATCTTTGTAAAAAGGCGATGATAAAATTAAGCTATCGTAGTAAAATTTAAATCCAGTTGAACCAACTACATGTTCAATACTTATTAGCAAAGAATCATTGATTGCTTTGCCTAAATTTTTCACAATTACATTTATCTCGAACGAATCGGCTAAGGCAGTTAAGTTTTTATCAGATAAATAAACGTCAGCATCAGTAATTTCATAATCGGGTAGGGAAGGACTTGCTAATTTTAAAGCTGGATCTCCTTGATAAATTAACTGATTACCATGCGAAACACTATAAACATCTCCAGCAATTGAAGATTCTGTAATGGTTTGTTGAATAATTTTGCCAATGCTTTTTCCGTATAAATCTTTACTCAAATTGGCATAAAATCTTGACATTTGATTGTCCAAATTACTCAAAAGTGTGAGGTTGGAATGTGCCAACCAACCAATTGCTCCTTTATTGGGAGCAACAATATAATCTTTACCATAAATATTTCCACTTCCTTGAGGATCTGCATCATTGGTATTTCCAATATTACATCCATTAAAGTAAAAAAAAGTATATTTATTGGAATTTTGCATATCACTAATTCTTCCAAAATCAACATCTAAAACAGATAAAGAACCATGCCCAAAAAATGTCATTAAACTTTTCCCTTTATTGAGTTCTGCTATCAATTTTTCTTTATACCCAACTTCAATAATATCTGATGAATTTTTATAATAACTGGTCACATTTGCACCAAATGCTGGTTTCATGATTTGTACTTTATTCAAGTTTAATTTATTGGCTAAACTTGCTTGGTCATATTTATCGCCACCTGAAACATGCAAAACTTGCTTGCGCCATTCAGTATCAAAAATTGTATCTTTTTCATAGCTAATTAGTTTATCTAAATAGTTTTGTGCTTCTTGGTTTGTGGCAGCAGGAATGCGGCCTGTGGCCAATGCTGGAGTATAAGGTTGCAAAGTATTTAAACCAAAAGTAAACATATTATCGCTCGATGGTTCACCAATGGCAGGAACTAAATTATTACTGTAAGCATTTTGATAATTAGTCCTAATCAAATTGTTTTGATAGCCTCTTCCCAAAAGCAATAAATAATTGGGTTTTACAGTTTGATTTTGATACAAATATTTCAAAAAATGTTTTACCGCTAATGGATGTTCGTAGCCGTAAAAAAACTGATTATACAAATTGTTACTGTAAAAAATATTAGTTGTGAATTTTTGTGAGCGATAGTTTTTATAAGCATTTGCAGCTGTTTCCAATTGCTTATTCGAAATAATAACAAATTCAGTATTCAAATTTGAGCTAGCAAAATTCATATCAACCAACTCCAATTTTGTTACGTTTTTTATATCTGTTTCATCGTAAATATAATATTCACTGCTTTGGATTGTATTGTTAATTAAAGCATTCAAATCGTTCCCAATTTTGGTACAACTTATTTTTTTGAAATTTGTTAAATCCAATAACTGCGGATTATTTTTACCATAATTACTAAACTTAAAATAAATTCTGCTAGCATTTTGCTGGGCAATATGTTTAAAATTCAGCTCACTTTTATTGTTAAAATTGCAAGTACTTGCATATTTAAAAGTAAAATAGGAAAGTGAACTAAAATCACTGCCAACACCTAAATCGGCTAAGGTTTCAAACTTTAAATAGGTATTGTTTCCAATGGTCGAATTGTTTAAATTAATCAAATATTTGGTTTCAATATACCCCGTGTAAGTGGTATCTTTTATGTTCGAAAAGTTTAAATTATCAGCAGAAATTCCTATTTTTAAATGGTGATTGATGGGTTTAGAAAGATCGTTACTTACGCCAAAAACTTTTGCTTCAAGTGTTGCATTTGGGCCGCTTACAAATAAATTAGGAGTGCTTATTGGGTAAACTCTATATGGTACTTCAGCTCCAATTTTTAAACCAACCCAACTTTCACCTTCTAAATATTCCGAAAAATAATAAGGTTCTCCTTGTCCTACTTTTTCAAATTTGCCTCTGTAATATTCTTGAACTGGTGCGGTGTCTAATTGATGAATATAATATTCTTCTGGTGTAAATAAATTGTAGTTAGTTTCATTAAACAAAGTAAAACGTTTTCCAATTTGAAAAATAGAAGCAGGAATGATGGTAAAAAAATAAACTGCGGTATCACTAAATAAACTGTTTAATTGGTGTGGTTGGTCGGCATTAGTTTTGTATAATTCTGCATCTAAAACACCATCGTTTTTGGTGGCATAAAACGAAATATAATCAGTTGAATTAAACGCACCATCGCTTTCGCCTTGCACAAAACATGCTTGTTCTATGCCATTTTTAAATATTTGAAATTTATTTGGATTGATACCCGATAAATTTAAACCAATTTGAACCAGTTGATTGGAGTCAATTTTATATACACCTTTCTCCCAAATTTTTATTTTATAATAAGTTTGATTTGGCCTAATCCATTCGTTGCCTAATAATTGGGCAAAAGTGAATTGGGTAATAAAAATTAATATAACAGCGAAAACTATTTTTTTCATTCAGTAATTGTATCAAACAAATATAACGGCTTCTGTTACAAAAAAGTATTTGTTTGCTATTTTTTACATTTTAGTAACTTGCTAGCTCAAATTTAAAAATAGCAAACTCGGAATTGAAGAAGGTTATAAAATATATTTCGTATGGAAAATATGAAACTGGTGGATACAAACACGAGCTTTTTTATGCTGAGCAATTGCATCAATATTTAAACAAAAAAGGTGAAAATGTTTCGCTAGAAATTGTTAGAAAAAACCGTTTTTACACTAATCCTCTTGCGTACTTAAAATTGTTTTTATTAGGCTTAACTTCCAATGTCAATTATAATATTGTGGTAGCCAGAGTTGCTTTATTTGCAGTGCTTCGCAATGTTTTTACCCAAAGCAAAGTTTATATTGTTCTGCATAATTTTGATAAAAATGATGGAAAATCTTTTTGGCTAAATTTATATTATGAAGCTTTGTTTTTTGTTTTGAAAAACACTCGCAATAAAAATATTTCAATTGTTGCCGTGGCTCCTTTTTGGGTTCAATTTTTTAAAGAAAAAACAAATCAAAACATTTCGGTTTTTTATTTTCCAAACTTTTTTAACAACTCATTTTATGCTCCATTTATTAATCCTAAAAAGGAAAAACAAATTCATTTGGGGCAATGGAGTTTTAAAAACCATCCTGATGTTTTTGATATTGCAAAGCAACTAACTAATCAAGGTTACTATTGTTATTTTAGTACCAATTTTAAAGATTTTGCTACAAAATCTTCTACTTACGAAGTTGTTTATTTCGACCAATTTGAAAATTATTTATCGCAAATGGCTTTGAGTGAATTTACATTAGCTATTACCGGAATAAATGAAGGTTGGAATCGAGTAGCACATGAAAGTATTTTGGTTGGAACGCCTGTAATTGCTTATGCTAAAGCAGGTTTGCTTGATTTAGTAAAAGAAAGTAAAAGCATTGCTGCAAACAATATGAAAGTAGTTTTACAAGCCATTGAAAACAAAAATGTGCAAGCAAACCCAAGTTTACTTGCACATTATGATGTTAAAAATGTTGTTGATTATTTAAGCAAGATTCTGAATTAATCATTGCTAAAATCTGTGAATCTGTGGCTCTTTTTTAGTTAAAAAATTCCCTCATTCTATCAAAAAAACCTTTGTCGCTTGCATTTGGTTTTGGCTTAAAGTTTTCTGATTCACGTAATTTTTCTAATATTTCACGTTCTTCTTGATTTAATTTTTGTGGAGTCCAAACATTGATGTGAATCAATTGATCACCTTTAAAATTAGTATTTAATTCAGGTAATCCTTTGCCACGCAAACGCAATATTTTTCCAGCTTGTGTACCTGCATCTATTTTCAATTTTACTTTGCCATCTACAGTTGGCACTTCTACTTGTGTTCCCAAAGCAACATCTGCAAAATTGATGTACAAATCGTAAACAATATTGTTACCATCACGTTTTAAAATTAAGTCTTCTGCTTCTTCAATTAATATAATTAAATCACCAGCAGGTCCGCCCATTGGGCCAGCATTTCCTTTTCCACTCATGCTAAGTTGCATACCATTGGCCACACCAGCAGGAATATTTACCGAAACTACTTCTTCTTTGTTTACCAATCCATCGGCATTAGAACCAGCAGGGCGTTTACCCATAATTCTTCCAGTTCCATGGCAAGTTGGACAAGCACTTGTTGTTGCCATTTGACCTAAAAATGTATTGGTAACTCTGCGCACCTGACCCGAACCTTTACAAGTTCCACATGTTTCAAAACTCAAACCTTCGGCCATTACCAAACGGCCAAATTTTAGTTTCTTTTCTACTCCAGTTGCAATTTCTTGCAATGTCAATTTTACTTTTAAACGAATATTACTACCTCTAACTCCTCTTCCTCCTCCACTGCTTCTTCCACCTCTTCCACCACCAAAAAATGAATCAAAAGGACTTCCACCATCGTTACCAAACACATCACCAAAATTACTGAATATGTCGTCCATATTCATTCCTCCGCCACCATAACCGCCTTGGCCACTTGTTCCTGCATGTCCGTATTGGTCGTAGCGAGCTTTTTTATTTGGATCGCTTAGCATTTCATAAGCCTCGGCTGCTTCTTTAAATTTTTCTTCAGCCTTTGAATCTCCTGGATTTTTATCTGGGTGAAACTTAATGGCCATTTGTCTGTAAGCCTTTTTTATATCAGCTTCATTCGCATTTTTACTTAGTCCAAGTACTTCGTAGTAATCTCTTTTTTTCATTTATTTTCAATTGAATTACAAGGTCGAAATGATCAAAAGATTTTTGTAGTCTTTTATTCTTAAATCTTTGTAATCTTTCTAATTTTTGTAATCTTTAAACTTTGTAATCTATGTAATTTGTTATTCTCCAACTACCACTTTCGCAAAACGAATTACTCTTTCGTTTAACAAATATCCTTTTTCAACTGTGTCAACCACTTTTCCTTTTAAATCTTCGGTAGGCGCAGGAATATTGGTAATGGCTTCATGGAATTCGCTGTCAAAAACTTTATTGGTGCTTTCCATTTCTTTCAAACCTTTTTGCATCAAAATGTTTTTCAATTTGTGACTTACCAATTCAATTCCTTCTTTAACAGCACTAACTTCAGTAGCTTTTTCCATTGCTTTTGAAGCACGCTCAAAATCGTCTAAAACAGGAATCAATGACACCAAAACTTCTTTGCTGGCAGTCATCATAAATTCCATTCTTTCCTTTGCCGATCTGCGTTTGTAGTTTTCAAAATCGGAATATAATCGTAAATATTTATCTTTTGCTTCGGCTAATTCTTGCTCCAAAGTAATGGGAGTTTCTTCTGCCTTTTGTTCTTCATTAGTGACAGTATTGTCAGTTTGCGCACTTTCGTTAACTATGTTTTCACCAGAGTTTTCTGTTGTTGAACCATTGGTTAATTCTTTCTCTTGCTCGTTATTCATTGTTATTTGGTGTTATTTGCTAAAGTTTGATTGATTTTAAAAACCTACTCTATCAAAAGTATTGCCATTGGAAATTTTGTCCGTTTTTTGGGAAGGGGTTGATTGGTAAACAGGTTGATTAAGTTGATTGGTTGTTTAATTGATTAAGTTGTACATTTAACTTATACACCTATTTTATCAATCTCATAAAACTATCAACCCTATTAACCCTATTAACCCTATTAACTAATCAACTTATCAACACCATCAACCTTCATAACCTTCATTTCCTCCCTTTTGCTCACTCCAAATAAGTATGTTTTATCGTAGTAAATTAGCATGGCTTTTGTCCAATCGGCAAAATTATTTTCTTCTAATAATTGAATAGCTTCTCGGGTTCGTAAATCACCCAAGCGTTTATGAAGTTTTTGGGTAGCTTGTACTAATATTTCTTTGTCAAAATGCCCGTAATCAGTTATAATATTTTTTACTCGTTCATCAATATCTATTTCCAAAAAGTATAATTGATTATTGCGAATAGCATTATGAATTTTAGTTGGCACTTTACAACGGCCAATCATGGAACTTTCGTCTTCAATCCAAATTGGAATTTCTGAATTCATTTTATAAAGTTCGTAAGCCAATAAATTTTCAAATTGTTCATTGGTTGGTTGCGGTGGCAATCCAATATTGCCAAAGGCCGAACCTCTGTGATTAGCCAAATTTTCTAAATCTAAAACTTGAATATTTTGTGCGGAAAATTGCTTTAAAATGGATGTTTTTCCACTTCCAGTGTATCCGCCTAAAACCTTAAAGTTATAATCAGCTTCCAGCTTTTCAAGCGTCCAATGTCTGTATTTTTTGTAACCACCTTGTAATAAATGAACTTGAAAACCAGCAGTACTTAACAAATTCGCCATAATTCTGCTTCTCAATCCGCCACGAAAACAATGAATGATTATTTGTTTATTTTCAAATTGTTTATAAGCTTGTTTAACTAATTTATAAAAATGGGGTCCAACTAATTTATAACCTAAAATTACAGCTGCTTCATGTCCGTTTTGTTTGTAACAAGTACCAACTTCTTTGCGCTCTTCATTATTTAAAATGGGGAAATTTATAGCATTTGGAATATGTCCTTGTTCAAATTCTATAGGTGCGCGCACATCAATTAATGTAAGCGTTTCTTGAAGTTTAAACAGCTCTTCTATGCTAGTAATTGGTTTAATCATTAAATAAATAATTTTTACTTTGTGTTCCTTGATTCATTAATAAATCAAGGATAGATAAATTGGCTTGAAAAGGATATTTTTCGGTAAATACTTGCAAATATTTTTGCATGTTTTCAGCCTCTAAATTTTCATTTTGATTGCGTTTTTTTGCATCAAAATAATTACGAAAATCGGTCACATTTTCATTTTCAAATTCATACTTTTCAGTAAAAGTAATTGGCTTTTCAATTTTCAATAATTTAAAAATAAGTTTCAATAATTCAGTATTGAAATCAAACAAGTATTCATATTTATTTTGAAGATAAAATGGTTCAAAAAAATCTTTATAATAAAACCAAAATGATGAGTTTCCATAAGCCGATTGAAATGCCAGCCAATGTTGCTTTTGCCAGCTTTCATTGTAGTTAATTTTTATATTGCCAATTGTTTGTTTTGTATAATGAATTTTAACAGTTGGAATACTTAAAACTTGTAAACCATTTGCACCTAAAATATGGCAACGATTTGAATAAGTTTGTTTCAAATAATTATGATGTTTTTCAAGCAATAATACATCTGCTAAAAGCAAATGTTTAAAGTAAACCAAATTAGGTAAGTAGGTACTAGGAAAAAGGGCTACTGGCTGCTGGCTGCTGGCTTCTTGCCTTTGAATCATTTTTAATTATATGCTTTTACTTTATTATTAAACGGTTTTTTGCTAGTTGCCAGAAGCTAGCGGTCAGCAGCCAGATAAAGTTCTTCTACTTTCTCCCAATTTAAAATGTTCCAAAATGCAGTTATATAATC
>Ga0247839_1006287_pt1 | contig 13762 bp, 9 predicted proteins | sample LaCruzMarch2015__6_FD_192405 | JGI IMG/M metagenome (GOLD analysis project Ga0247839, IMG submission 192405) | Freshwater microbial communities from meromictic Lake La Cruz, Castile-La Mancha, Spain - LaCruzMarch2015_16m | ecosystem: Environmental > Aquatic > Freshwater > Lake | place: Spain...
TGAAGTTTAACGCCCACAACTGATAGAAATTGGGCTTCGTTTAATTTTAAATCGTTGTAATTCTGCATAATGTTTGCAAAGTAACAACTTTTATATCATATAATTATAACTTATATAACAACTATTACAATATCATATTTCTTGTTCATTTGAGTTTCAGTAAAATGATATTGTCTAAATTCATTAGAACGAGCTATATATCTTTCATCTTTAATCGTAGGAAGATCTTCTGGAATAGGGAGATTGTATTCAACTGCAATAACTTTATTTTCGGCAGAATAAAGTACTTCAACTTTCTTAATGAACAGAAAAGGGTAATTAGAATTTTCGAGAATCAATTGATTATACCGCTCAATAGCAGCCGTTTGTTTATTTTCGTATTTTAAAAATAATTCATTTATCTTGTTATTGTAATCATTTTGTAGCATATAAAAGTCATCTTTCTTTTTCTGCCATTCTCTTTCTTGGTTATCTAATTGGTTGTCCATATTATCGGTTTTAAAAACTATTTTTTCGAAATTATGGAAATAAAAACCATTGCTCCTAAAAACAATATTAAAAGTATTATACTACCAATTACATCAAAAAAACCACTAGTTTCAGATTGTCTTTTTCTTTTTTCAAGTTCAATTTGCCACAGTCTTGCATCTTCTTTCTTTTTCAACTCTGTAATTGTCAATAATCTTTGAATTTCATCATCCCATTCCTTTTTCTTTTTTTCTATTCCAGCCGCTCTTTCTGTTAACTGATATATTATGTTTTGTATTTTGGATATTTTATATTTTTCATTTTTCTGAATTTCTAAGATCCTGGCTTGTTCAGCTTCAAATATTAATCTTGGATTTGTTTCTAAAAAATCTGACCTATCAATCAAACCATTAATATCGAATTCTGGGGCATTTAAACAATCAATCAAGATATTATCAATATCTTCTTGTATTTGCAAGTAATAATTATCTGAATTTGTGCTCATAAATATGAAAATTGAAAAGATGGTTATTAAATTGAAAAAACGAGCTTACTTGTGAATTAGAAATCTAATAAGAATTTTCGGTTTAAAACAACGTATTCTCTCTTTCAAATTTTTCATTAATTTTGAAATCCGGCTTCCCTCCATTTTCTTTCGATCTTCCATCTTTACGTACTATAAAACCTTTGGCTTCTAATTGATTAAAAATGCCACGAATTTTTCGTTTAAAGTTATCGTATTCAGTAATATCGCGTATTTGTTTATTTATTTTAAGATAGATAAATGCACCTATACTATTTGCACTCACCAGCTCCGATTCCGACGAATAGGCATTGTGCCAAAAAATAGCATTTAAAACTTCTTTATAATCCGATTTTAGTGAATTCCATGTATTTCCAAATAGTGAGTCTAATTCTGGTGAAAAATCACTTTTGGTTAAAGTTCTGTCTATTTGATAAATAGGGTATATTTCGGAGCTTTGTGGATTCTTAAAAATCAATCCTTTTTCTTCGAGTGTCGCAATCACTTCTTTGTGATTATTGTCCATAGTAAGTAGGATTGTATAATTCTCAACTCTGTTTAGCATCTCTGATTTTCTGAAGAAACTGAGTATTATTTTTTCATCCTCAGTTAATGTTCTCCCCATTTTATCATAAATGTATTTTGTAAAACTGTTTATCCAAAACTCCATTGCATCGTCATACACTTTCCCTTTTGGAATATAAAGTCTGATTTCACCATCTGTCAATGCATAATAGGGAACATCAATCTGATTATCCAAACAGGCATCAATGAGTGAAGTTAGTCCTCTGCCTTTTCCTTCCCAATAATCAAAACTTTTAAGCAAATGGGTTAATTTGGGATTGCGTGCAACTTGTATCGGAATAATTCTTCTTAGCTTTCCAAATTCAGTATCAATATTTACACGCTGGCGTCGTTCAAAGGCACCGGGATTTCGAATCATTAAACTTTCGTTTGATCTGATCTCGATAATTACAAATCGGTCTGATTTATAATCGCGATGTGCAAAAGCATTATTTATACATTCTCTGATAAGCTCTTCGGGATATTCGGGAACGGCAGTTCCACCTTTTGCATAACTTACTCCAACCTGTATATTTCGCCAAACAAAATTAAAACTATTTTCAATCAGATTTTCAATATTATCGTTATAAATTTCTTTGCTCTGAGCAACTTTTGCAACGTTTGGTAAAACCACATAACAATCTGATTCACACTGACCTTGAATGAAATGTTCCACTTCGTTACCACATACCAACATGCCTAATAAAGTAGGCATGTTATCCCTTATAAAATTTTCGCGCGTTAAAAACGACAAAGCATTTTCTAAGGTAGCTTTTAGCGTTTCTCCTTTTTTCTTTCCTTTGTTAAACCGTAAAATATATTGGTTTAATTTATCGATATCAATTAAATCAATGCTTGCATTTTTTACAAGGCTTAATTCTTGATTTCGAACTATTTCCTTCTTAAGCTCCTCGTATTCTTCTATTTCAGCAAGAGTAAGTTCATGGTCGCCGGTGAGTTTTCGGCGATAAGCTTTGCCTTCGTAATATACATATTTCTCATCATCGGGCAATTCCTCAATGTAAACAACTGCTACTTTCACATTCAAAAAATCCCTTATTTCGAACTTGTAAATATGCGAAGATAAATCGAGTGGTTTACCATCTTTGTTGGTAAATTTCTTAGGCAAGTCTTGTTTTAAATGACTTTCGTTACTTTCGGTATTTGAATAACCTGTAAATTTATAATGTTTTGGTTTTGAGTTATTATTGTCTTTAATCCCGATTACTATAATTCCACCATTGGTATTTAAAAACGAACAAACACTTTTATACCAATCTTTACCCCAACCAGATGACAAATCTTTTAGCTCAAAACGTTCCGTTTCTACCTCTTTATATTCATTATTGCTTATACAATTGGCAATAATTCCTAAATTTTTTTCTACAATATCCATAAATAAAAATTTTAAGCTTCAAAGATACAATAATTCTTTATATAACAGCAAATTAACCTTTAACAAGAATTTTATTCCAAATACATATAATCGCAATGCACCAGCGGTTTTTGATTCTTTTTACCTAACAGTTCGCGTGATTTTGTGCTGTCGTACTGTGCTTTGCCAATACCGAGCGAATGTCCGGCAGGGTCAATTATTTTTACAATATCGTCTTTTTCGAAATCGCCCACAATGCTGGTTGCTCCAATTGGTAATAAACTGACGGCTTTATCTCCGGTAAGCACTTTGGCGGCATTTTCGTTTACGTGAATTTCGCCTTTGGCAAAACCCTGACTGTGTGCTATCCATTTTTTTACGCTCGAAACTTCGTCGGTCGAAGCCACAAAGCGGGTGCAAACCACATCAGTTTTTTTATCATGCAATTTGAGTAAAATATTATCGGTTTTGCCGTTGGCAATAAAAACATCAATGCCTTGGTCGGCAATTTTGCGTGCAATGGTGGTTTTGGTACCCATGCCGCCTCGCCCAAAAGTGGATTTGGTGGTTTGGATAAAATCTGAAATATCCTGACCTCGTTGAATTTCACGAATTACTTTCGACTCGGGATTGGCCGGCGAACCATTGTAAATACCATCAATATTACTCAGGATTATAAGCGCTTCCATATCCATCATCGAAGCAATAAGTCCCGAAAGTTCATCGTTATCAGTAAACATTAGTTCCGAAACCGACACAGTATCGTTCTCATTTACAATCGGAATTACGTTATTGTCTAACATCACCTGCATACAATTTCGCTGATTGAGGTAATGACGGCGACTACCAAAATTTTCCTTGGTAGTAAGCACTTGCCCTACGGTAATGTTATGATTGCGGAACAAATCCCAATAGTGATTAATCAGTTTTGCCTGACCTACGGCAGAGTAAAGCTGACGTTGATCCACCACATCCAACTTTTTGTTTAGGCCCAAAATACTTCGTCCCGATGCCACAGCTCCCGACGAAATCATTACAACTTCCACGCCTTTTTTGTGCAACACAGCAATCTGATCGACCAAGCCAGACATACGCGTAATATCCAGCGTGCCATCGGTACGGGTAAGCACGTTACTTCCTATTTTTACTGCTATTTTCTTAAACTTCATATTTTTGTTTCACGTTATTTGGCACTTCGTGCGTTATTTGGGCTTCGCCGTTATTAATTGGCACATTCTTGGCTTCTCCAAGCGGCAGAGCCGAGCGGGCATATTAAATAATTGGCAAATTATTCATTATAAACCATATACATCACCGTTGTACCTACGGCAAAAAGTGTATTTTTATCAATGTTTTCCATTGTGTCGTTTATTGTGTGCCAATAATGGCCAAAACCAGAGTTTTGTCCTTCGTTACGATACTGAATAATATCAATACTCGGAATGCCTGCTAACTTATTCACATACAGATGGTCGTCGGTAATAGTACCCATTTCTTCGTTGCGAAAAAAGTTGCCAAAGCCAAGCGAAGCAGCTGCCGACCAAACTTTTTCCACCACATCGGAAGCATAATACATCGAAATTTGCTCTTTGTAAAAAGTAGCATTGGGAGCTCCTACCATATCTAACAAAATGCCATAACGAGCTGTATAGCCTTTTATATGTGGGTTTTTAGCCCAGTATTGTGTCCCTAAGCACCACGAATCTTCCGAATTTCCATCCGAATTATGAGAATCGCCATAATCTTCGGCATCAAAAAATATAATATCTACACCAATATCTGTTTTTTGAATACTAAACTGTCGTGCCATTTCGAGCAAAACTCCCACGCCACTTGCACCGTCGTTGGCGGCCATCACAGGCGTTTTATGATTCGCAGGATTGGGGTCGTTATCAGCCCAAGGGCGCGAATCCCAATGTGCAAAAAGCAATACACGATTGGTAGACTCGGGATTGTAAGAGCCAATTATATTAACTGCATTGAGTTTATCGCCATTAAATGCGGTGAGAACTGCTCGTTGTTCAACCACCACAGCTCCAAATCTTCGAAGCGATTGAGCAAGGTAATCAGCACATTGCTTGTGAGCTTCGGAATTAGGAACCCGTGCACCAAAATCGACCTGCGTTTTTACAAAATAATATGCCGAATCGGAATTGAAAGCAGGAATATTTACAAGCTTTTTATCTTCGGTTTGCTGTTGCGATTTATTGGCACAACTAATAAGCAAACTGAAAAATGCAATAAAAATGAATATTTTCTTCATATTTAGTCGTTTGAACAACAAAGATAGGAATAATTCGATTGAAAATGAAAATTAAATCATGTAAAAATGCGAGACCCTACAAATAGAATCTCGCATTTGGCTAATCTTAAGTATTATTACAGTTGGACCAATCCCACATATTTGCTTGCAGAATTCAGCGCATCTGCAGGTGTTGAGAAATATATCCAACAATGAATTTCACTGCCTGCCCATATTTCAGGGAGTTCCACTTCGGCTGTACCGGCAATACGAAGCGCATGATTTTGCTTTAGCACCGAAATTTTATCCGCAGGATTGAAGAAAACGATGGTAACGCCATCTTTTTCTGTGCTGTTGGTACCAATGGTGGTATCCCAATCCAGTTTCACTTTCGTGCCTGTAGTTTTTACAGCACTCAACATTCCAGCACTATCCACACTGCCTACAGAAAGTGTAAGCAAACTGTAATCAATTGCAAAATTGGGAGCTTCGCCCACAACTGCCTGTTTCATTGCCAGCGATACACCCTGATGCATACCATTCGGACTCAGAAAGGTTGTTTTAAACAGATTGCGCATGCAGCTCAGCTCGCTGTTTGTAAATCCGAATTTTGAACGCTGCGCCTGTTGTTTGCCGGTATTCGGATTAGCCGGAGCTCTGAAAACTTTCAGAATACTTTTACCATCTTTGGTAGTGGCAGCTACTGCGCTGCCGTGACGTCCGGAAATTGTACCGAAGGTGGTTGAATTAAATGTTGCCATTATTTTTAAAATTATTACGTATAATATTTGTTTTTATTCTTGAAAATTGAAATGAAAAAATCTTTTGATACATGGAGCATCCATAGAGCATCTATGGAGCATCACTATAATAAAAACGGAGGAGCTCTGCCTGAAAAATAAAAACAATTTGGAAAAATTGATGCGTTCATTTTTGTATTTTTGAATTGCTAAAACCGTTTGATTGGTGTTGACGATGCAAAATTACAGGCATACAGAGGGGCTTAGATAACCCATAGGGTAACCCAAAATATTGATTTTTGATACATAAATTTGAAAAACAAGCCAATCAGGCTTACTGCATGTCGTTGGAGATTTTTTGTGCGATAGCTGTAAGACCCATATTTTCGAAGTATAGCCTTACAAACTCTAAATCCTTTATTGCGCTCTTGTTGTTTTTGTCGTTTTCAAGGCCTTTGTAAGGTTCAGCTAAAGCCTTGTAAATATTACTTTCGTTTTTTCCAGTTAGGAAATGTATAAACCGTGACTTTACTGTGCGATCGATTGAATTTGTATTTTTATCTAGTTCATTCAGCATGTAGTAAATGGCCAATACCTGACGTTTGGTTGTAAACTCTTTGGTTTTGGTTGGTGTTTCAGGTTCTGATTCCGAATTATCAACATTTGTATCTGAATTATACGGATTTATTACAGCAATATTCGTATTTAAGGCTGTGTTTTGTATTTGAAAATCTATAATTTCAATGGCTTTCAGACATTTATTTTTAAAGTCAACGTTGGGCGGATAGTTGTCAGGGTCTATATTCAATTGCAAGCAAAACATGTAACGTTGTGTAATAGCATCCAAGAGAATATTCTTCTTTTTGATAATATCAGATTCATTTGATACTGCAAGAGACAAAAAACTAAAATTAAAATTAACACCATCAATATCATTCGATTTAATGTAATTGTATTTTTTCATAATATCAGACATTTTTGAACTTTCCAAACCAGAAAATATATATTCAAAAGTTGTAAATAGTGTATTTAAAATGTCAAGCATCCAATCAGCATCCTGATCAATTCTTAGAATATCAGTTTTATACTGCGCTATTTTACTATACCATTCATCTTTGTCGGGAGCACCAAAAAATTTAATTGCTCTTTCGATAGCTTCAAGTAAAGAAGCTTCCAATATGTTTGAAATGATAATATCGCCATGCCTTAGCTGATCTTCTTTGCTAAGTCTGAATTCTTTGAAGTTAATATCTCTCTTTTGAATGTATTTTCGGTCATTTTCATTAAAAGATTCAGACAATAAAATGTCATCCATACGATCAATAACTTCAATAAGATTGTTGTTGAGAAGCTTGCAGTATTTATTAATTTCATTCACAGAGAGAATGTAAAAAGTGAGGCGTGGATTCATTAGTTTGTATAGCTCTGATTTTTTTGATAAATTGGTCATAGTTTTAAAGTGTGAATTAGTAGAGAGTGAAATGAATGCAAAAGTAATATTTGTTTTTGAAAGATGAATGGGTTGACTTTTTTTAATATTTGATGATTTGATACCTCTATTTATTGAGAAAATGTTTCATTATTTTAATGTAAAATAAAAAGAAATTCTTACTTAGAGGCTATATCGGCTTATTGGAATTTTGTTTTCTATACGCTATAGGTGTTACTCCAAACATTTTCACAAAGCATTCACGAAAATATTTAGGATCACTAAATCCTGTTTTATAATTTATTTCTGAGATTGTTAGTGTAGTTTCAGTTAATAGTTTAGCAGCTTCTTTTAATCTTATTGTTCGGATGAAATTGTTTGCAGATGTGCCTGTTAGTGCTTTTAATTTTTTATTTAACAAATACGAAGTCGAATTCATTTCAGATGACAATTGAACAACAGAGAAGTTCTCATCTGCAATATGATTTTTTACACATTCTATTGCTTTTGATAGAAAAGCTTTATCAATAGTATTAATTGATAGTTTATTGGTATCAGTATTTAAGTCTAACTGAAATTCCTTTTTAATAAGCTCTCTATTATGCAGAAGCGATTTTATCATTGCATCTAAAACCGTTAGTTCGAATGGTTTTGGACAATACAAATCTGCTCCGGTAACATAACCTTCTATTTGGTCTTCGTTTGTATTTTTGGCAGTTAGCAGTATTATGGGAATATGGGAGGTTTGTTGGTCGTTTTTTAACTCCTTTGTAAGTTCAATGCCGTTCATCTCCGGCATCATTACGTCAGACACTATTATGTCAATTTCGGCTGTTTGTGCTATTTGTAACCCTTCCATGCCATTGTGACCTAAAAAAACTTCGTAATTTGCAGAAAAATAATCGCTTAAATAACTGAGAATAGAAAAATCATCATCAACAATCAACAGATAAGGTTTGTTTTCGAAATCTTCTTTAGATTTGGAAATAACATTTTCTTCCAGTTTGACAATGGGGTTGTTTTTTTTCATAATTTCAGTATCTATTTGTTCTTCTGCATTATCCAAATAGAGGGGCATATCATGAAATGGAAAGCATATAGAAAATATTGTTCCTGCCTGCGAATTACTTTCAAATGAAATGTTCCCGCCATTAAGTTCAACAAGTATTTTTGAATAGGATAAACCAAGACCAGTACCATATACGTTTGGATTAACTTGACTAAAGCGCTCAAATAGTGAATCCTGAAACTCTTTAGGAATCCCCTTGCCATTATCGGAGATAGCAATTATTAGTGAATCCTGATTTTTAAACAGTGAAAGTTTTATTAGACCTCCAACAGGTGTGTTTTTAATTGCATTTGATAGCAGGTTATACAAAACGTGTTCGAACATGTTATAGTCCAAGTTGAATAACATATATTTGAAAGGCGACTTAAATTGCAGATTGATTTGCTTTTGAATAGCCAGTTCATCAAATAAGTAAAGGGTTTTTTGGCAAAAGTCAACAATATCAGCGGATGTTATAGTCAGTTTCAACTTCCCCTTCTCATATTTTGCGAAATCAAGAAGCTGATTGATAAGTCGTTGTAAGATGTCTGCATTGTGATTAATCAGATTAAATAGTTTTTTCTTTTCAACGGATATGTTTTCCATTAACAATAATTGTTTTACAGGTGCCACAATTAAGGATAATGGGGTGCGAAATTCGTGCGAAATATTTGTAAAAAAACTTGCCTGTAATTCAGAGATTTCTTTAATTTTATCTTTTTCTAACTCTACAACATTCAACTCAAATTTTTTACGATAACTTATAACCGTATATTTACTAAACAAATACACTAATACCAACAGGAATATTAAATACATTAAAAGCGCAGGGGTAGAAAACCACCAGGGTTTGGCAATACTAATTTCGATAACAGCTCCCTTTTCAGCCCAAATACCATCAGAATTTGATGCCATTACTTCAAAAACATATTCTCCCGGTGGCACATTTGTATATTTAGCTGTACGGTTTAAAGCCGAAGTATAAACCCAATCCTCATCGAAATTATTCAATCTGTATTTGTATTGATTTTTGCCCGGATTTACAAAATGAAGTGCATCAAACGAAATCTCAAAATAATTTTCGTTGTGTTTAAGATGTATTGTTGGCGATTCGCCTAACGATTTATTTAACAAAATTCTATTTCCGAACACTTCACCAACTTTGATGTTTTTGTTAAATACCGAAAAACCACTGATAATTACTTTGGGCTTTACAGTATCTAAATAGATTTGGTTAGTCCGAAAAACATTTATTCCATTAATTCCTCCAAAAACAATATCGCCATTTTTTCTTTTAAACGAAGTTAGTGAGCCAAATTCGTAATCCTGAAGTCCATCGTTGATATCATAGCCAATAAATTGCTCATTGTTAGGGTTGTATTGGAAAAGTCCTTTGTTGGAAGATATCCACAATACCTGATTATCGTCTTCAAGAATTGATCGTATAGTGCTACTTACAAAACCAGGTTTATTGTTTAAATTTGAGAACGATGTAGGGAATCCCTTTTCATCTAATTTGGAATAATTTATACTGCCACCAAAAGTTCCAATCCATACGTTATTGCTTTTATCAAAAAAGATCGGTTCAACATAATTACCTGATATGGTTCCGGACTCATTTGAATTGTAAAAATATTTACATTTATAAACATTATTCTCCAAATTTTCTGCCGAAATTATCATTAATCCATTGCTGGTGCCTATCCACATATTACCTTTCGTATCAAACTTGATATTACGAATGACAAAAGATTTCGGGTCAATATTTTTGTCGTAAGTCAGGTTAATAATTTCAGTTTTATCCTTTTCAATATTGTATCGGATTAAGTATTTAGAATAGGGTCCAATCCAAATATATTTACCGTTAGGATCGGCTGTACAAACAAGTAGTATCTCCTCTTCTTTAGGCAAAGGAATATTTTTTATTTCAAAAAAAGGAGTATTAGCTCTGTAGTTAACCTTGATGCTTGAAAATGTTTTAAAAACAGAATAAATTTTGTCATTAACACTACAAAATGAATTTCCGATGGTTGATACTGCATTGCCTGGCAAAAAAACAGGTTTTGAATAATCCGTTTGTCTGTTGGGTATAAAGGCTATGCCAACACCCCGGGTTCCAATCCAGAAATTTCCGTTGTTATCTTCGTGCAGTGCTCGGATTCTATTGTTAAATCCTTGTGAAGTTGAATATCTATAACGATCAAATTTCGTCTTTTTTGTATTCAGAATCCGTGCTCCACCTAAATCAACACCTATCCAAATCTGGTTGTTACGGTCGGTGCTAAGCGTTTTTATATTGATTTGTTCGTTGATATCAATTTTTGTAAGCTCAACTTCGGTAGTTTGATTGATTTGATTAAGAGATAGGTTATATAATCCACTTTCGGTACCAATCCACAAGGTGTTTTCGCAAACGGTAAGTGCAGTAGCAATTATGCTCGAAATTTTAGTCCAACTTCCATAATTAGTTAAGTATGACATGTAATATATACCATCTTTAGCAACAGCAAAAATACTATTTTCATCTCCGATTATTCGGGTTGCTCTTAAATCCGATTTTTTTTCAATTCTATTTCCTTTAATTTTATACAATCCATCCCAAAGAGCTAACCATTCAACTCCCCTCTTATCCACAAAAATACTTCTTATTCTTTTCCCGCCTGTATTAATAATACGCTTAATTGTTGGTGTTGAATTATTGTTTAGTTCAATAAGTTTATATTCGTCCGAAACCCATACGCTATTATTATTTCCCATCTGAATATAAATTCGATTGTTACTGTCGAACTTTGGAAGTTGATGAACAACTTCAGATAATAAAACAGTTTTCTCGGTTATTAAGCTGTAAATTAGGACATCTCCCGAAATACTTATCCATAATTGTTTATATTTGTCTTCTTTTATAACTCCATAAATCTGATTTAATACACGGTTTTCAGGTGTGAGGTTCATAATTTTCGTTGTAACACCATCGGTTCTGTTTAAGCCATCGGTTGTGCTAAGCCACACATAACCATAACTATCCTGCATAATATTATTAACCTCACTTTGCGAAAGTCCATCTCTGGTAGTTAAACTACGCATCTGAAGTGATGCAAAATTGGCAATTGCAATCGTCAACGATACTACAAATAAAACAATTCTTCTCATATTTATAAACTTAATATCCGGTTGAACATCCATGATGACAAAAGTAACTTTTTTTTTCGTTTATTATTAATATCTTTGTTTGACTTCCAACTGTGCTTTATGAAAATTCAAGTATGATCCTCAGCAGTTTAAATGCCTATAAATTTAATAATCAAACATATAAGATAAAAATTTAAATTTCATAAAGTATTATAGAATTTGCTTTTTCAGAATCCCCCCCTTCTATTTTTAAAAATACCCCTTTTAGAATTAGTAATTCTACACTATTTTTGTCAACGTTAGTTAGCCCTAAAAAATCAAAAAAATAATCAGATATCAACATGAAGTTATATTACAGAAAAAATCATCTCACAGCTGCTGTTTTTGCAGGCTTGCTTTCAAACCTATATTCGCAAAATACTGCTCCGAATGTTATATTTATCCTTACCGACGATCAGGGGTCGGGAGATTTGGGGTGTTATGGAAATAAAGAAATTAAAACTCCTAATATTGACGCTCTAGCAAATAAAGGTTTTCGTTTTACAAATTTTCATTCAGGAACAACCAGTGCCCCAACCCGTGCCGGGTTACTAACAGGTAAAAATGGAAATTCAACCGGAGTATGGCATACCATACAAGGGCGTTCTTATCTCGATACCGAAGAAGTTACACTTCCCGAAACCTTCTCTAATTCAGGTTACGCCACAGGTATTTTCGGAAAATGGCATTTAGGTGATGCTTATCCATACCGACCACAAGACAGAGGTTTTCAGGAAAGCCTGATTCATGGAGGTGGTGGAGTTGGCCAACAGCCCGATTTCTGGGGAAATACCTACTTTAATGACACTTACTTCCAAAACGGAATTCCCGAAAAACAAACCGGATATTGCACCGATGTTTGGTTCAATGAAGCTATTCAGTTTATTGACAAAAACAAAGAAAAACCATTTTTTTGTTATTTGGCATTAAATGCGCCACATTCTCCATATCACGTTGAAGAACGATATGCAGCTCCTTATCGCAACCTGCCCAACATACCGAATCCTGAATTTTACGGAATGATTGCCAATATTGATGAGAATGTAGGTAAAATACGTGAATATTTGGCAAAAAATGGACTCGATAAAAATACCATTGTGGTTTATATGACTGATAATGGAACGGCTGGAGGTTCGACTTTTGATAAAGATGGTTTTTTAAAAAAAGGTTATAACTGTGGAATGAGGGGAAGTAAAGCGTCGCATTATGATGGAGGTCATAGAGTTCCATTTATTCTTTCTATTCCTGGAGAAAAAGGGAAGGAAATTACTACACTTACTTCCTATATTGATTTTATGCCTACACTTATCGATTTGTGTAACTTGAAAACACCTCGTCAGGTTAATTTAGATGGAATAAGTCTAAAACCATTGCTTCAGGGTAAAAAAGCACCAAACAGAACGTTGGTAGTTGATACACAACGTGAAGAGTTTTTGAAAAAAGGCAAAATGTCGTGTGTAATGACCGAAAAATGGAGATTGATAAATGGCACTGAACTCTACAATATAAATACAGACAAAGAGCAAAGAACGAATATAGCTTCAAAATATCCAAAAGTTGTAGCACAACTAAATGCTGAATATGAGGTATGGTGGACGAAAACTTCGGTGAGAGCCAATCAGTATCAATATATCAATATTGGAGCGCAGACTGCAACCACTCTGTTTAGTCACGACTTACACAACGAACAAAATAAAATACCTGCCTGGAATCAGGAAATGGTTCGACAAGGTGTTTATAGTAGTGGTTATTGGACTGTTGAAGTCACTAAAGCAGGGTTATATCATTTTCAAATAATGCGATGGGCACCGGAATCCAATCTGTCATTATTGGGCGAAGCACCTGCCGGACGGGTAGTAAGTAATGGAAATACATTAAAAACAGGCAAAGAATTATCTATAACAGCTGCAAAGTTAAAAGTTGATTCGTTGGAATTTACTGCTACAATAACAAACAACTTTAACGGAAAATCAATCGATTTCTTAGTTCCACTCGAACCCGGAAAGTTTAAAATAGCTGCAGAATTTATAGATAATAAAAAGATTAGTTTTTCCCCTTATTATATTGTAGTAAAGACACATGAGTCCCATCCGAAAAGTCCATTTTTCAAAAAGTTGAAAAATGCATAATTTCGGAATTTTTATTCGTTATTATTTTGATTGCGTATGTATATACATTAATTTGCATATTATAACATATATTTAT
>Ga0247839_1006290_pt1 | contig 13754 bp, 12 predicted proteins | sample LaCruzMarch2015__6_FD_192405 | JGI IMG/M metagenome (GOLD analysis project Ga0247839, IMG submission 192405) | Freshwater microbial communities from meromictic Lake La Cruz, Castile-La Mancha, Spain - LaCruzMarch2015_16m | ecosystem: Environmental > Aquatic > Freshwater > Lake | place: Spain...
TATTCAATTTATTCAGTAATCTCGCCTGAAGGTTGTGCATCTATATTATGGAAAGATCCTACTAAAGCTTCTGACGCTGCACGTGCAATGTGTGTAACGGCTGATAAAATTTATGAAAATAAATTAGTTGATTTAGTAGTAGATGAACCATTAGGTGGTGCACATCGAAATTTAACTGAAATGGCAGCAACACTTAAATCAGTATTATTAGAAGAGTTGCACGCACTTAAAATGAAATCTACCGAACAATTATTAGAAGATAGATATAAGAAATTTATGGCAATTGGTGCGATTGAAGGTGACTAACCAATTAATTACTCTTAAATGGCTAGAGAAATTACTTAAATATAATAATCTTTATGTAGGATTGAGCGGCGGGCTTGATTCTACAGTGCTTTTGCATAGTCTTGCAGGGTTTCCAGAACTTTCTTCAAAATTAAAAGCTATACATATTCACCATGGTCTTAGTGAAAAGGCTTCCTTTTGGGAAGAGCATTGTAAACAATTTTGTGCGCAATTATCCGTTCCTTTAATTGTTCGTCATGTAAAGATTGATAATAGTGCTAATATTGAAGAACGCGCACGTGAGGCGCGTTACAATGCGTTTTCTTTAGATATTGCTCAAAACGATATTCTTATTTTAGCTCATCATGCAGATGATCAAGCTGAAACCTTGCTTTTACAGTTATTTAGAGGGGCGGGTATTGATGGAATGGCAGCTATGCCTAGTATTAAGAAGTTTGGTTTAGGGGAGATTGCAAGGCCTTTTTTAGAGCTTACACGAAAAACAATAAGTGGTTATGCCAAAATGCATCAACTTTCATTTGTTGATGATCCATCTAACTTAGATCCTGCTTTTTCGCGCAATTATTTGCGTAATAATATTATGCCGTTATTGCAGGATAAATGGCCTAAAGTTGTGTCAAATTTAGTGCGAACCAGTAATATTTGTCAAGAGTCTAAAACTAATTTATATGCACTTGCTAAATTGGATTGCCCATCTTTATTAGGTAATACTCTTGATGTTAGTTCAATTTTACATCTTGAGCCGCAAAGAATTGCTAATATATTAAGAGCGTGGTTGCATAATAATGACGTGAGGCCACCTTCATTTAATGTATTATCTAGGTTGATTAATGAGGTAATACTTGCATCTATTGATGCAACCCCTTTAGTCGAATGGGGTAATGTTGCGGTTCGTCGTTATAAAATGACATTATATTTAGATAAATCTAATTTGCCTTGTCAGTTAAAATCTATATCATGGGATAAATTTCCTGAGCCTTTGCAATTAGATATTAATAATGGCCGATTTTTACAGGCAAAAATTGCAGATAAAGGTTTGCATTTATTACCGGGATCTAAAATAGAAGTTCGTTTTCGACAAGGTGGCGAGATATTTTATTGGCGAAAGCAGCAAAAAGATCTTAAAAAATTATTTCAGCAATGGTCTATTCCGCCTTGGTTACGTGATTATATTCCTTTGCTTTATATTAATGATGAATTAGCGGCAGTAGTAGGTTATGCTATATCTGATCATTATTTTAGTAGTGATGCTTTAAATGTTTACAATGTAACGTTATAAGATATATAGTAGTTTGAAAGTTTAACGTGATCTAGATCAATCCGAGCCGCGACCGTCAGGGAGCGGAGGGGTTCTAATAATCAAATTTTTCCGCTCCCTGACGGTCGCGGCTCGGATCTTTATTTTAGTTTATAGTTTTGCCTTGAGAAATCGTTAATTATAAAGATTTAGCCTTTACGACTTAGAGAACAATAATGCTTAAGCCATTAATAAACATAACAAGAAAACAAGCATTTATCTTTGCTGCATTTTTAGTTTTATATGAGTTCCTTACTTATATTGCTAACGATATGATTATGCCAGGAATGATCAAGGTAGTAGCTTCTTTTAATGGCCCTGAGTCTGCTATTGCTACTTCTTTAACAGCTTATGTTCTTGGAGGAGCCAGTCTTCAATTATTTTTAGGACCAATTTCAGATAGATATGGTCGAAGACCTGTGATGTTATCTGGAGCATTTTTTTTCTTTATATTTACCATATTAATAGCCTGTACAGATTCTATTAATAGCTTCTTATTAGCGCGCTTTTTCCAAGGTATGGGCTTATGTTTTATCTCAGTTATTGGCTATGCTACGTTACAAGAAATTTTTACGGAAATGGATGCAATACGTTTGATTGCTATTATGGCAAATATAGCGATAACAGCACCTTTAGCAGGTCCTATATTAGGTGCTGTTATTATTTATTATTATAGTTGGAGATTTATTTTTGTTGCAATTGGCATCTTAGCTCTTATTGCTCTTTGGGGTTTATGGCGATTTATGCCAGAGCCTGTTGGCCAAACAAAGCTTGATGGTGAAAAGATAAATCGTATTTCATTATCGCCAAGAGTAGTGTTTGACAATTATAAAAAGCTATTTAAAAACCGAGCTTTTGTTTTAGGGGCGATGGCTTTAGGTTTTATTTATCTTCCATGTATGGCTTGGATTGGGCTTTCACCGGTTATGTTAGTAAAAAGTGAGGGCTTAACTGTAATTGAATATGCTATTTGGCAGATACCCGTTTTTGGCGCTTACATTTTAGGTAATGTATTCTTACATCATATGACTAGAAAGCGCACAATTAAAGAAATAATATTTATAGGATCTATTATTGCAGGTATTAGTCTATTAATAACTTTTGTTTTACCTCTATATTTTGGTGGAAAATTTATTTGGTTAATGCCAGGACTTTTCATCTATTTCTTTGCCGCAGGTACAATCTCGGCTCCATTATCTAGATTTGTCCTTTTCTCAACTGAAGTATCTAAAGGTACAGCATCCGCATTATTATCAATGATTTCAATGTCTATTCAAGCCATTGGCATTGAGCTTGCAAATATTTTATATCGAACGCAAAACAATCAATTGTTTGGCCTTTATTGCATAATAGTTGCTGTTGTTTATATATTATTACTAGTGAGTTCTTTTGTTAAAACTAAAATAAATTTACCATCAGAAACTAATTTACAGGATAAGTAAATTTACAGACCGAAGAATTAACGCGAGGGCTTTTTACTCCATAATATTTGCTTAAATTTTTGCATACAGCGTCATCGCTTAAATTATTAAGGCAATTTGCTAGTGATTTATTATGACAATTAGGAAATACGCTTGATTTACCTTTTATAGCATTATAATGAAGATCCCCCCAATAATTGTCATTTTGCGTGTAATAGGTAGTGTAGTCTTTAATTTGCATTTCATCATTTAGGTGAAAAATTTTCATTCCTGGGTTATTGTGATGGATCCTACTTATTGCGGGAGTTGCATAGTCGAAAATTATATTACCATTTCCAAGCTTTATTTTTCTAATATCATCCATATGAGTATGCGATGAAAGTAGGGTGATTTCCCCGTAATTTTTATAAGAATTATTTAATAAACTAATAAATTGTTTAATGTATTCTTCATGCCAGATATTTTTATCCTTATAGTTTTTTCCAGGTGGTTCATGCATTGCAATTAATAATTGTTTTGCTGTATTTGTTTCTAATTGCTTATTTAACCACTTAAATTGTGCTAAGGCATCTTCTTTCTGATTAGGATATGCATTTAAAAACCAAGGGGTTTTGGTAAATTGGGTGGCATTTAAAACGATAAGGATGATATATTTATTGTTTGGGATTACAAAACTTGAATAATAACCTTGATCTTCCATGTGACTTCTATCAATAATTAGTCCTTCACAATTAACACAAGCACCTTGCCAGTTTTTTGCATACTTTAATGGAGATTCTCCTTTGTATGAAAAAGGATGATAATTGCCTTGTATTGAGTCATTATTACCTGCTATATAAAACATTGGCTTTGCAAAGCTATTAGCTTTATATAATCCTTGAAAAACTGTTTGGATATAATCTTTAGTTTTTAGTGTATTAAATATTCTATGAGTTGGAAAGTCGCCTAGAGTTAAAATAAAATCAACGTTTTTGGCTAGTAATTTAAATTTATTTAAGCTCGAATCTAATAAAACTTTATCAGTGTCATTCCCATCTCCTGGAGTATTATTTTCGCCATAATGAATGTCTGATATGGTTAGAAAGCTCAGAGCTGCATGGGTTTGGGTGATTTGGATTAATAATATAAAAATATAAATAAATAAGCGCATTTTAAATTCTATAAAATTTGCGTGAGCTGTTAAATTATTTGATTTAGAATGCAAAGTCAAATAGATAAAAAAATCAGAGCCACGACCGTTAGGGAGTGGATATCATGCTAAAATTTACGCTTGATTATGCGTGGCTTAGATCTAGATTAAAGGAGCATCTGTGCAAATATATATTGCAGGAGTTGATGAAGTTGGGCGCGGGCCATTGGCCGGTCCTGTTGTTACTGCGGCAGTGATTTTAGCTTCTCCAATTGCGGGCGTTACCGATTCAAAAAAATTGTCTCCTATTAAACGGCAAAAATTAGCTTTAGAAATTAAAGAGCGTGCTATAAGCTATGCTTATGGTCGTGCTGAGGCTTATGAAATTGACCAATTGAATATTCATAATGCAACGTTGCTTGCAATGAAAAGAGCGATAGAAGGGTTATCTATTCATCCTGATAAAGCGCTAATTGATGGGTTATATATCCCGAAGGTTTCAATGCCATGTGAGGCAATAGTAAATGGTGATAGCTTAATTTTAGAGATTGGGGCTGCATCCATTTTAGCAAAAGTGTTGCGTGATGAAGAGATGGAAAGAATGGATGAGCTATATCCTTTATATGGCTTTGCTCAACATAAAGGTTATCCAACCGCGGCTCATCGTTTAGCACTTAAGACTTATGGTCCTTGTGCTATACATAGGAGATCTTATGCGCCAGTTAGAGATCTTGCCCGTCTTTTCGAGGAGCAAAGCAACTAAGCAATTTAGTGGCCTTAAACTCTAATGCATTGCTTCGTACCTCGCAATGCATTGTTGCGTTTATCTGTCATTCCCGCGGAGGCGGGAATCTATCTAATAAATTGTCATGGTGCCTAATTATAAATGGATTCCCGCCTTCGCGGGAATGACAAATAGTATCTACCCGACAACTCCCTCTAGCAATGACTTATTACTGAATATTATTAAACAAAATTCTATGTGAGCTTATGGACATTAAGATCCCAAAGCTTGCTAAAAATGTAACCATTGCTGTTCCACCATAGCTTACTAAAGGTAAAGGTATACCAACTACGGGTAAAATTCCCATTACCATACCGATATTTACAAAGGCTGAAAAGAAAAATGTCATTGCAAGACTTGCTGCCAAAAGCCTTGTATAAGATGTTTGCGCATGTTTTGCTATATTTAGACTTCGTAATGAAATTAAAACCATAAGTGTTATTAAAATAATTCCGCCAACAAAGCCAAACTCTTCACTACCTACGGAAAATATAAAATCTGTTGCATGTTCAGGCAAGAAATTAAGATGAGATTGGCTTCCAGTTAAAAAACCTTTGCCAAATGTACCACCTGAGCCTATTGCTATTTTAGATTGGATAATATGATATCCAGTTCCTAGTGGATCTTCTTCTGGGTTTAAAAGAGTAAATATTCTTTGTTTTTGATAGTCATGCATTTTATGCCAAAGTAGTGGCATAGCAGATCCTATTAATACTGTAATAAATAATATGATTTTGGAACTAATTCCTGCTAAAAATATCACGCAAAGGCCTGCGGCTATTACCATGATTGCAGTACCTAGATCTGGTTGTTTTGCTATTAAGACTGCAGGTACGAAGATAAATAAAGACGTAACAAATAATGTTTTAAAAGAAATAGGAATTGGCTTCTTATCAATATACCAAGCAGCAATCATTGGTACTGCTAATTTCATGATTTCAGATGGTTGAAACCTGAAAAAGCCTAAATCAAGCCAGCGTTGAGCTCCTTTCCCTATTTTTCCCATTAACATAACAGCAATAAGTAAAATCAACCCAAATCCAAATATCCAAGGGGTCCATATTTTATATTTGTGCGGGGGAATGAAGCTAAATACTACCATTATCGCCAAAGCAAAGCTTAAGCGTACTCCTTGTCGTAAAACCATCGATAAATCTTGATTGGAAGCGCTATAGAGAATGATTAAGCCTAAGCAAATTAATAATAATAGTAAACCTAATAGAGGAACGTCTATATATAATGATTTGCTAGTTAAGCGATACATTGGGCGCGAATGATTAATTTTCATATTGTTTTTACATTTTGATTATTAGCAATAGATGCCATTATTTCTTTTCGAAGAAAATCAGGGTACCAAAATGGGATATTATTTACTATGCTTTCTTTAGATATTTCATGATATACATCCATTACTTTACGGCCAACTGCCGCTGCAATTACATCGTTTTCAACTAATACAGCCATTGCAATTTCAGGCTTTTCTACTGGTGAAAATGCAATAAAAAGAGAGTGATCTCTTAACCCTTCAGGAATATAAGTATTTCTTCTTTTTTCATATTGGTTGCCGCCAAATACTTGAGCGGTTCCTGTTTTAGCGGCAACACTATATGGCGCTTTTCTACCAAAACGATAAGCTGTTCCCTCATCAGATTTTACCACAGCTTGCATGGCTTCTATAACAATGTTCCAGTATTGTTTATCTTTTAATTGAATTGAGGCTTCTTCTACTGGCTTATAATTTCTTTCTCTTTTTTGATCAGACACAGTTTTAGCTAGTAAGTGAGGGAGAAATCTTATTCCGTGTTTACTCAAGGATGCAGCGGCATTTGCCATTTGTAAAGGGGAAGCAAGCATAAACCCTTGGCCAATTGAGGTAATTAAGGTGTCTCCTGGGTACCAAGATGCTCCTTTAGAGCGTTTTTTCCAACTAGGGCTAGGGACTAATCCTGGAGCCTCCTCGTAAAGGTCGATATTTGATAATTGACCAAAACCAAATTGCAGAAACATATCTTCCATAGCGGTTATTCCCATTTTATTACCTAATTGGTAGAAATAGGTATCGCAAGATACGGTAATTGCGCGTTTAACATTAATTATACCGTGTCCTGTACGTTTCCAATCATGATATGGACGCTTTACATTGGGTAATCTGTACCAACCTGGATCATATATTTTAGTATCAATAGTAACGATACCTTTATCTAAACCTGCTATTGCCATAAATGGTTTTACCGTCGATGCTGGGGGATATAGGCCTCGCACTGCGCGGTTATAAAGTGGTCTATCCTGTGTATTTGATAATAATTTATAGTCTTTTGTACTAATTCCATTTACAAATGAATTTGGATTAAAGCTTGGCGATGAAACCATAGCTAATATATCGCCGTTATTAACGTTTATAACAACTACAGCTCCACGTTTATAGCGCATTGCTTGATAAGCCGCTTCTTGCAAACGTGCATCAATAGTAAGATAAATTCTTGCTCCAGATTTAGGATTTTGTTTAGATAAAACTCTTAAAGCTCTGCCGCTAACATCTGTTTCTATTTGTTGATATCCTACTTTTCCATGTAAAATATCTTCATAATATTTTTCTATTCCAGCTTTGCCGATAAAATTAGTTGATCGATAATTTGTGCTATCGACTTCTTTTAATTCATTTTCATTAATTCGGCCAACATACCCTAGTAAATGGGCGGTTATTTCTCCAAGAGGGTAGTAGCGCATAAGTTTGGCTTTAATGCTTACTCCTGAAAATTTATATTGATTACTAGCAAATATTGCAATTTCTTCTTGGGTTAATTTTAATTTAAAAGTAATGGGCTCATAGGCATGATATTGTTTTCTGGCATTATTAAAATTAGTTATATCATCATCTGTAATAGAGGGAAGCAATTTTTTTAGTTGGGCTAGGGTATTAGCTAAATTTTTAACCCTCTCAGGGACTATTTCTAATACATATACGGGGGAATTATCAGCTAATACTACGCCATTTTTATCAAGTATAACCCCTCTTGGTGGGGCAATAGGGATTATACTCATTTGGTTTTTTAAAGATAATGTAGCGTATATTTTATACTGAGAAAATTGTAAATAAGCTAAGCGTAAAACTAAGATTAGAGAAAGTATAAATACTAACGCCACTAAAAGAGTTAAGCGAAAATTATGTAATTGATATTCAAAGCGATGATTTTTTATGGATTTATTTAAACGCATTTTGCTACCAATAATTTTTAAAGAGAATTAACTCCTTTTATTTTGCCAGAGCTCTTCTAAATTATAAAATAATCTACTATCAGGTAGCATAATATGTACAACAAAATCACCAAAGTCGACTAAAGCCCAATCACAAGTATTAAGGCCGCTAGAACTAATTGCCGGTAGGCCATTAGCTTTCATTTTTTCCATAATATGATCAGCTATAGCTTTAACATGGCGTGAAGCTCTACCGCTACAGATTATCATATAATCGGTAATGGCAGTTTGTGCATGTACATCAATTACTTTAACATCAATAGCCTGAATCTCTTCAAGTTCATGAACTAATTTTTTTAACAAAGGATTTTTATCATACATTTTAATATTTTTCGATTTAATATAAAGGCGATGGATGATAACAGTAATTGAGGATATACGCAAAAAGCATAACTTCAATATGATTTTTTTATTATAGTTTTAGGTTTAGACATTAACCATTTGATTATTAGATTTAAAACAATACAAATAATTGTTGTACACAATAATATATAAAATAAATTTAGAAAAGAAGAAGCATAGTGCATTTTTAAATGGCTTGTTGAAAACTTACCAATAGGCATTGCTGTTAATTTAGCTAACTTTCCGGATAAAAAACCACCGATGCCAAGTGATACTAAAAATATACCCATCATAGTGCTTACCTTTTTAGGGCTTGCAAGGGTAGTTATTGCTGATAAGCCAACAGGTGATAATAATAATTCAGCTAAGGAAATTATAAGATATGAGGGAATTATGTATAAAGGTGATAATAATGAGTAACTTGGGCCCAAATAACATGAAATAGTTATAAGTGCATATGAAATTGACATAAGGATCATCGCAAATATAAATTTGTTGCCAGTCATAATTTCATATTGATTTTTATTTACCTTTTTTTTATGACGCGTGGTGATTAAAAGACCAAAAAATATCATGCCGATACTTTGAATGCCGACATAATAAGGCGGAGCAAATTTAATACCTAGAAAATTAGGCTCGACCACACGGGCAATAAAAAGAGTTAAAGAAAGGAACATTTGAAAATAAAATGCCCAAAAAGTTACTGAGATAATGCAAAGGATAAGAATTACCATAGTCTTTTTTGCTTGTATTTTGTGCTCAAATCTTACGCAGTAAAGTAGGTATGCAAGAGATAATATAACGACTGTTATGAACGCAGTATCAGATATTTTAGGAAAATTAAGAATATAATAAGTAGTTATCCATAATAAAATCATTAGTAAACTTGCGTATATGATTTTTTTAAGTTGAAACTTATATGGATGATAATCTTTAATAGAAAAATGATAAATTCCAAATGAGAAGATAATAATTGCAATAACTAAGCCAAATGAGGCTGATGCGAAAGCAACTGACCAGCTAAAATACTCTTGGAGATAGCTTGGAATTGTTGTGCCTAATATAATTCCTGTTGTAATTCCCATATAAAAAATGGTAAATCCGCTTTCTCTTTTTGATGAACCAATTGGGTATTCATTACCTAATAATGAAGATATATTTGGTTTTAATAATCCAGTACCTAAGGCCACACCCGCTAAGGATGCGGTAAGAAATGTATCTGTTGTGGAGCAAGCGATGGCAATATAGCTTATAAATAAAATCACAGCCCCTGCAATAATTGAACGCTTTTGTCCTAATAAATGATCGGCAATATAACCGCCTACAACTGGAGAGAGATAAGTAATGGCAGTAAACGAGCTAACTAAAGCATAAACACGTTTATCATCCCAATTAAAATGAAGAGCAAGATATAAAGCTAATAAAGTTTGAACTACGTAAAAACCATACCGTTCCCACATTTCGGTACCGAAAAAAATTTTAAGTGTTGGTGGGTGTGAATGAGTAGTTGATTGCATATTGTTTGATTCACTTTCTTTTAGCATTTTTCATAATATAAGATAATCATGATTTACGCAAAAAGTTGAGGTTTAATAGCCCAACTTACGGCGAGCAATCTCGTCTAGATTTTGAACAGTATTGCATTTACTTTTTGATCAAAATCCACTCTAATTTTCAGTGATACGACCTTTAGGGAGTGAAAAAATTGTCGATTATAAAAGCTCCACTCCCTTACGGTCGTGGCTCGGTTTTTGCCAGGCAATGCAGGCCCATCTAAGATTCGCAGACTTGTGGGTAATGATATGGCCATGGGGCGTCGACTCGGAGCTTAACTTAATGGCAGTGAACGGTCGTGGCTCTGATTGTTCGATTATAAATTAGGCATAAAATGCGGTTTCCCTGCTACTTACGATAGTTTATTTATTTTTAACGAAATTTTCATGTTATGATTAAATTATATTAATTAATATGTTAAGAATTAGATTTATGACTATAGAAATATACACAGATGGCGCTTGTAAAGGTAACCCTGGTCCTGGCGGATGGGGTGCTTTGTTGCGTTATAATGGTAAGGAAAAAACTATCAAAGGCGCTGAGTCGATGACTACGAATAATCGTATGGAATTAACAGCTGCTATCATGGCCTTAGAAGCTTTAAAACGCTCATGTCAGGTTGATTTATATACAGATTCAATGTATTTGCGGCAGGGGATGATGCAATGGTTGGATCAATGGAAGGCTAAGGGTTGGCGCAATTCTAAAAAGGAAGCAGTTAAAAATGCTGATCTTTGGCAAAAGCTTGATGCATTAAGGGAGCTTCATACCATAAAATGGCATTGGGTAAAGGGGCATGCGGGACACCCTGAAAATGAAATTGCAGATGCTTTGGCTAATGAAGCAATAGAAGAATTAGGATAATTTTAATTAATTATTCAATGAGACATTAAGAAATAATTAGTATTATTGTTGCATAAGTAAGATGTGTTATTGCTATGATGATATATATTGGGCCTTAGCTCATAGCCTGTCGGCTATTGTTCAATGCCTAACATATACGACTAAAAGGTGAATAAGTTGCGACAAATTGTATTAGATACAGAGACTACAGGTATTAGCCATGAAGATGGGCATCGTATTATAGAAATAGGGTGTTTAGAGTTAATTGATCGGAAATTAACAGGCTCTAATTACCATGTTTATATAAATCCCATGCGAAAAGTTGATGAGGGTGCATTTCGTGTGCATGGGATATCTGATGAGTTTTTGCAAGATAAGCCAGTTTTTACTGATATTATTAATGATTTTTTGCAATATATCGATGGATCTACCTTAATTATTCATAATGCGCCTTTTGATGTAGGCTTTTTGAATGCAGAATTTAAACATGCAAAATCGCCAAAAATTTTAGCTGATTATTGTGATGTTATTGATACTTTAGTTTTAGCACGGGAAAAACATAGGGGCATGCGTAATAATTTAGATGCCCTTTGTAAGCGTTATGAAGTAGATAATTCTAACCGAAAATTTCATGGCGCCTTACTGGACGCTGAGATTTTAGCCCATGTATATTTAGCAATGACTGGTGGGCAAGCTAATTTATTTATTGATGAAGACCTTCGTCCTGTTGATAAAAATCTGAAAATCAATAATGAAAAAGAGCTCTTATCTAGCAATTCAAAAGTTATATTTGCAGATGAGTCTGAACTTGCAAAGCATCAAGAATTTATTGAATTTTTAATTAAAAAATCTGGTAAAAATCTTTGGGTTGATGAAAATAATAATATTTAAGAATTTTATGAATCATAGGTTGACTTAACTCATTAATTGGTTGAAAAAAATCCAACATACCTCTCTATTAAAATGTAAAATATTATTTTTTGGACTATAGTTAATTTATGTATTTCTATAATTACTTATGTTAGGAGTATTAATTATGTCAGCAACTCCAGATAAAGTTATATTAATAGAAGATGGTAAAAATCAAATTTTAAAGTTACTAAAGGCTCTAAGGAAGGAGGTAGTAGAATTCCAAGGAAAACTAGATGAGATTAATGTGGGTGGGAAAGGAAATAAAGATCTTGAAAGCAAGATAGCTAAATATCAAGAAAAAATAGCTGATTTTTAGAGATTAATTAAGAGAAATGAACCCATTACTTCAGCGGAAATTAATACTGCATATGATGGAGTTCATGAAGGTAAGCAGGAAGTTTCAGCATCTTGGGATAATTTTTGTAAAGTCGCTTCATGGGCTAAATATGTCGGTGGGGTAGCTTTAAATAAATTAGCAGATTGTATGGATTTTAAAGAAAATAAAAATATGAAGCAACTTGCTGCGCTTTCAATATGCTTAGCTTTATGTTGTGCAACAGGTGCATGGGCTCCAGTTGCTATTTTAATAGCTTCAATAGGCTTCACTGCTATATTATCCAATAGGCTCGGTTTTGGTAGTGAGAAAACCCCGTTTGAAAAACCAAAACCTGCGCAACCTGAGTCTCAAGGTGGGTTGTCATCGTTACCTACAGCTTCGGAAATTAAGTTTGATCACTCTGAATTTAAATCTGTTACTAAAGGTTCTGATGATAGTACGACATCTGATGTTACTCCCAGTAGTTCATAATAATGAGTTATTATAAATAAACTTAAGCGCCAATTTACCGCCTTTTATGCGCGGTATCCAAAGATCTTGCTAGAGTCATGGAGCCCGTGGTCAAACCACTGGACGTCTGCGTGAGGTTAATGGCTTAAGGTAGTGCCATTAGGCCAAGGCCCAAACTACAATTTTATCATTATCAATCTGTGCTAGATGTTTAGTGAAATAGGCTTATTAGTTGGTTCAAAAGTTGTTTTTTCGCTCTTTTTGAAGAACCCAAATATTGTAGATGAAAGTTGTTGGGTTGTTGTAACTACATCCCCGGTATTTGGGTTAACACTATTTGTTACAACAATATCCCGATGTGGATTTAAAGTACGAACATGTATTGGTGCAATACCATTAGATTGTCTTATCCCTATACTTTCTTGATTAGTATTATCATTAGGTTTAAATAAGCTTGATACTCCTTTTTTAATATATGATGATGCATACCATAATACTAAGCATACAGATGCCAATAACGTCATAATTGAGAAAAATACTACATTGTATGCTATTAGTAGTCCAAGACCTGCGGCTGATGCTGTAATTTTAAGCCATGGGGTTGTTGGTTTAGTAATAACTGCTCGATGTTTTTTTTCTTTCTCTTCAACTTCTGATGATTGTAGAATTTTTGGTTTTAATCTAACTAAATCAGCTAATAATTTTTCTTTAGTTAGGTTAAATTCCTCTCTAAGACCTTTGAACTCTGCGTTAGTATTCTCTTCTATTCTCTCTCTATTTGTTTGATATTCTCTTAAAAGTTTTAGAGCTTCTCTTGTATTTTCAGGAACAGAATCTAATTCACTATTTATCAATATATTCATCTCGGCAAAAGTTGTAGTTTTGGGCAATCCTTTTATAAATAAGTGAAAATTAGGATGAGCTATAACCTTGGCTAAATTTAGAAAATCTTTGATTGAAATATTATGAAATGATTCTATAAATTGAGGTTTTAACTCAGCCATTTTAGCTATAGCATCTTTATATTCTGAATCTTTAAATGCTGATTTTACTACCTCTGATTGGCTACAAGTATTAATAAGTTTTATTAGGGTTTCTGTATTTAATAATTCTTTTAATTTGCA
>Ga0247839_1006296_pt1 | contig 13745 bp, 16 predicted proteins | sample LaCruzMarch2015__6_FD_192405 | JGI IMG/M metagenome (GOLD analysis project Ga0247839, IMG submission 192405) | Freshwater microbial communities from meromictic Lake La Cruz, Castile-La Mancha, Spain - LaCruzMarch2015_16m | ecosystem: Environmental > Aquatic > Freshwater > Lake | place: Spain...
CTGAAGGGAATCCCATTAACCATGCCACCCATTTGTAATTCAGATACCATCCCATCTTACCTCCTTCGCTGAAACTTACTTGCGCCGATAACATCTTCGAACTTCGTTCCGTTAATGTTCTCGGTGATTTAGAGTGCCTCATCATATACGTCGGAGTTGCCCAAAATGCCGCTATCGCTGGTTTGACCAATATTTTGGTAATATCACATCTAACCGCAAATGTTGACTCATTGTGTCTGGGAGAAACGATGATATTGAGGGGAGCAGTCTTCTGATGTTTTAGTTTGAGTGTTGTAATATTGCCATTCACAGAGAACCCGTTTTTTTCATTGGGTTTTGTTTTTAAAGTAGATAAATTTACTAACGTATCAAACGCATATCTCACCTGTTGTAAAACGACGGCGTTACCAAGGAACCCGAGTAAATTTCTGTTTTTGGTTGAGTATTTTTCGACTTGCCTCTCTGGCTCACCTGTCGTCCAATCAAACTTGTCGACCTCGGGGATATAAATTTTTGTATCGACAAATCGTTTAATCACCAAACAGAACCACCGATTGCGTTGGTGAAGAGCTCCAACACAAGTTGCTTGGCATGTTAGCCATCTGCATTCATACCCAAGTTCATCGAATGCATCAACAACCACCTTAATGTTTTCCGGTGTGGATAGAACGTGTGAATTCTCGAGGAATAAATATTTAGGATCACACTCCTTGGTAATCCGTATGATTTCTGTAAACAATCCTGACGCTTCGTGATCGAATCCAGCCGAATGCCCTGCAACAGAAAATCCGGTGCATGGCCAGCCAGCGGTGATTATGTCTACTTTTCCCTTCCACTCAGTTGCATCAAATGTACACACGTCGCCAAACACTGGAATCTCCGGATGCTTTTGTTCCAAGAACCCTCGTGCGTCTGTATTTTTTTCAACATATGCAATTGGTGTTACTATGCCACGAAGCCCATATGAGATCCCTCCTATTCCAGAGAACAAATCGAGGGCATAGAGCATTTATATATGTATCGATAACATTCATGTTCTTTTTGCGAACATATTACATAGGAATATTTTTTAATAGTCTCATGTTTATGTGTCCATTCGTGGTGAGCATGTTTATGAAGTCCAGTGTCTTCTGTTTTTGTAATACGTCGTATACAATGTCAATGTCATTTCCGCGAATTATGATAACGTCGTTATCGGCAGACCATCGGTCACCTTCGTATAGAGCGAACCCAAATACAAAGCGTCCTCCTCGTCTTGCAGCGCTCGCCGTTTTCACCAAGAGTGCTCTCCCGGAAAATGTTTTCGTAGCACCGTCGCTCAAATACCGGGTCTTGTCGCCAAGCACGAGAGAACCCAAACCGATATCCCTGTTTGTGAAAAATGGGATGGTGCCATCTTCCGCGAAATATTGTTTAACCTGGGCGTGACAGTGTCCTGTCTTGAATGTCACGTCCAACGTTCCGATAGAACTCGTAGCAACATCGGGAGGATTCTCGCATAAAAACCCATTGTATACAAATCGTCCAACCCCGGGCGAGTTTTTCACGACAAGAACGCATATGCGCGTAGACGTTTCCACAAAGTCATGTGTATCAAGAACTTTGAACGCGATGATATCAAGAGCACACAGGAGTTTTCTCGTCGGGGCATAGAAAGCGGAATTTCCAATAGACGCGGGGATCACGAACGCCAATGTGCCTCCTGGTGCGAGATGCTGAGTGAGGCACTTATAGATGAATTCTACATAAAGATTAGAACGTCCCGAAACTATGTTTTTGTCGGATACATGTCCCTTGCTTCGTTGAACGAACGGGGGATTTCCTATGATGAGATCGAAAGAAATGTTGCTTTCCCATTCTAGGAAATCGCGATTGACAATTCCTCTAGACCTTGCCATGTCTGTATCGAGTTCAACACCTACAACAACGGCATTGGGAAATCTCTCACGACAATCGTCAAAAAACTCACCAGACCCAGCAGATGGTTCTAGTATATTCAAAGGCGTGGTGTCTATGTGTTCCCATACTAAATCACGCACGCTCTTGGGCGTAAAGTAAATCCCATGCTTAGATTTGTGTTCTTTTGTCAACGCCTTGGTCGTTTCTACAGAATATTGCGACAACATATTTAATATTCTATTTGCGAATACATTAAATATATTTATTTGACAATATGTTCGATATATTGACACCCTTGAGTATTAGACGAAGTTCTCCTGGATGTATTACAATTAAATCAAAAATGCACTGCGAAATGCCTCTTTGTCTGTCCGTGCCAGGGGATTTTGTGCACATCCTGGTCTCGCTCTTATTTCTCACAGTGACAATCGCGATAATTGGAGCTCTCGCATGCACATTCGTTATATTGACAAGCTAATGTATTTAACAAGACACCCAACCGGTAATGTAAAAAATGAAAGCTCAATTTATACTAGCATGTCTTTTGTCCTTCATTGGTATCGCGGGATTTATAACACTTCTTACTATCGGACTCATTAACAATTTCGGCGTAGTAATGATTGGTCTGCTGATATTTTTCTTCGTAGTTGCGATCGTCGGCCTGACATCCGCCATAAAAAATCATGGCGAGCCTGAACATGATACAAGCGATATCATGTTTTGGTATGTGTGAGATGCTTCATGATCAAATGACAATTGTCATATTGACACTTTGTATAAACTATTTAGCCGGATGTAAGTGAAGCATGTACCATGGGATTTCCTCCTTTTTCTGTTTCTTGGGTAACAGACATTCTATTTTTTTTCTCGGGGGCACGTATGATTTACATGCGAATGTTTCGAATGGATTAAATTTAGGCTCGTGATGTGGAACGGTGACCTCAGGAACTTCGGCATCTAATGGAATGGCGGGCGAATCGTTAAACTTGATGTTGTATCCGGTCTTGATAGAATCGTATTCCAAAATAAAGTGATTTTCCCACCAATCGAGGTATTTAACGGGGATGTCTCGTTTGAGCACCGAAGCGTACACTTCTTCAGGAGGATATTTTTGAAGCGCATTTTTTAATTTCACACAACCAGAGTCATCACGACGATGCTCCCTCATTCTCGCATAGATAGTTCTCTTCGTCTGACCAATGTATACCTTACCATTCGGGAACAATATCTTATAAATTATCCCGGTCTCTTCTTCGAGAATGATCATAATTTTACACACGCATATTCAAAATCATTTAAATTAATTTAACAACTTTGGTTATACACATATCAATCATGTCTTTCGGCGATTGGACCGACCATATAGACGTCATTTCCGAGAAGTTCTCTTCCGCTGTTCCGTTCCCACACATCGTCATCGAAAACTTCTTCAGCGAACAATGTGCCCGTGATATTGCCGCGGAGTTCGAAACACCCGATGAAAACAATTGGCATTTTTATAAGAACCCACTCGAGCGAAAGTTTGCCAAAAATGTAAATCTAGGCGAACGTACAACCGGAATGTTCGATATTTTACAGTCTCCTCAATTCGTAAAGATGATGTCGAGGATTTCTGGGGTGCAAGACCTGATGGCGGACCCGTTTCTTCACGGGGCGGGGATTCATGCATACCCACCGGGAGGTAAACTCGACATGCATCTCGATTATTCGATTCATCCAGTATCCGGTATGGAGAGGCGTCTAAACCTTCTTGTGTTTCTGACAGAGGATTGGAACAAAGAGTGTGGCGGTGACCTTATTCTCACCACCGATATCCACGCGCCAGATGACGTGATAAAAAAGGTTTCTCCCATGTTCAACACTGCGGTTCTGTTCAGAACTACGGACGATTCGATCCATGGGCTCCCTACTCCTACGACTACTGACAAATTCAGGAAGAGTCTCGCGATTTACTATGTATCGCCGCCGAGAGAAGACGCCACCCCCCGGAAAAAGGCGCAGTTTTTCCCATTTAGGCACATTCCGCACGAAAAACTACAGAACTTGTACGACATTCGCCCCCATAGACGGATCGAAACTGGCGATCTCTGGGAAGGGTGGGAAAATGAAGGTCGTGAATCCGGGAATTGGTAAGTAATAACTTATCATTATTATCGTTTGTATGAGTATGAAATGTTCTGCTCCTGTTTCGGACTTCGGAACAGAACCGTGAAGGTATTCGAAACAATGACGTTCGACCAGTTCTACGACCAGTTTACCGGCACTCTAATTTCACCAACCATCTCAAAAAAGCGTTTCATGCGTGCGAATCGTTATAGAAGAGTTTTTTGGAAAAATATGATTCACATTGGTCACAGGGTATATATTCCAAAGTTTTAGTATATTGACATGCATATTAACTTATACTCGTTGAATGTGTATATGTTAAAATGTTGCTGTCTCGTCAGGGGGCTGCTATTAAAATTAGTGATTTGACTGAATCCGAAAAAAAACTCGTGAATAGAGAGCTTTTTGTCGCTCCAGTAACTTTGAATGAAGACTTTCCAAAGAAATTTAAAGTTTTCAAGAGAAATGACACTCATGTGGTTGTCCCTAAATTTTGGGCGCTAGAAAACCTGAAGCGCTTCCCGGTGTCACATGATTATGGCGATGTGGAGCCTATGAACCCATTGGTAAAGTTCACCGGATCACTTCGCAAGGAACTGAAGCAAATAGAGGCTACTGATGCGCTTCTCAAACAACTACTCAACAACGGTGGAGGAATTCTGTCACTTGACACGGGTTTCGGGAAGACGGTCTGCTCAGTTTACACGGCATGTAAACTTAAGGTAAAAACGATGATTCTCGTTCACAAGAAGTTCCTCGAAGAACAGTTCGAAGAAACCATCAAGAGATTCGTTCCGGACGCAAAGATTTCTAAGGTCCGAGGAGATTCTTGTGATATCTCAGGTGACTTTATTATCGCATCGATCCAAACACTTATTGTTAGGAAGTACACCGACTTTGGTGGGATTGGGTGTCTGATAGTGGACGAGGCTCATCACATCGCCGCGGAAAGTTTTTCTCAGGCAATGTTCGGCATTTCTTTCAAATATGTTATAGGGTTGTCAGCTACACCCACGAGGAAAGACGGGCTTACACGAGTATTACATTGGTTTCTGGGTCCCACGGCATTCGAAGTTCGCAGAACTCAACAAAAAAATGTTCTCGTGAAGATAGTTCCATTCACACATGCCGAATACAAGAAACCTCCCCCGGTCAATAAACGAGGAGACATCTGCTACACGTCGCTCATGTCAAAGATCTGCGACATTCGCGACAGGACGATATTCATCGCCGAGGAAACTAAGAAAATTGCGGAGACAGGCAGATATGTATTGGTTCTTAGTCACAGACGGAACCATGCTATAGAAATCAAGGACATCCTGGTGTCCCTCGGGGTCGATGCAGCAACATATCTAGGCGGAGATAAAATAGAACCAGACGCACAGGTGATTTGTGCTACGTACCATTTGGCTTCTGAGGGATATGACAACCCGCGACTTTCAGGGCTTGTTCTGTCCACGCCTTCGAGTGACGTGGTACAGGCTTGTGGGCGTATCTTGCGCGGTGGCAGTGGCAACGACCCTGTGATTGTAGATGTAGTAGACCAGTATTCACTTTTTATTTCTCAAGTCGCGAAACGAAAGACATTTTATAGAAAAATCGGTTTCAACATGGGCAAAGACAACACTCCTGCCCCAAAAATAGAAGAACAACTATCATCAATGTTCATCGATGATGACTGATATTGACAAGACGAATAACTTATACCATAATGTAATAATGTAATAAAAATGTCGTTCCTAAAAGAACTGCGTAGAAATGCAGTAGAAACTCTGCAGACAGGGGAAGTCGTTGACCAATACAAATGGAATGTTTTTTGCACTATGCTGAAAACGTTTCCGTGCTCTGATAGTTTTTCAACGGACGACTTGTTTCAGTCAATGACCCAATGTTGCGATATGTGTCAAAAGGATGGGCATCATCATCACGAGGAACATGGTTCGTGCTGTAAGCAGTGTGCGCAAGAAAGAGAAAATGCAGAGGATGTCGTACCATTCATCATGAAGAATTATTATCATGCGCATAATAGGCATTATGACGATGCTACGGACATATGGTTCGAGCACGACGAGACCCCCGTGATATATAACTACGAAGTTATTTGCTTGCCACCTGGGGATAACTTTTACGACCTGTGTAAAAACACTTGTGCGTGCTGTAGTTGTCCTATATCGTCATGTGAAAGTAAATTCAGTTACATAGTGTAATCTCGAAAGTTATGATAATATAATTCGAAACTATATGTAAAATTACATCTTACCATATTATTATATACACGAGAGTGTCGATATGATGCCTATTCGTATCGACAAAACGTTTTCATTCATACTGTAGAACATTTAAAATTCTTCAAAGTCGTCATCAGAGTCGCCATCGTCCTCGTCTGGAGCGGAGGCGCCAACCACGTCCTTGACATTCTCCTCCAAATCTTGTAGTCCGGTCTGCACTTCCTTCACGAAAGAAGTGGCGGAAGCTGACAGCATCGGCTCGCGTTCGGCGTCAAGATCATTTGCTACGTTCTGGGCGTAGACACTGGAAGCTAGGGCACCTTTTTCTACCTCGGTCTCACTGTCCTTGGATGACATCTTCTTCCAGAGGAAGAAACCGCCGACCAGGATGAGGAGAACCACCGCGAAGATCACTGGCTTGGGCACTGAGCTGATAAACTCCTGGATTTGCTCGACGAATTGCATCTCGTATATATTTACGTACTTATTTTTATTTCAAAAATAAACGCATAAGAATTAATACTCGGAATTAATAACATAAGCATCGTCCGTGTTGCCGTCCTCAAAGATATTATCAGAATCCTCGAATGCCGCCATCTCTTCGTCATAAGTCATATAGGGCTCGTATTCCTCGTATGATTCGTGCTCAATCTCGCCATACTGCTCGGACTCAGAGTCGTACTCGTTGTAGTAAGCAGGCGACGACATTGTGAATGAATGTTTTTAATTATACATTTGGTGGGACATGGATTGTCTTATATAGATATTCGGAGAATGTCATTTGACCCAGACATGCCACGTCACGCGATGCTTTAAAAAAATATTGATTCTAAGTATATGTGGAAGTTCTTGTTATTGTTGATGGCTATGATGATTGCGTTTTTAGTTATCAGAAAGCAAGAAAAACGAAAGAATCCAAGGATATCCGCAAGCAAACAGTTAATAGAAAAGTCGGATATTGCAGATATATTCGGAGAAGACCTTCTCGACTTTACCGCAGGAAAACTCTAGTGAGTACGTTCACTGCGAGCACAATGATGCAAATTTGCTTCGTCTTCTTTTGCATGTTTCTCATTTCGTTCTCAAAAGATTCGCGCATTGCCTTCATTTCACCCTCGATCCCTTTTCCATGGCTGTCTATTATACCATGCATCACGCGGATCTCTTGAGTGACTGCGTTACCGTGACAATCAATCTTCGCCCCTATCCCTTTTCCATGGCTGTCTATTATACCATGCATCACGCGGATCTCTTGAGTGACTGCGTTACCGTGACAATCAATCTCCGCCCCTATCCCTTTTCCATGGCTGTCTATTATACCATGCATCACGCGGATCTCTTGAGTGACTGCGTTACCGTGATAATCAATCTCCGCCCCTATGTTTGCAATTTTCCCTGGGAAAGAAACGATGGAATTCATTTACTTATTTACTTATTCTTAACATTATTTTCTTGAATTTTTGCCACGGACAGTGATTCTATGGGTTGTCGATACGAGAGATGTCATATCGACAAACTAATGATTTAACAAATATGGACGATGAAATGTAAAAATGTCTGTTATTCCGATCCCCGCCGATGTCAATATTTCCACACTTCATCCACGCGTTGTGGACTTGTTCAAGAAACCTCAATATGCGCAAAGAACTCCCGAGTGGTATGAGGTCCGCAAGACTCTCATGACGGCTTCGGAGTCTTCTGCTGCCCTAGGCATAAAACCTTTCAATGGTTTCAAAGGGTGTCCTCGCGAAGATTTACTAATGAAGAAACTGAATGTGATACCTGTAGTCGGTATGGCGTTATCTCATGGCGTGAAATATGAGACAGAAGCAGCAGAACTCGCAATGAGCGTCCTCGGGGAAAGAATGTTCGAGTTCGGTCTGATAGTTCACGACGAGTATCCTTGGCTCGCGGCAAGTCCGGATGGAATTACTTCCAGAGGGTATGCTATTGAAATCAAGTGTCCTATGCGGAGGAAGATCATCCCGGGGGAAGTTCCTCATCATTATTATCCCCAGATACAGGTTCAAATGGAAGTGTGCAATGTTGATTTCTGCTACTTTATTCAATACAAACCAGGCTTCATGAATGACGACGGGAAACCATTCATCGACATTGTAGTTGTGGAGAGGGACCGTCTATGGTTCGAAGCTCGCAAAAACATCCTGTTGGGATTTTATACAGAGCTGATGGAGAGAAAGAAAACGCACGTGTCCGTTACCGAGGAAGCGAGCATCACCGAAGACATCGATGAGTGTCTGTACGATGTAGACCGCGAACCGTATGAGAGGGAATATGACGACTCTGAACCAGAGGTCGCCATCGTGTGCACAATTTCGGAAGATTTGTATTAAATTTAAAAAAATAATATATTAATTACATATAAATATGTTTGAAAATGTTGCGATCAGGATTCTGGTCGGCATTGTAATCATTGCACTAGGTTTCATGGTGCTCAAATTCGTAAACGCAGACAAAGCACCCACCGTCGTAGAATACAAGGCACCCGCGAACAGGAAAAAGCAAATAGTTGCAAAACTTAACTTGCCCAAAGGCATACTGAAAAAGACCGGAGCGCCAACAACTAAAAACAACGTTTCATTTGCGCCCAGTGCGGTGGACGCCACCATTTCCGAATACGGTGCCTGGGATACAAACCGGAACTCGTCATCCGGAATCATGAATCAGTTGAATAATGTAGACGCACTTACATCAGGACAAATGGCACCGATGACATCCCCCGTGGTATCATCGATAAACCAGCTCCCGTCGGTTCCTCTTCTGGATGGGTATTCCGGCGATGATGGTGATATGTTTGGCGAATTGTAAGTATTACATTAGAGAATATGACCATTTGAAACCATATGCAGTCTTCTGTTCGCCACGAGCACACTTGCGGATATGATTATTCTATTTTCTTCAACATTTGTGACATTCTAGAAGCCCCGATTTTAAATGCTTTCTTCAATACTTTAGGATTTTTGAAATCTAACACAGATATTTTTCCAACGTCGATCGTCATGACGTTTGAGTCTGGCGAGTACTTATCTCTCGTAGATATCGCCACGAGACTCGTGAAAAACTTGTCAATGCTGTCTATGTCCTTATGAGTGCTATATTCCGCAGAATCGTATCTAATACCAAGCGTGTTATGCGTGGTTTCCATATTATTTACATAATCAATTGGAAACGCATCCGTCAAAGCACCGTCTACATAGACTTCTCCCTCGTGGCGAATCGCGGAGAAAAAGATCGGAAGGCTGCAACTCATACGAATCGCGGTCTTCACGTCGAAGTCGGGAGTCTCTGTAGGAGAAAAGTATTTTGCCGACAACGTTGACATATTTGTCGCGCAAATTATCAGCGTGATGCCAGTTTCATCATAAATGCTCTTGAACGTGTGTGACCTATCTCCGAGAACGATGTCGATCCATCTGTACAGATGAGCACCGGTGTCAATCCCGAACGCATTAGAGAAATTACCGATGTCGATAGATGGCACGTACGTTTCATTCGCAAATGCTTTACACATTTCCACACAGTTTCTGTTCAAAGCCACACCGGTCGCCACAATCGCCCCCGCAGAGGTTCCCGCTACAGTCTTCAATTCCTTCAGATGACCGTTTTTCCGAAGGATGTGTATCGCCCCTAGACCCGCCATACTTTTTGCACCCCCGCCAGCTATGACAAGAGAGTCGAGTTTCTTCACGGAAAGATTGCAGGGTTTGCAGGTTGTCATTCTTGCTCTACGGCTATATTTTTTAAATTTTCGAGGAACGCATAATGTCATTTGACCCTGGTAATTCCCATGCTATAAATATTCACTCTGCAGGGCATTTCCCAACCCACTTTACAAACACACACAAACATATGTTTTCCTGTTTCTTCGGCTCTTGCTTCCGGCGTTCTGAGACCATGACACTCACCGTTGACGAAATCATCAATGCCGTGGAACCCGCTATGGGCGATAGAAATGATAAATCAAGATACACACGTATTATGAAGATTGGTTCCGGTTCTTTTGCCAAGGTGTGGAAAGCGATTGATACACACACCAAGGAATATGTGGCGATGAAGATTTCTTCTTCGCAACATACGAACAGCGCGCTGGAGAAGGAGTTTTTCATCCTCAAGAAAATGAACAACCCTCACATCATCTCGCCCATCGCGTTTTATTACGATCGCCGGGCGCTTGTGACCACCCACCTGATTCTCCCGTTTATGAAGAAAGATTTGTTTACACACGTCGTCGAGGAGAAGCGGGATATGAGCGATGAGGAGCTCAGGAAACTAGTGATCGACATCGCGGATGCCATAAAGCACGTCCATGACCTGGACCTCGTCCACAGGGACATCAAGCCGGAGAACATCCTGATCGACGACAATGGTGACTACGTGCTATGCGATTTCGGAAATGCAGACAAGGACGGCTTGTTCAATTTGAACGGACTGATAGGTTCCGTGCACTACATGGCTCCAGAAGTCGCATATGCCTATCTGAAAAGAAACAGGAACACGACACCATTTGCTATTGGCAAGCAAACCGATATATTCTCATTTGGAATGACATTATACAACGTGGCCACTCTCACAATGGGAGGAGCGGATCCTACAAATCAAAGTGACACAGCTTTTATTGACAAAATATCGAGCTTTGATATGATGCCTCAGGTTGACAAAATTTTTGACCGCTCTGATGCATTCAAGGACCTGTTGAAAATGATGCTCTACCGGAGCCCGGTCGCGCGTATCACGATCGACGAGATTCTTGCTCACCCATTCGTTACCGGAAGCGATGCCATATTGACAACAGGCCCTATGTAAACCCGTTAATCATGTAACCAACACATAAATAAAAATGAATGCCGTAGATCTCGCAGAGCTCGCAGCCACAGAATTTGCCACGAGTGTAATAAATGAAATTGCCAAGAAGAAGAAAATGAGTGGGATGACGGTCGCGCCGTTTATACCGGGAGTAACACACGACCACCCTCCTTGCGATTTCGTCGTGGAATCGTGTGCGTATTGCATGCGCAATGGAAATGTATTCGCGGAAGACTCTCCTTGCAAAGATACAGGCGATATAATTTGCAAGTATAGAAATAGGATCTTGGAAATATTCGAAGAAATGGAGAAAGAAATCGTTGAAATTACAGATACATCTATGGATCATACAAACGATGAAGATGGAGACGACCTCGAACGGATGCTTATGGAAGAATTGATGTAAAGTTATTTTGGCCAGTTGCAAACACCGATCGAAGTGTCCCAGAGAGTCCCTTCCGCACATTGCATTTTTGTCGGCGTGGACCTTCCAGGTTCGCAAATGCTATAGAATTCATCTTGATCTATTCCGGTTGGCTCACCTCCTTCAACCCCGGAACATTCACCAGACGGAACTGGTACCGGAGGTTGTGGTGTAGGGGGTTTCGGTGCGGGTGGTTTCGGTGCGGGTGGTTTCGGTGCGGGTGGTTTCGGCGTAGGGGGTTTCGGTGCGGGTGGTTTAGGCGCCGGAGGGGTAGGTGTCGGAGGGGTAGGTGTCGGGGGTTTTGGAGCGGGTGGTTTAGGTGCTGGAGGGGTAGGCGGGCTTCCCTTCATGATTTTCACAAACTCATAGGGAAATGTATCGCGTATCACAACAGTTACATTTTCACCCTTGGCCATACGATGAGAAACTAACGTCACAATCTCAGTGGTTATAACACCACCTGGTAGAGTGTATTGAACTTCCACTTGGTTGGGGCTAATAACTCTCATGATTCTCCCTGGAGTAACGCGTGTTTTCACTGCGGGAGGCTGAGGCGCGGGAGGCTTAGGAGCGGGAGGCTTGGGAGCGGGAGGCTTGGGAGCGGGAGGCTTGGGAGCGGGAGGCTTGGGAGCGGGAGGCTGAGGCATGGGAGGTTTTGGTGCGGGAGGTTTTGGTGCGGGAGGCTTGGGAGCGGGAGGCTTGGGGACTGGACCGAGAGAACTTACACATTCTTTGGAAGATGCACATTGTTTCTCCCCCTGGTCGTCATCCCAGTTGCGTCCGGTATCAAACATACCGTCTGGGCATTTCCATTCTTTTCCTGCAGATTGTCTCGGAGCATATTTGCATTCTTTCTTCTTAAAGAAGGTCGTGTAGATGAAATAGATCGCGATGATGGCAATGACCACAAGCGCTAGGATGATGAATATCTTCATCTTTCCAAACCCAGCCGCGACGCCAACGGAGCCTTTTCCCATTCCAACGGCAGTCGTTAGACTACCGAGTGCGAATGCCTTGGCTGACGATGCAATATTTTCTCCAGTCACACCGCCAATAGACATCCCTGGTGAGGGAGCAGGTGTGTTTGGTGTGTTTCCGAAGTTGTCTCCCCCGAAATTATTACCAAAGTTGTCATTTCCAAAGTTATTGCCGAAATTATCACCCCCGAAGTTATCTCCCCCTAAATTATTACCGAAGTTGTCATTTCCAAAGTTGTTGCCGAAGTTGTTGCCGAATTCATTCAATGCTTTTTCCGCTGCCATCTCAATACTAATAATATTATTATTTATTTTGTTCTTTTGTAGAATACGCTTGGCACACTGGATATTGAAACCGAGGGGGCTTGCAGCTGTTGCCTGATTTATGACCGTTTATTACCAGTTATATCCAAATGTGTCATTTGACCCTGGAGATTTAAGAAAGAAGTGTCGTTTGTCATTTTTCAGAATGTGCATAAATATGAAGTTTCAATCTCTAAAATTATCAATTAAAATACTCACACAATGAACACAATGATCTCCGCAATCCTGCTCTCCCTGATGGCATTCGCATCCGCCGAAAAAATAAACATCGTGAACAACTGTGGTGCTGATTTTGAGATCAGTTCCATATATTTTCCTACCGGAACCGGAATTCAATGTCATCCTATGCTAAAACTAGAGTCGGAGGAGCAGACCGTGATTGATAATTTCTATCCTGACGAGGATGTTATTCTTATCAGGTCGACTGTGAAATCGAACTCCGACAGTTTTACTTACATTGACACGCTCGAGAATGTCATGAGAAATGAGGAAGATATTGATGGAGAGTGCTCAAATCTACTCAAATCCGGAGACATTGGTGTGTACTCTGTTCAATCTGGGGTCCCTTATCTGACCCTATGCGTAAATGAACCCGAACCATCTCCCGAGCCTCAACCATCTCCCGAACCTCAACCTGAGGATATTAAGATCGCCAACACGTGTGCGGAGCCTCTGGAAATTTCCTTTATGCAATACATTGGTGACACCGGGGTGTACTGCAGCCGTCTTCAGACGCTGAAAGTCGGAAAGGTGATTGATGCTTCAATCCAACCTTCCCTCGATCTCTTGGTTCTTCGTGGCCCGGGTATTACCACTACTGAAGATATCAAGTATGTCAACAGCCTGGAAAATGCAATCTCTGGAACCACGGACTCCTTTGACGGTCTTTGCCATGATATAGCGAAGACTGGAGGTGGTGTTTACACAATCAAGGAAGGCATCAAGCTTCTCGAACTCTGCGGC
>Ga0247839_1006298_pt1 | contig 13736 bp, 12 predicted proteins | sample LaCruzMarch2015__6_FD_192405 | JGI IMG/M metagenome (GOLD analysis project Ga0247839, IMG submission 192405) | Freshwater microbial communities from meromictic Lake La Cruz, Castile-La Mancha, Spain - LaCruzMarch2015_16m | ecosystem: Environmental > Aquatic > Freshwater > Lake | place: Spain...
GAAGCCGAGCCTTCATCAATAAGAACTACAATGCCTTGCTGCTCAAAGTCGCCATCGGCAGTGGCATAGCTGTCTTGGCGTGGTCGGGCTCGCCCTTCGGTATACACAATCAGTTTTCCCTTGGGAAGAAACTCATCAGACATGGCTATGGCCGTGTTTAAGTAGCCCCCAGGATTGCCTCTAAGGTCAAGAATAAGATTGGTCATGCCCTGTTTTTTCAAAGCCAACAGCTTTTCATAAAACTCTTCGTAGGTAGTGGCTGCAAACCGACTTACCTTAATATAACCTATTGTTTTATTAACCATGTAGCCCGCGTCCACACTATAGATTGGAATCTTGTCGCGCACAATGGTGAAATCAAGTAGCCCTTTTTGGCCCTTTCTAAAAATCTTCACTTTTACCTTACTGCCGCGTTCGCCACGCAGTTTCGAAATCACATCTTCGTTTTGAATTTTGATGCCCGCCACATTTTTTCCTTCAATCATCACAATGCAATCTCCTGCACGGATGCCCAATTTCTCGGATGGTCCATCCGAAATAGGGGCTACTACAAGGATGGTATCATTAATAACGTTGAATTCCACGCCTATGCCATCAAAATTGCCTTCCAAAGGCTGATTCATGGCCTCCAAATCTTTGGCAGGAATGTAGGCCGAGTGCGGATCGAGCTGACTAAGCAGATTGATGATTGCCGACTCAGACAGGCTATCTAAATCAAGGCTGTCCACATATTCTTCACTTACATAATTAAGAAGGTTCGTGATTTTTCGGCTGTTGCCAGATGCGCCTGTTAGGTCTATTGAATAGGTTGTGCCGCTGGGCTGCAAATAGGCGCCCAAATAAATGCCAGCAACCAATACAACTGCAAATACTACGGGAAGATAAATGAAGAGTCGGAACCGATTTTCGCTCATCCGATTTTCGTTGTATCCGATATTTGAACCACTTCCACTCCAGCTTTTTCAAGAAAATCGAGTCCAGTGGTGTCTTTATAACCTTCCATATATACCAAACGCTTTATTCCCGATTGATGAATGAGTTTGCTGCAATCCTTGCAAGGCGACATGGTTAGATATAACGTAGAATCGCGCGCACTGTTTACCGAACGAGCAACTTTCATTATAGCGTTGGCTTCCGCATGGAGCACATACCAGTGCGTGTGGCCATCGCAGTCTTCGCAGCCATTGTCGAACCCTGAGGGTGTGCCATTATAACCATCGGCAATTATTTGGCCTTCTTTCACAATCAAGGCTCCCACTTGCCTGCGCTTGCAGTGCGACAAATTGGCCCATTCCTTAACCATGCGCAGATAAGCACGGTCGTAGCGATCTTGCTTTTTTGGGTCGTCATACTTAATGAATACTTTTTCCATCGGACTGCGAAACTATAGAATCTACCTCTGCGAAATAATTAGAACTCACAAAACGTGTGAAATCCAAATTGCATCATAAAAAAAGCCCTGACCAAAAAGATCAGGGCTTTAGTACCGAAGGCCGGGATCGAACCGGCACACCTTACAGTACACGAGTTTGAGTCGTGCGCGTCTACCAGTTCCGCCACTTCGGCAAAGCGGGGCGCAAATATAGAAGTTCTTCTCAATGGCGGAAACTTCAAACTGCTATTTTTCCGAAGCATTGTTAGCTGCGAATCGTTCCGCGAATGCTAGGCTTTGACTTCGAGCAGAGGAGTAGTTGTTTTTAATTCAAAGTAATCGAACGCTGCACTAACTGCAGCGGAGAAACTAAAATACATTAGGAGAATGGTAGTGCCTTGAGGTATAAATGTGTCGAGTGTAAACCAACCGCCATAAACCCTGATGATAATAATAGCGCAGACCAAACGCGCTACTTCAAACATCCATGCATATCTGGATTTATCCATCAATTCGGTGTAGCTATAAATGCTGAGGAATATAAACGAGCTGTAAACAAACAAAGCTGTTTTGGAGATTGCAGCTATTTGTGTGATTAAAAACATCATCAATATGGAAGTGATTATGAGTTGTGACCAAGCCCATATTTTCAAATAAATGCTTGATGATGGCATATACTTGACTTGATTGTAGGGGTCTTTTGTTGATTGTACAGGAAATTTCTGCTCTACATCCGAAGGTCGCCATCCAGTGGGCATAAACCAGATGCGAAATTTGTCCCAAACGCTAGTTGTGCGCCAAGCGTCTTTAAATAGCAAGGAAACGTGGAGAAAGTTTATTTTGATGGGGTTCCATGTATTTACGGGGCGCGTTATGCCATACACAGGTTTTACATCAGGCAGTTCCTCTTGAAAGGTGCCAAATATCTTGTCCCAGATGATTAGAATGCCGCCAAAGTTCTTGTCGATGTATATGGGATTTATGGCATGGTGAATGCGGTGGTGCGAGGGGGTAACGAGAAAATATTCAAGGAAACCCATTTTGCCAATTAACTTCGTGTGATACCAAAATCCTCCAAACAGCATTACGACTCCTAATATTGTTAGAGTTTCTAGCGAAATTCCAAACATCGCAGCTGGTGCAAATAGAAAGGTGGCGGGATTGAAAAAATCAGCAGTCGTTTGTCTAAGAGCAACCGGTAAATTATATTCTTCACTGCTATGGTGAATCAGATGTTCATTCCACAAAATGTTGTAGCGATGTCGCCACCTGTGCCACCAATAAATATAGAAATCAAGGACAAGAAAACCAATAATGTACTGTACTGCTTTGGATTGAATTGGGAAGAGAACGATGTGCTTCAACAAAAAATCATAAGAAACTATATAAATAGTCAATCCTAAGATTTTAAAGAGTGTGTTTGTCAAACCTGAACTCAGACTTGAAACAGCGTCCATACTTTTAATCACATCTTTCTTTTTAATTTTTGCCACAATCAATTCAATAATCATTAGTATGATGAATATCGGCAAAACAAATTTCAGAGCACCCGCAAAAGTTTCCATTTTAAGCCTTTTTCAACTTCTCCAAAAGGTGAGAAGTGCACCACGAAATTAAAGGGATGAATATCTCCAACGGATTAACAAAAGATAATTATTGCTTTTTCGTTACCACTCTTTTTCGAATACGGCTTAGCGAAACAGGAGTAATCCCCAAAACATTAGCGATATACTTTATCGGGACTCGATTAAGAAGTTCAGGGTTCTCTTTGGCAAACTTTAGGTAGCGTTTTTCTGGACTAAGTAAAATAAATTCGTCCAATGCTTTGAGAGACTCAGCTAGGGTGGTGGCAAGAAAAAATCTACGCCCAGATTCGAATTTTTTGTTTCGTTCCAAAAGCTGGCGCAAGTCGTGAAAAGAAATTACTATGAGCTCTGTAGGTTCAATTGCTTGAAAGATAAAACGAGAGGGTTGGTTAAAAAGAGTGACTTCTAAGGAAGCCATCACCTGATTTTCGTACCGCAATCGGTTCGTTATTTCTTCTCCATTTTCTTTAATAAAGTAGGAGCGGATTAATCCTTTTTTCACAAAGAAGATGTTGCTTTTAAGCGAGCCTTGTTCCAAAAATATATCTCCTGAGTTTAGGTTTAATATTTTGGTATAGCTAAAAAATTCAAGCATATCGGTAGAGTCCAGTTCACTGAGAAACGGAAACTCTAGTGTGAGTTTTTCAAAATCAATCATCCCAATGAATAAAACTCAAATTTCAGGAAAACTTTGTTTGAGCCATTCAAATCAAATTGGAATTTCGAAACCAAAAAATTTCGGGTCCAAGGGTTAGGTTGGTTATGAAAGTTGGAGGTTCGGTTTCTTATTTCAAAAATTTCAAAACCCCATCGTTCACGGCACTATAACTCATAATAAACTTATCGATGAAGTAATTCTGATACACTCGCCAAGGCAACTTGCGGCCTTGCTTGGGTAGAATTTTTGATGCGCGTTGAACATATCCAGAGTTTAGTGCAAGAAAAGATTCGTCTGATGGGGTTTCGTTTGATTCAGCAACTGCTACGTTGTAGCCCTTGGCGTCCATAAATTTCAAAAGTTTGCAGATGTAATTTGCGGTCAAGTCCACTTTAAGCGTCCAAGAAGCATTGGTGTAGCCAAAAGCACATATAAGATTCGGTACATTACTCATCATCATTCCTTTGTACACTAAATGGTCGTTCAAATTCACTTGATTACCGTTTACAAAAACCTTGGCATAACCCATCAGGTTCATTTTCAAACCTGTTGCAAGCACAATTATGTCAGACTTTATCTCCTCCCCTGATTTAAGAAGAATACCGTTTTCGGTAAATCGGGCAATCTCATCTGTTACCAAGGACGCTTTTCCACTTTTTACGGAATGAAAAAAATCACCATCCGGAACCGCACAAACCCGCTGATCCCAAGGATTGTATTTTGGTGTGAAGTGTTTTTCTACATCAAACCCCTCTGGCAGTTGTTTGGCAACCTGACTAATCATGTAGGATTTGGCCAATTTGGGAAATTTTCTCAAAAAGCCGTAAGACATTGTGTTTAACGTGAGAATGAAGGCGCGAATAATCTGATGAGACAGCTTTGATGGTAGATATTTCCTTAAGAAATCGAACAATTTACTTCGGTTGGGTAGCGTGAAGATGTAGGAAGGCGAACGCTGCAACATGGTGACATGGGCAGCACCCTGATTAGCAAGAGCAGGCACCAGTGTTACGGCAGTTGCGCCACTTCCTACCACGATTATTTTTTTTCCAGTAAAGTCTAGATTTTCTGGCCAAAACTGTGGGATAATAGTTTGTCCCTTAAAGTTTTCTTCTCCAATAAAATCGGGCTTATAGGCTTCACTGTAACTGTAGTAACCCGAGCAAACGCTAAGAAATTTGCACCTTAAATCAAAAATAACATTGTTTTTAATCACTTTAAGTGACCATATCTTCAAACTGTCTGACCAATGCGCTTCCATTAGCCTGCTTTCGAATTGAATATGTTTCTCAATGTCGTTTTCTTTAACGGTTTCGGCTAAATAGCTCATAATATTCTCACCAGAGGAAAGCAGATTGGAACTCTTCCATGGTTTGAACTTGTAGCCAAAAGTGAACATATCAGAATCGGAACGAATACCAGGATAACGGAAGAGTGACCAAGTGCCACCAATTTTATCCCGAGCCTCTAGAATAGTGAATTTTTTTGACGGACATTTTTTTTGAAGCCAGTAGGCGGTTCCAATACCCGAAATTCCAGCACCGATAATTACTACATCTAAAACTTCGTTGGTATTGGCCATAATTTTCTATTTCTGTTTACCGAAAGGGCCTTAACCTCTATCGGTTTTCATTCATTTATATAGGGTTCTATTAAGGACTTCCATGTCAAATAGCCTTCGCCCATCAAGTGAAGCTTATCGTTGGTGTAGGCAGGATTTAAATACCCCGAATCATCAGTAAAGTTTGAATACAAATCGATATAAGATAGATTCAATTCGATGCATAGTTTTTCAATTTCGTTATTAAGCGGAACTATTTTCTCATTGCTATGTCCAAAAATCACATCCTTACCTACTGGTAGAACGGATTGAACATAAATCTTGGATTGTGGCGACTGCGCTTTTATTGTTTCTAAAATAGTCCTATAGTTATGCAGAATTGATTTTTGCTCAATTCCTTTGGCGATGTCGTTGGTGCCTATACAAATAAAAATTTTGGATGGCTTGTGGCGAACAATCTCGTCTAATCTATTAAGAACGCCTTCGGTTATATCTCCACCGATGCCTCTGTTCAGGATGTTTTTTTCGGGAAATAATTCGCTCCAACTTCCACCCTCAGTAATGCTGTTACCTACAAACACAATTGCACCTTTTGAAATTGGTGATGCTCTAAACATACTTACCTTTTGCTGATGGCGAACCTCAATAACATTTCTGAAAATGAAATCTCGAACTATTTCTTTTCCATTTATTCCAAGGTAAATGAGTGTTGCTGCAAACAACAGATTCAGGATTAGGGATATTTTGAAAGGGAGAGTCAAACTATTTCAAAAGTAATGCGCAGGTTGGCTGATAAAATTTACAAAAGATAATTTGCTCGGTCAACCAATTCTATGCGAGGTGGAAACTTTCATGGCACAACAATTTTGAGCCCTGATTGAATTTGGCGAGACCGATTAAGCAGAAAGGAGTCGAGTACTAGTTTTTCCATTAGTACGCTTCCTTTTGTATCTAAAGCTTGAGCAACAAATTTGTCATGCGTGACGTGAGCCGATTTGGTAACACTGAAGAAAATTCGGTAAACCTTATTTTTTGGTAAATCCGTAAAAGTTTCATTTAGCATTTCCCATTTTTCTAATGAATGATTGGAATAGATATTTTTCGACCTGCTGCTCCTGTGGTATTTTAATGACCTAATTCTACATGAGGTTTTTTTCTATCTTCGCTGCCCCTAAAAATCAGAGGTAAACTACTGTCAAATGCCTTTCCACGTCAAATTATTTACCGGTGAGGCTACCACGTATCTATCAGAAAAGATAGCCGCGAGTTATGGGCAGCCACTGAGTAATCAAACCACCATACGGTTTAAGGACGGAGAATTTGAACCTTGTTTTGAGGAATCGATTCGCGGTGATGATGTGTTTATCATTCAATCTACCTTCCCACCCGGAGACAACCTTTTGGAGCTTCTTTTAATGATTGATGCTGCCAAACGGGCATCAGCCAAGCGCATTGTGGCGGTTATTCCTTATTTTGGATGGGCGCGTCAAGATCGCAAAGTGAAACCTCGTGTGCCAATAGGAGCCAAGCTTATGGCCAATTTATTGGAAGCCGCAGGAGTTACCCGTATTATGACCATGGACCTGCATGCTGATCAGATTCAAGGGTTTTTTGATGTGCCTGTAGATCACCTGTATTCATCCTTTTTGTTTCTCGAACATCTGCACAAAATGGACGTGAGCAATTTGGTGATGGCTACTCCCGATGTGGGTGGCACGCGCAGAGCCAATGCTTATGCCAAGGCACTTAATGTGGATTTGGCCATTTGCTATAAGCAACGCAAAGTGGCAAACGTAGTGGATAGCATGACCGTAATTGGCGATGTGGAAGGCAAAGACGTGGTGTTGGTTGACGACATTATTGACACTGGAGGCACCCTTTGCAAAGCAGCCGAAATGATGATTGCTCATGGCGCCAAAAGCGTTAGAGCTTGCATTACCCATCCATTGCTTTCGGGAAATGCACATGAAAACATTCGTAATTCAAGCCTTACGGAATTGATAGTGACAGATACTATTCCATTGCGCGAGGAAAACCATAAAATAACTGTTGTAAGCGTAGCCGAACTCTTTGCCGATGTAATTCGCAAAGCACACAACTACGAGAGCATCAGCACCAAGTTTATTTTTTAAAACCAATCAATTTAATTAACCAAAACCAATCAAACCAATGGAATCGATCTCAATTTCAGGATCAGTAAGGAAGTCCCTCGGGAAAGCCGATGCCAAAGTTCTCCGCAGGGAGGGCCTGGTTCCGTGCATCATCTATGGAGGAACAGAAAACATTCACTTCAATTTGGAGGAACGTGCTTTCAATAAACTGATTTACACGCCAAATGTCTATATTGTTAATCTCGATATTGATGGCAAAACCTATGCTGCTATCATTAAAGATGTGCAGTTTCACCCGTTGACAGACAAAGCTGTTCACGTTGACTTTCAACAATTGCATGCTGGCAAGCCAGTAAGCTTAAGTCTACCAATTCGCACTGTGGGCGTTAGCCGTGGTGTGCTTAATGGTGGTAAATTGAACCAAGTATTGCGCAGAGCCAAAGTATTTGGTGTGCCTGCTAAAATGCCTGATTACATCGACATCGACATTTCTAAATTGAAAATTGGCGGTGCAGTTAAGGTAAAAGATTTGAAATTGGCCGATGTTACTTTCAAAGAAAACCCAAACCAAATCCTTGTATCAGTTAAAGCTAAGCGTGGCGCCAAAATAGACGATGATGCTGACGAAGAAGAAGTAGTGGAGGAAGCTCCAGCTGCTGAGGCTGCTGAATAATTTCGGGTATGAAATACCTTATTGTGGGGTTGGGAAATATCGGTAGTGAATATGCCGAAACCCGCCACAACATTGGTTTTAAGATCGTGGACGCCTTAGCAAAGGCGTCCACTTCTGTTTTTCGGCCAGACCGTTTGGGCGATGCGTGTGAGGTGAAGTTTAAAGGGCGCACCCTTATCCTCCTTAAGCCATCTACCTACATGAACCTGAGCGGAAAGGCCGTAAACTATTGGATGCAACAGGCCAAAATTCCGCTGGAAAATCTGCTCATCATCACCGATGATATTGCCTTGCCTACTGGAGTTATTCGTATTAGAGCTAAGGGCAGCGATGGCGGACACAACGGGCTGAAAAGCATCAACGAAGTATTGGGCACCCTCGATTATGCCCGGATGCGCTTTGGTGTTGGCAACGATTTTCAGAAAGGCCGACAAGTGGAATACGTCCTCGGACAATGGACCCCGCAAGATTTAACCAGCATTGCTCCTGGAATTGACAAAGCTACTGAAGCCATAAAAGCATTCGCAGTTGAGCCATTATCGCAAGTTATGACCCGATTTAACGGCTAGCTATTTTCACCTAAAAAGCCTCTGCCTAGGTATCTTTCCATTTTGTACTTTCGCACCCCGCTAATCAGCAGGTGCCTATTCACCGATAAAAGAAGTTTTCATGAAACTGACCCAGTTCAAGTTTGACGTACCAGACGAGTTAATTGCCTACCATCCAACTGAAAATCGCGAAGAAAGCCGCCTTATGGTGATTGACCGCAAGAAAGGAACCATCGAGCACAAGCTGTTCAAGGATATGCTCGATTATTTTGATGATGGCGACTGTCTGATTTTGAACGATACGCGTGTATTTCCAGCACGCCTAATTGGCCGCAAGGAAAAAACAGAAGCCGAAATTGAAGTGTTTATGCTTCGCGAACTGAACAAAGACAGCATTCTTTGGGACGTGTTGGTGGATCCAGCACGTAAAATTCGCATTGGCAACAAACTTTATTTTGGTAAAAACGATGAGTTGGTTGCCGAGGTAATCGACAATACTACAAGTCGTGGCCGCACATTGCGTTTTCTTTTTGATGGCACATCAGAGGAATTCAAAAAAATCGCCTTCGAATTGGGCGACACTCCGCTTCCTAAATACATCAACCGCGAAGCAATTCCAGAGGATGTAGAGCGCTACCAAACGGTGTATGCGAAGAATGAAGGCGCTGTGGCCGCTCCAACTGCCGGACTTCACTTTAGCAAGCAATTGCTAAAGCGTTTGGAAATTAAAGGAGTCAATTTTGCCGAAATTACCCTGCATATTGGCTTGGGCACATTTCGCCAAGTAGAGGTAGAAGACCTTACCAAACATAAAATGGATAGCGAACAAGTTATCGTTCGTCCAGAAGCGTGTGCTATTGTGAATGAAGCTCGTGCTAAACGCAAACGTGTTTGTGCAGTCGGTACCACCGTTATGCGCGCTATTGAGACTACAGTAGGAACTACAGGCGATTTGAAGCCCTATGATGGCTGGACCAACAAGTTCATTTTCCCTCCCTACGATTTTAGCGTAGCCAATTGCATGATTACTAATTTCCACATGCCACAATCTACCTTGGTGATGATGGTGGCTGCATTTGCAGGCTTCGACCTTACCAAAAAAGCATACGAAATTGCTGTTGAAGAGAAGTATCGCTTCTATTCGTATGGTGATGCCATGCTTATTCTGTAATCAGAATTTAGACTAAAGTGAAAACCCGTATTCCTTTGCTGGAATGCGGGTTTTCTTTTTTAGAAAAGCAAAATTTTGCCATCATATACCCCATTTAAGGTATGAGGCTCGCTATTCAAACTCCGTACTTTCGACCCTCGTTTATTTTTCCGCATCGCAGTGACCGTTAAAGATTTGAAAATAGGGCAGGAGGCTCAAATTTTTGCGTTTTCAGACAAAGCGTTGGGGCATCATTTGGTGGAAATGGGCGTGGTGCCAGGCGAAACTATAACCATAGAACGCATTGCTCCCATGGGCGACCCCATTGCCATTCGCGTGTCTAACCTGCTGTTGTGCATTCGAAAACAAGAAGCCTCAGCTATTTTGGTGCAATTACCTTCGCCCGCGCACTGATTTTAAGACCTGAAAAAAGCTGTGGCTACCGAAGGACTGAAAGTTGCCTTAATTGGGAATCCGAATAGTGGAAAAAGTTCGCTGTTCAATGCCTTGACGGGCATGAACCAAAAGGTGGGCAACTTCCCGGGCATCACCGTTGATAGAAAAGTGGGTGTCTTTTCCGCTGGAAAACGAAAAGTACATCTGGTAGACCTTCCCGGCACCTATAGTTTGGAACCCCGCTCTTTGGACGAACGTGTAGCTGCCGAGGCCATAACGCTTACCAAACATCCCGAGCATCCCAACCTCACCCTTATTGTGGTAGATGCCACCCATCTTAAATTGGGACTCTACTTGGCCCTGCAGGTCATTGAAACTGGAATGCCCAGCATTCTTGTGCTCAATATGATGGACCAATTGGCGGCATCAAAAATTACCATCAACATACCCGCGATTGCTTCCGAACTCGGCATTCCGGTGTTGGCCACAAATGCCCGCAAACCTGAGGGTATTGCCGCATTGCGCGATGCCATTGCCCATCACGATTTGGCTCGCCCTACTGCCAAATGGGCCGCCACCATAACGGCCAACCAAGGCTCGCTAGAGCGCCACACCGTTATTCGAGACATCCTTGCAAAAACCACCGCAGGCACCGAGCCTACCAAGCGCACTGTAACGCAGCGGCTCGATGATATCCTCACCCACCGCATTTGGGGCTTGGTCATTTTCTTCGCCTTACTGGTAGTTGTGTTTCAGTCTATTTTTTCGTGGGCCAGCTATCCCATGGAGTGGATAGAGATGGGGTTTTCTTCTGGTGCCGAGCTGTGGCATCGCATATTGCCGCCAAGTTTCCTCACCAGTTTGTGGATAGAAGGCATTTGGGCGGGTCTTGGTGGTGTGGTCATTTTTATCCCCCAAATAGCCTTTCTGTTTTTGTTTATCGCCTTGATGGAAGACACGGGCTACATGGCGCGCGTTAGTTTTATCACCGATAAAGCCCTGCGCAAATTTGGCCTGCAAGGCCGCAGCGTGGTGCCGCTTATGGGCGCTGTGGCGTGCGCTGTGCCTGCAATTTTGGCCACACGCACCATTTCTAACTGGAAAGAACGGTTGCTCACCATTTTGGTGTTACCGTTTATGACCTGCTCGGCCCGCCTGCCTGTCTATGTGCTGCTCATCGCGTTGGTCATTCCGCAAGGCCATTTTCTTGGCATAGTTGGCTACCAAGGCATGGCCATGTTGGGCATGTATATGCTGGGCACGGTCACTGCGCTGGGTGCCGCTTGGGTGGTGTCGAAGTTTATTGCCAACGATGGCCCCAACCATTTCATTATGGAAATGCCCGTGTATCGCGCCCCGCGATGGAGCAACATTGCCATCGACATTGCCCGAAAAGTGACAATGTTCGTTACCCATGCGGGAAAAATAATCGTGGTTATCTCCGTTTTTCTATGGCTTGGCGCATCCTTTGGCCCTTCCGAGCGGTTTGAAAAAATAGACCGCGACTATGCCACCTTAGCCGCTGCACCCCAAGCCGATACCGTTGCCTTGGCGCGATTGAAAAGTGCCGACCAACTCGAAAACTCCTACATCGGCATTTTGGGCCATGCCATAGAGCCCGCCATTGCGCCCTTGGGCTACGATTGGAAAATAGGCATAGCCCTCATCACCTCCTTTGCCGCCCGCGAAGTGTTTGTAGGCACCATGGCCACCATCTATGCCGTGGGCGATAGCGAAGATGTGACCACCATCCGCCAAAAAATGCAAGCCCGCACCAAGCCCAACAGCACCGCCCCTCTGTACGACCTGCCCTTTGGCCTTTCGCTCCTTGTGTTTTATGCCTTTGCCATGCAATGCGTCAGCACCATAGCCGTGGTGAAATCCGAAACAGGCACCTGGAAATGGCCCATACTCCAACTCTTTGGCATGACAGGCTTGGCCTTCGTTAGCGCATGGGTGGTGTATCGGGTGGCGCAATTCTTTGTGGGATAAATAGTCCGGGTGGACAGCTTTTTTTTCTAAAACCTAGGCTGTCATTGCAGCTTTGCAGGTGCTTTTTGTTTGGCTGACCATTGCTTTAATTCTTCTAAAAGCTCATCTTTAACTTCGGTCATAAATTGCTGATTAGTCTTTTCTGTTTGCCACGGTTTGTCCGCATCGCACAAGTCATCGTACGTACCCAACAATCCATAAGATTTTTCAAATCCGATACTATCGAAAACATATATTTTGTTTTCAGAATGGAAGTCATAACTGTATAGTGCTTTAAATACGACCTCCTCCATTCCTTCAATGATGTCTATTTCACCTTTAACAATATCGTCTACAACTGCTAAAGCATATTCTAAAGCGGCTGTTCTTTCATTAGGTAAGGTAATTTGCAGTTCTTCCAGCGTTAGTTTGAAGTATTGTGTAATTGTAAAATGACTTTCATTAGCACCAAGACCAGCTAATATGCGAAGTGATGGTGTGTCTAGCCCTTCTTCAAGACCAATTACTCCTAGGGCTGGCAATTGACTTGAAGTCATATTGCGGGTAACAAACTTGGCTACATGCTGTCGGAAGTTCAAAATGGAATAGTTTTTTTCAGTTTGCGAACTACAGCTTTAAACAGTCTCCTAATAAGAGCCAAAACGTAATCTATACTTTCCAGAAGAACCTCAAAAATCATGGTAAGCAAAGTTTCCATATTTATAGTGGAGAGACTTTGAGTTTGGGTAACCCATTGAAAGTGACGGAGGGATAGAATTGGAAACTGTTCAATTTCTTTCCGCTAAAAAATCTTCCCCGGGTTCAGTATTCCATTAGGGTCGAAGGCTCCTTTAATGCCGCGCATCAGGCGCAGGTTGGCCTCGTCCATAGCCAAATGCATGTAGGGCCGCTTGGCAATGCCAATGCCGTGCTCGCCACTTAGCGTGCCGCCCAGCCTCACTACCTCGCGAAATATGTCGGCAATGCCCTCGTTCACCTCCTTGTGCCAATAGGCATCGGGCAGGTTTTCTTTCATAATGTTCACATGCAAATTGCCATCGCCCACGTGGCCATAGCACACCGAGCGAAACCCAAGGCGATTGCCAATGGTTTTTATAGCGGTAACCAAAGCGGGCAAATTGCCACGTGGCACCACCACATCCTCGCTTTTGGTAAGGGAATAGGCATTCACCCCTGGCGACACATTTCTGCGCAAGCGCCACAGGCTTTCTTTCTCCTCGGCACTTTCGGCAAAATAAATTTCGCCTGTTTCGTAATGCTCCAACACGGCAGTAATGGTTTCGGCATCGCGCATCAGCACTTCCTCATCGTTGCCATCTAGCTCTATAATCATGTGGGCATTGATGTGATCGGGCAGGTCAATACTCACGGGTTTGTGCAACACCTCATCCAGATATTTCATGGTAAGAACGATGGCATCGCGCTCCATAAACTCCATTCCCGATGGGATAACACCCGCTTTATAAATGCCGCTAATGGCTCTGCAGGCCTCTTCGCTGGTAGTAAAGGGCACAAGTAGCGTAACGTCTTTGCGCGGCAAAGGCCGTAGTTTGAACACAATGCGGGTAATGATGCCCAAGGTGCCTTCGCTGCCACACATCAGCTGCGTAAGGTTGTAGCCCGTAGAATTTTTGAGCACGTTGGCCGCAGTCCAAATCACCTCGCCCGTGGGCAACACCACTTGCATAT